>Ga0073906_1004164_pt1 | contig 14974 bp, 7 predicted proteins | sample Inofromicrocosms_FD_65485 | JGI IMG/M metagenome (GOLD analysis project Ga0073906, IMG submission 65485) | Mouse cecum microbial communities from Vienna, Austria - Inoculum for glucosamine and mucus D2O microcosms | ecosystem: Host-associated > Mammals > Digestive system > Large intestine > Cecum... | reverse complement strand
CTCCATCACGCCGGCGCTGCAGAGGGACTGGAACACCGCCGCGCTCTGGGCGTGGCGGCCCAGATCCACAAAGCCGTCCAGCGGAAGGCCCGTCCGGTCGCCATAGGCCGGGATGCCGTAGCCGTGGATCCGGGGCGCGTCCAGGGGGTAGCAGTTGACGGTGACATAGTCCGGCGGCTCCATGGCGTCCACCCGCTGCTCCGACACGATGTCATAGGGGAGGTCCAGGCGGTTTGCCAGCGCGTTGCCCTCGATGGTATACACATAGCCGTCCTCCACATACAGCACCAGACCGGTGTGATTCTTGACCGACCCGGAGGGGTAACGGGTGTTGTTGTAGAAAAAAATGACGTCGCCCTGCTGGGGGATGTAGTTGTTTCCGCGGGCCATGCTCTCCTGGTACCTGCCCATTTGGACAAAGCGCTTGACATGATCGGTGCAGGAGCAGTGCCGGGGGAATTGGTCAGCGGGGACATTCCCCCGCATGGCACACCAGGAGACGAACATATCGCACCAGTAGGAATTGGGCAGGCCGTACCACTCGCCGTATTTGCTGTATTCGTTGGGCCCCTCGGCATTGCCCACCTCCCCCAGGGCGGCGGCAATCACGTCGGCGGAACGGGTGGAAGAGGCGCAGGCGGTGGAGCTGAACAGCACGGCGGCCAGCAGAAAAGCGGCGGCGGAACGGAACAGGCGGAGGAAATTCATAGACGCAGTACTCTCCTTTTGTCTGATTTTGTTGGATATCAGGATAGCACATTTGCAAAAATCCGTCAAGCCGGACGCCGCCGAAGCGGACGCCTTGCTGCCGGCCTGCCGCCAGAGGGTTGTGCAATGTTGATGAAATTTCCAGAATGCTGTTGCTATTTTCTGGGATATATGCTACAATGTGAACATCAGAAAAAAGGAGGGCCCGATGATGAAACTCAGCTTTTTCGGCGCTGACCAGTGTGTCACCGGCAGCTGCCACTGCCTGGAGGTAAACGGAAAGCGAATCCTGATCGACTGCGGCCTGCAGCAGGGCCAGGACAACATTGATAACCGGGAGCTGCCCTTCGCCCCCAACACCATCGATTACGTCCTGGTCACCCATGCCCACATCGATCATACCGGGCGCATTCCCCTGCTGGTGCGGCAGGGCTTCTGCGGCTCGATCTACACCACCCGCGTCACCGCCCGCCTGATGGAGATCATGCTGGTGGACAGCGCATATATTCAGGAGTCCGACGCGGACTATGAAAACCGGAAGAATCTGCGGGCCGGCCGGAGCAAGGTGGAGCCCCTGTACACCGTGGCGGACGCGGAGCGGGTGTCCGGCTATGTCCACGCCCGCCGGTATGGGGTGCCCTTTGAGCTGTGCGAGGGCGTCACGGTCACCTTTACCGACGCGGGCCATCTGCTGGGCTCCGCCAGCATCACAATCGACGCCACCGAGGACGGTGTGACCAAGACCATCGTCTTCTCCGGCGACATCGGCAACTGCAACCAACCGATTATCCGCGACCCGGTGCTGCTGACGCGGGCGGACTATGTGGTCATGGAGTCCACCTACGGCGACCGGGACCATGTGGAGGTGTGGAGCTATACCTCCGAGCTGGCCAAGGTCATTGACCGCACCCTGGGCCGGGGCGGCAACGTGGTCATCCCCGCCTTTGCGGTGGGGCGCACCCAGGAAATCCTGTACTTCCTGCGCCGCATCAAGCAGGAGCGGCTGGTCCGTTCGGTGGACAATTTCCCGGTGTACATCGACTCGCCCCTGGCCAGCAAGGCCACCACCATCTTCTGCGGCGACCTCCAGGGCTACCTGGACGACGAGGCCCTGGAGCTGGTGAAGGATGGGACCAATATGTTCTCCTTCCCCGGCCTGCGGATCACGGAGTCCCTGGAGGAGTCGAAGATGCTGAACTTCGACAAGACGCCGAAGGTGATCATTTCCGCCTCCGGCATGTGCGACGCCGGGCGGGTGCGCCACCATTTGAAGCACAACCTCTGGCGGGCCGACTCGACCGTCGTGTTCGTGGGCTTCCAGTCGCCGGGCACCCTGGGGCGTACGCTGCTGGAGGGCGCGGCCCATGTACGGCTGTTCGGGGAGGATGTGGCTGTGCGGGCGGAGATTGTGAACTTCAAGGGCCTGTCCAGCCACGCGGACCGGAAGCATCTTTTGGAGTGGGCCCAGTCCTTTGAAAATCCCACCCGCTTCTTTGTGGTCCACGGCGACCGGGAGGTGGCCCCTTACTTTGCCGACAGTCTGGAGCGGCTGGGCTACACGGCCCACGCGCCCCAGTATACGGAGGTGTACGACCTGACCGCCAACCGCCAGCTGGAGCGGGGCTATCTGCCGGAGCGGAAGACGTACACAGCCGGCGGCAAGATCTCTGCGGCGTACCAGCGCCTGGTGGCTGTGGGCAAGCTGCTGCAGGAGGTCATCATCCGCAGCAAGGGCCGCACCAACAAGGATCTGGCCCGCTTTGCCGACCAGCTCAAACAGCTTATCGACAAGTGGGAGGAGTAGCCCTGGGCCGGCGGCGGCTTGCAAAGGCTGGGGGTTGTTTATTGCAGCATTTGTGGTATAATAGGTGTGCGAAATAGGTGAGGGGGGAAACATGCCGGAAATGAAACGTACTGTAAAGGACAGTGTCTTCACATATCTGTTCAGCGACCCCCACTACGCCCGTGAGTTGTATCTGTACCTCCACCCGGAGGATACCGCTGTGACAGAGGAGGACTGCAAGCTGGTGACGATCCAGAATATCCTCTCTGATGGGCAGTATAACGATCTGGGCCTGCAGGTTCGGGATATCCTGCTGATTTTGGCGGAGGCCCAGAGTACCTTTTCACCGAATTTGCCGATACGGGTATTGTTGTATCTGGCAAAGGAGTACAAGAGATATATTGACGAGCATAAGCTGCGGCTGTATTCCACAAAGGCTGTGACCTTGCCCAGAGCGGAGCTGTATATGATCTACTCCGGAAACAAGAAGGATGTGCCGGATGTCCTGCGCCTGTCCGATCTGTGCGGCGGCGAGGGCGGCGCAGAGGTCATAGTAAAAGTCCTGCGGGGCGGTGACAACAGCATTGTGGGACAGTATGTGGCGTTCTGCAAGATTGCGGATGAGCAGAGGGCTCTGTATGGGCTGACCAAGGAGGCCATACAGGAAACCATTCGCATTTGTCTGGAGCGGGGGATTCTGGTGCCGTTTCTGACAGCCAAACGGGAGGAGGTTGTTGATATTATGGAGATGCTGTTTAGTCAGGAGGAGGTTTGGGAGCTGGATCGGCAGGAGATTGCCAGAGAGGCTCGACAGGAAGGCCATAAAGAGGGCCATAAGGAGGGCCGTCAGGAAGGCCGCAAGGAGGGCATCGATCTCATCGGTGAATTGATGCGGCGCTTGGAGCCTATGGGCCGGATCAGTGAGCTAATTGCGGCAACTGCAGACAGCGCCAAGCTATCGGCGCTTGCAAAAGAATTTGGATTGAAGTCGTAGTACCGCAGCTCTCCTCCAAACGTTGTCACAAATTTTGCTGTTCGACAAAAGCAGATTATGCAGAAGGGCAGGGATTTCTCCCTGCCCTTCTTTGCTGTCCCGATCGCGTGCTAAAAGGCCTCTGTCAGTACGGCCAGCGCCTTGCAGATGACGGCTCTGGTCATGGTGCCGTTGGGGTCCAGCCTGCCGTCGCCGACGCCGTCAATGGCGCCCATGCCGACCAGCAGCTGGAGGTGCTCCAGGGCGTAGGGCTGGATTTCAGCCGCGTCCGTAAACTGGCTCAGGTCCGCACGGGGCAGGGGCTCCTCCGGGTCCTCCGCCTCATCCAGCGCCAGCAGACGGCCCAGCATCGCTGCGGCCTGGGAGCGGGTCAGCGTCCCCTGGGGGTCAAAGACCGTCTGCCCGTTGCTCTCCGTGCCGTTGACGATCCCCATACTGTACATGGCCCGGATGGCGTTGCCGGCCCAGGAATCCACCGGCCCCAGGTCCGGGAAGGGCGTCTCAACACCGGCGTAGTCGTCGGGGTCCAGGCTGATGAACCGGCCCAGCAGCACAGAGAATTCCGCCCGGGTGACGCCCTTGTCCGGGTACGCATAGAGCTGCCCGTCAGTGGTGACGCCGGCCAGGATTCCCTGGAAATAGAGGTCCTTCAGATATTTTTCCGCCCAGTGGCCCTCTGTGTCCACAAAGGGGCTCTGTCCATCCACCGTCAGCGGGATGGTCACGGAGCTGTTCCCGCGGGAGGCGGTGATATTGCCCGTGCCCTCGGACAGCGCCGCAGTCAGCAGGCCGTTCTCGTCAAGCGTCCCCAGAGACGGGTCCATCTGCCAGGTGTAGTCCGTGGGGAATATCTCCAGATTCCGGTGGTTGTAGGAGCCGGCCAGGCCCAGCTGCACCGCCTCGCCGGGGGCGATGGTCAGGCTGCTGATATTTGAGCCGCTGCGGGTAATGGCCACGCCGCCGGGTTCATCCAGGACCAGGATGTCCGTCTGTGCCGTCAGGGCGCCGGAAAAGGCGCTGACCGTCACCGGTCCGCCCATCTGGGGCGCGGTGAACACAGTCCCCTGCATCTCGCCGGCGCTGGGGACCAATTGGATGTCCCCGGCCATGGGGTAGTAGTGGCTGTCCGCCAGGGTGGCTTTCAGCTGCACCGTGTGCCCGGCCAGTACGGCGGGCTCTCCGGCGGACAGCTGCAGGCTGGCGGGCTGCCCGGTGGCGCCGCCGGGCGCCAGCAGGACAATGTGGTTGCTCACCTTTCGGAGGACCTTGTCGCTGGGGGAGTTGAGGGTCCGGGCATTGACCTGGTCCGGCGTGGCGGCCACGATGGTGGTGGAGCCGCCGCCGTCCAGGCAGAGGGCGGTCACACAGCCCAGCTCCTGCATCCGCTCCGCCAGCACCCCCAGGGACGCGCCCATGCTGTGGCTGGACTGCCGCCCGTCAATGGTATACAGCACCAGATCGCCGTTGGCCTTCACGCCCACGGCGGTGCGGGGGGCGGCGGAGACCTCGAACCCGGTCTGGGCCACGCCGCCGGAAACCAGCAGGTGCAGCGCGCCGATGGCCTCCGTCACCTCGTTCCAGCTGGGGTCGGGGGTGGTGAAGGACACCGTCACCGTCTGCCCCGGCGTCAGGGACCGGAGGAAGGCCAGCGCGTCCGCATAGCCGTTGGCCGCGGCGGTGAGCATAACCTGATTTTCCTCCAGCGTATAGGCGGCGGACTCCTCCACCACCTGCTCCACCTGCACCGTCAGCTGCTGGCCGATAGCGGCCTGCCCGCCCACGATCCGGGCCAGCACGTTTACGCCAGCCGTGGCCGTGCCGGTGCGGTGGTCGTTGCGGAAGTAGTGGGTCAGCAGCGTCACGCCGCCCTGCTCCACCCGCGGCTTGTTAATGCTCCACACATTGACGCTCATGCCGGCGTCGGATTGGGCGGTAATGGACAGCTTTGGCTCGCCCATGACCGCGGAGCCGTCCGCCCGGAAGCCCACGGCGTAGTAGTCGGCGGCGCCGGAGAGCAGCTGGCCGCCGGAGATGAGGATGCCCAGCGGGAAGCCGGTGGAGACGTCGTAGAAGTCGCCGTTGATGGCGCCCACCACGCGGTAGCCCAGATTTTCGTAGTACTGGGCGGCGGCCGCGGCGGTGAGGCGGTCGCACACGGAGGAGCCGAAGGCCGCTACCGGGCGGACGCCGCCGCCGGCGCTGTAGGAAACCACGGAGGCGGCCAGGTCATCCCGTCCGTTCAGCAGCCAGTCCGGAATGACGCTGTCGCCCGTACTGCTGCCGCCCATGCCGCCGGGGTCCGTCGTGACGGGGAGTTCAGGGACGGCGCCGCCGGGAGAATAGGTAATGTAGTATTCATGCCGGGGCTTGCTGTAGGAGCCGCTCCAAAAAATATTGTCGCTGAGGACGACGCCGCTCTGGAGCGTGGTGTCCTGCAGCCAGACGGCGCTGCCGTAGGCGGCGGAGCTGGCCAGCGCGGCGGGGGCCAGCACCAGCAGCAGCGTCAGCGCCATGAGAAGGGATACTGCTCGTTTCATTCTGTCTCCTTTTCTATGCGATAGGGTTTTGATTGCCGGTGGGAACTTCCTTATTATATCGCATTTGCTCCGGATTGTCCATCCCCTGAAAAAGCCTTCCCTCCGCCGGCGCTTTTGTCCATCCAGGGGCTTGCAAATTTCTTCCAATAATGGTACAATCAGGCTGTCCCGGAACAACAGGAGAAGAGAAACGCTAGACAGTTTGAGGAGGCAAGAAATGAAAATTTACGTTACCGAGGATTATCAGACCATGAGCCGCAAGGCGGCCAACATCCTGTCCGCCCAGGTGATCCTGAACCCCACCAGCGTGCTGGGCCTGGCCACAGGCTCCACCCCTGTGGGCATGTACAAGCAGCTGATCACATGGTACCAGAAGGGCGACCTGGATTTCAGCCAGGTCCGGACGGTGAATCTGGACGAATATGTGGGTCTGGCTCCGGACCACGACCAGAGCTACCGCTATTTTATGCAGACCAACTTCTTCGACCACATCAATATCTCCCCCGACAACACCAACCTGCCCAACGGACAGGCGGCGGACCTGGCGGCGGAGTGCCAGCGGTACAATCAGGTGATCAAGAGCCAGGGCGGCATTGACGTGCAGCTGCTGGGCATGGGCCACAACGGCCACATCGGCTTTAACGAGCCCGGCGACGCCTTTGAGCTGGAGACCCATGTGGTGGATCTGACCGAGCGCACCATCGAGGCCAACGCCCGGTTCTTCGCCTCTCCCGACGAGGTGCCCCGCCAGGCGCTGACCATGGGCATCAAGACCATTATGCAGGCCCGCCAGATCCTGGTGGTGGTCAGCGGCGAGGACAAGGCCGACGCCGTCAAGGCGGCCCTCACCGGCCCCGTCACCCCCAAGGTGCCCGCCTCCATCCTGCAGATGCACCCCAACGTCATGCTGGTGGCGGATAAGGCTGCCATGAGCAAGATGTAAGACGGAGAAAACCATATTCCCCCGCCGCCCGGATGCTTTCTCCGGACAGCGGGGGATTTTTGCAGAATTTTCCGGGATACGGCGCGCAGCGATTTGCCCGTCCGGCAGGACCCGGCAGGACCCGGCAGGACCTCAGGAGAGGCGGCGGTCAAAGTTGCTGCTGACATGGACGCCCTCCTGGACGATGAAGAACGCCTTGGGGTCGATCTGCCGCAGGGCCTCCCGCAGGTCGCCGATCTCGAACTTGTTCATGCACACACACAGAATGTGGGTGGCCTCCCCGGTGTATACGCCCTTGCCCTCCCAGCGGGTGATGCCCCGGTGGAGATTGTCCATAATAAAGCTGTCCAGCTCCGGGCTGTCGCTCTTGGTGAAAATGAGCACCTGGACAGTGACGCTCTGCCGGTGGGTGCGGTCGGTGGCCATGGAGTGGAAGATGGTGTTCATCACGGAGTAGATCACCGTGGGCAGGTCGAACATCACGCCGCACAGCACAAACAGCGCCCCGTTGAAGACCAGCTCAAACTGCCCCACCGTGGTCCGCACGCCCTTTTTGGACAGATAGAGGCCCAGGATGTGCAGCCCGCCGCCACAGCTGCCGCTGGTCAGCACCAGCCCGGAGCCCACGCCGGAGATAATGCCGCCCAGCAGGCAGCTGGTGAGCATGTCGTCCACAATGGGCGTGGCGGGGATGGGGATCAGACTCAGGAAGAGTGTATAGGCGGTGGAAATAATCAGCGTGTTGCGGGAGAAGATCTTGCCCAGGGAGCGGTAGGACAGGAGCAGCAGGGGGATATTCAGGGCGTAGTAGATCAGTCCCGCGATATCGAAGCTGAAGGAGTCCAGCCGCAGGACCATCAGGACCGCGGACCGCAGCAGCTGGCAGAAGCCCATCATTCCGCCGGTAATCAGGCCCAGGGGCACCACGAAGAGGTTGATGCCCACGGCGTAGATCAGCGCGCCCAGCGCGGCCATGGATAAGCGGCCCCAGCCGCTTTTCATTACATTGCGAACCATCATGCAGCTCACCTTTCCCGGAGCGAAGCCCCGCAGCAAAATGTCAGGTCATGGAAGTTATCAGCAGTGTAGCAGATTCCGGACGGGATTGCAACCCCCATCCCGGCCCAAATCGCCCAAATCGCAGAAACAGCTCTTGACGGACCGGCCCTGGTGTGCTATACTGACCGTACAATCCAAGGGGCGCTGGCGCAAGCCGGCTGAGATGAGACGTATTGCCGTCCTGTCCCTCGAACCTGATCCGGGTAATGCCGGCGTAGGAATGCGATCATATGGTTGTTTTTGTCGTATGCCCACGCGCGCGCTGGGCATACTTTTTTATGCCCTCCAGCAGGTAAACATTTTTAAGGAGGCAGACATGATGTCACAAAAAACAAAAGCGCTGTGCGAGGGGGCCATTATGGTGGCCTTGGCCCTCATCCTGGGGATGCTGCGGCTCTACCGCCTGCCCGACGGCGGGTCCATCACCCTCTCCATCCTTCCCCTGACGTTCTTCGCCCTGCGCTACGGCTCGGCCTGGGGGTTCCTGGCCGGGTTCGCCTTCGGCGGGCTGGACTACGTGCTCAACTACGGCATCGCCATCGACTGGACCACCATTCTCTGCGACTATTTTCTGGCCTATGGCATGCTGGGACTGGGCGCGGGGCTGTTCAAGGGCCGCCGGGGCAGCGCCTACTCCGGCACACTGGCCGGCGGGGCATTGATGTTCCTGTGCAGCTATCTGGTGGGCGTGTTCGTCTGGGGGAAGTACATGCCGGCAATTTTCCTGGGCATGCCCATGACCTCGCCGTGGTTCTACTCCTTCCTCTACAATATCACCTGGGCCGGACCGGACGTGGCGCTGACGCTGGTGATTTACGCGCTGCTCTACCGGGTGCGCTCCCTGCGGCGGTATCTGCTGCGGGAGGATTTGGCCGTATACGCAAAATAGCAGAAAAGACAGATGCCTCTTGTGCCAAGACATAGAGGCATCTGTTTTCGTATGGGTATCTATAGCATTCATCCCAATGGCCGGGAGGAACGCCCTCTGCCTGTCCGGCAGGTTATTTCATGACATTCTCGCACAGCCGCATCAGAATGGTGGCCACCTGGGCCCGGTTGGCGTATCCGGCAGGCTCCAGCCGCCCGTCGATTCCGGTGACGAGCCCCGCGTCCACCGCCCAGGAAACAGCGTCCACCGCGTAGGCGGAGACCGACGCCCGGTCGTCAAACTGCAGCAGGACATTTTTCCGGGACACGTCCACCCCTTTGTACTGGGCGTACCGGTACAGAATCGCGGCCAGCTGCTCCCGCGTGATGGGGTCGTTGGGCTTGAAGACAGAGCCGCTGTACCCGGTGACGATCCCGCTGGCGGAGGCCCAGGCCACCGGCGCGGCGTAATACTCCCCGGCGGCCACGTCCGCAAACGCCGCCGGCGCTGCGGCAGGGGAGTCCTCCAGACGGTGCAGGATGGTCACGATCATGCCCCGCGTGGTGGTGGCGTAGGGCGCGAAGGTGCTCTCGCTGGTGCCGTTCATCATGCCCTTGTGGTAGACGTACTGCACCGCCTCCCGGAACCAGTCCTGCTCCCGCACGTCCGAGAACAGCAGCAGCGTGCCGGAGCCCTGGCCCTCATCCGGCGGCAGCGGGTCCGTATTGCCGGGCCGGGTGCCCGTATCCTGGGAGGTCCCCGGTTTGGAGCCGGTCTGCCCCCCGCCTGGATTGCCGGAGCCGGGCTGGTCCGTCCGCCCCGCGGCGGTCACGGGAATGCGCGCCGCGCCGCCGGTCAGTTTCTGGTCCAGCAGGGTGATACGGGCGCTGTCCGGCAGGGTCCTGACCGTCTCCCGGACCCCCAGGTCCAGCGTCCCCAGGGCGAAGTCCGCCCGGCTGTTCAGACTCTCCGTGTCCGTGAGATAGATGACAATGTCCGTCTGCCGCTGCCGGACGTCCACCGTACAGTCCGGACTGTAGGCCCGCTGGCTGTCCGGCGTGAAGACGCAGTCCGGATAGCTGCCGTCCAGCGTCAGCTCCAGCTGCACGCCGTAGACGCTCTGGTCCACCGCCCGCAGGTCCAGATAGATTTTTCCCGCCTGATTGCTGTTTTCCCACACCAGCTCCATACGGCTGGCGGCCCTGGCCGCCGGCCCCGCTCCCATGAGCAGGGCTAGCGCCAGCAACAGCGCCAATAGATTCTGTTTCCTCATGACTGCTCACCTCCCTGCTGGAGGACTACCGTGGGCAGGTCCTCCTCCGCGCCGCCGGGACAGTTGATCCACAGGGACTGGGCGGTCGTCCGGCGGCTTTCCGTGCTGTTGGGATCATCCGTGCGGTAGAGGATAACGCGGATACGGCTGGGCAGCAGGTTCGTCACAGCGCAGTGGCTGCCGTCTTTCTCCATATCCTGGAGCGCCGCCTCCTGCTGCACGTCGGGCACGAAGAGGAACAGTCCGTCGCTGATGTCGCACATGTCGCCGAAAGCCGGAACCGTGGCGAACAGGTACGCGCTGCCGGCCATCGGGCGGGTCACGGTCTCCGTCTGTGTGACGCCCTCGGCTTCGGACATGACTGTGCCTGTGAACTCGCCCTCAACGCGGACGGTGTTGTACACCGGGTCGCCCCGGAAATTGCCCACGATCACCAGCGTACCGGCCTTGATGACCCCGCCCTTGCCGGTATCGTAGTCCGCCGACAGCAGGCCCATGGTCGCGCCGTCCAGGAAAGACACATCGTCCCCCGCGTAGCTGATGAGCTGCACCGTGTCCTTGACATTCTCTTTGGTTACACTGCCGGGCATACCTGTGATGGTCACCGTCTTTGCGTCGTAGGTCCAGATGCGGGTCTCGTTTTTATCCGTCTTGTCCGCTTCGGGAACCTTGAAGTAGGCCACAAAGCTCTCTTTGTCGTCAACCGCCTGGTTGTCCGCGAAATTGCCGGTCAGAGCGGTGACGCTCTTCTCCTCCTGTGTGCCGTCATCCTTGGCAACGGTGCCGGTGACAGTAACGGTAAACGCTCCGCTCTCCGGCGTTAGCTTGTTCAGTTTCAGGCCGGACACCGCCGTCTCATCTTTCAGGGTGATGGTTACGACATCACCTTCCTGCTTAATCTCGTACAGGCTCTTGTCCACCACCGTATCATAGGCGATCCGCACCTCATTGGTCTCGGCGGGCTCGCCGGTCCGGTTGCCCAGGGTGTCATAGGCCGTCACCGTGTAGGAATAGGTCCTGTGGTTCCCGGAACCAATGGCATCCGTATAGGAAGGCGCCTCGCCCTTCTTTGCCATGACGAAACCAATGGTCTTGCCGTTGCGGGCGATCTCGTAGCCCTGTACGTTACCGGTGATGCCGCTGCTGTCGATAGACACGACGATCTCGTTGTTGCTGCCGTCCGCTTTGGCTGCTGTGGCCGTCACCCGGCCCGCTGCCTTGTTCACACCGGCCAGCCGGTCCCGCCTGCTCTGGTCGCTGAGGTACCAGATGGCCTGCTCCTCCTTCGGGTATGCTTTCAGCTTCTCTTTCACACTGTCGCTGAGGGTCATACCCCAGCGGGTGAAGAACTCCGTCAGGTCCTTTTGCGCCACGCCGGAGGCGGTCAGCGCCACCTTTTCGTCGTAGGAGGACGCGCCCTCGGTGTAAGTACCCGCCGTCCAGGCCTTGGAGAAGTCGTTGTAGAACTTCATGGGCTGGTCGCCGCCGTCATAGGCCAGGTGCAGCTGCCAGTACATACCCAGCTGGACAAAGACGTCGTTGGACGCGCCGGCGTACTGCTGGGCGGTCTTTTCGAAAATCCTGGCGTACTTGCCGCTCTTCTCCAGACGGGAGGGCAGGGTGTTCTGCTTGCCGTCGTAGGTCTGGACCATCAGGGAATAGATGTTGTTGGTGATCTCCGCCTTGCCCAGCAGGTCCATATTGTGGCCGGTCTCGTGGGCGATGCCCCAGCCGAAGAGGTTGTTTGCCTGGAATCCATCCGGCAGCGCGGAGATGGGCTTGCCGGTGACCATGCCGCCGCAGGAGCCGTAGCCAATGCCGATATGGTTTCCGGCGGCATACATGAACGCCCCCGCAAACATGGTCATGCAGCGGATGTTCTGCCGCCCGGTCTGGGTGTTCTTCTCATAGGTGCCGTCAATGCCGTGGGTGGTCTTGCAGATGTGCATGACATCCTCCCAGGCCAGCACGGTATTGATGAGCGTGCTGATTTTTTCATCCCTGCCGCTGCTGCCCAAGGCGCTGTTCACCGCCTTTGCGGGCAGGGACAGCAGCACCACCGGCGTGGCGATCTCCGTCACGTTCCGATAATCACCCTGGTCCTTGGCAATGGTATTTTCCTTTAAATAGGCGTCAAGCTCGTCCACATACGCGCCGGTCAGTTTCCGGCGTCCGGCATCGTCCATGCTGTACCAGTCGGACAGGTCCAGCATGGGGATATCGGCAGCCCGGCGGATATGGAGGGAGATGTTATCCGCGCCCTCGCCGTTATAGGTGACATACAGGCTGCCGCCGTGGTCCACCCCGGCCTTGCTGGACAGCTGGGGGACCTTCATGACATTGCGCCCGTTGACCAGCGTACCCACAGAGCCCCTCCAGCCGGAGACCTCGCTGTTGAACTGGGTGGCGTACACCGTCACGGCTTTCCCGTCCGGGATGCCGTAGGCAAAGATGGTGATCTCATCCCCCGCCTTGGCCGTCACGCCCAGGGGCTGCAGGTCACTGCCGCCGGAGCTGTCCCTGGCGTCCAGGCCCCGGAGCACCACGCCGCTGCTGGTTTGTCCCGCCAGCAGCTCCGCCGCCAGGTCCAGGTCGTCCTCCAGCGCCGCGGGGTACAGGCAGTAGGCCCGCTCCTCCTCGTTTGACAGACGTGTGCGCAGGGCGTCAATGCTGCTCTGGGTCACGCCGGAGGCCAGCTTTGTATGGAGCTCATCCGCAAAGAGCCTGTCAATGTCCCCCGGCAGGTCGTGCTCCGCGTCCCGCTCCATGAACAGCAGCTCGGACAGGCTCGTCCGGTTATAGCCCACCTGCTCCACCGCCACGCTGACTTTCACCACCGGCTGGCCGGCATCAAAGGGCAGGATGGCGAACTTATCCACCGCGGGATTCCCGCGCACGCCGGGCCAAGTAAACATGGCGCTGCTGTTGCCTGTAGCGCCGTCGTCACGACCGCCGGTGTTGGGATTGGGCACGATCAGGTGTCCCGCCTTGTTCAGCTCCTCCCCCTCGTACCAGACATGGACGCTGTATACCCGCAGCCATTTGGGATAGTCCCCGTCCAGACGGGGTACCCACAGCGCGGCGCTCAGATCCACAGGGCGGGTAAATGTCACCTCTACGTGCTCATTGGAGTACCAGTCCCGCGCTGTCCAGTGGGTGGAGTAGTCGCCGTCAATGATATTGTTCACGCTGAAGGGCTTGCTGGTGGTGTAGGCGCTGCTGTCATAGTTCTTCATGTCCGCCAGACGGACCTCTTTGATGAGGCTGCTGTCCAGCAGGCCCTTGGTGGGCAGCCCTGCGGGCCGCTCCAGGCTGACCGCCTCCGGCGTTCCCTCCACGGTGTCGGACTTGGGGCCCTTGCCGATGTCGTTGCCCGCCACCACGTAGATGGAGTAGGTCACGCCGTTGGTCAGGCCGTCGATGGTCACGCGGGTCTGGGTCAGCTTGCCCCCGGCCTGCTGCCACTGGCTGGCCCCCTTCGCCTGATAGTATACCTCATAATAGGTCGCCAGCTTGCCCTCCTTCCAGGACACGCTCAGGCCGCCGTCCATGGCGCTCACACGCACCATATCCGGTTTGGCCGGGGCGCTGGCAGGCTGGGGCGTGGCCGTGACGGGGTCGGAGGGCTTGCCCTCCCAGCCGTCGTCGGTGGGTGTGACCGTGAAGACGTAGGTCTTCAGATTCTCCAGCCCGGTAACCACCGCGTTAGGCACGTCCACGCGGAGCTCCCTGGTGCTGCTGGGGCTGCTCTCCAGCCAGTACGTCACCTTGTAGCCGGATACGTTGGGCAGGGCGTTCCAGCGCAGGGTAACCATCTCGCTGCCCGCCTGGGCCGTCAGGCCCTTGACCACGCTGTTGGAGGGCACCGGGTTCTCCGGCACGATGTCCTTCAAAAATTCAATCTTTTCCAACACCACATAGTCACCGCCCTCGGTCTTGGTGACGGTGATAGTGATCTTTTTCACCGCTACCCGTGTCCCCAGGGGGATGACAATGGTATTTTTGCCGGCGCTGCGGCCAATGGCATGGGTCCCGTCGGGGGCGGAGTAATCGAAGGGGATCACCATCCGGCCGCCCTCCGCGTCCTCCACCAGCACCGTGCCCGCCAGCAGCGCGCCGCTTCCGGACGGCGATACGATCTGGATCTCCGACATCTCCACCGGCTCATCCAGAACCAGGGGGATGACGATATCCTCCCCCTTTCCGGAGGAGAACTGCACGGACTGTCCATTGTCCTGGAACAGGTCGGAGAGGCTGCCGCTGTCGATGTGGGTGCCGGCCTTATCCAGCTCCTCCTGCCCCGCGTCCGGATTGACCGGCGGGGTCAGCGCGCCGGTTTCGATTTTCTGCGCGCCGCCTGTGGCAACGATGAGCCGGTTGATGTAGGCCAGGTCCACGATATCGATGAGCCCGTCGCCGTTGAGATCATAGCGCGCAATGTCGCCGGCGGAGGAGGAGCCCAGGGCTTTGGCCAGCGCCTCCCGGTCCCGCGTATCCACCCGGCTGTCGCCGTTGACATCCCCCAGGGTGAAGGTGGCGTCCCCGGTGCCGGCAATCAGACGCCAGGCGTGGTCCGTCATATCCAGCTCCTCGCTGAAGGGGGTGTAGCCCGTGCCGGTGAATCGGAGGGTGTACTTCCCCCGGGGCAGGCCCCGGACCTCCAGGTCCAGATACCCCGGCCAGCTGCCGCCGCCCAAATCGCCGCCGTCCGCGTTCCGCGCGGACACCACGGCCTCATAGCCGCCCACCCGGCAGCTGCCCGGCCGGGCCAGGTCCACCCGGCCCAGGGCGGTTCCGTCCCGGAGCAGG
>Ga0073906_1004159_pt1 | contig 14988 bp, 15 predicted proteins | sample Inofromicrocosms_FD_65485 | JGI IMG/M metagenome (GOLD analysis project Ga0073906, IMG submission 65485) | Mouse cecum microbial communities from Vienna, Austria - Inoculum for glucosamine and mucus D2O microcosms | ecosystem: Host-associated > Mammals > Digestive system > Large intestine >... | reverse complement strand
CAAGGACCTCAGACCTGCTGATAAAAAATGAATAATGCCAAGTAGCTTCCCCGTGTCAGAGAGAAGCTGCTTGGTATACTCATTTTTAATTTTGGTCAGGGTCTGACCAGTAACTTGAAATGAATGGAAATGTCTAAATGTCTATAAATGGTTTGACAACGGCAATAAAATTGCATATAATATATTTGACAAGACAGCCGGAAGGTGACTGCATCTCACCCGCCCCGGCGAATAATTAAATTAGACTTAAAGAAATAGTCGTCCAGTCATTGCCAGTGAGCGGGACGGCTATTTCTTATTGTTCCTTTTGACGTAATTCAGGATCGACACGATCAATAATGCCACCGATACGATTAGCTGAAGTTCCTCATAAGTACTCATTGCATAAGCACCACCCTTTCCTACAAGACTCGAAACGGGTGGGAGCACGTCCCCCGGCTGCCTTGGCAGATATACTATTTTCAATGTACGGAGCATGAAGCAGATCTGCGTTCTGCATTCGTCCAGCAGGACGAACTGAAGCCGGTTTTGGCCTGGGCCGTCTTTTCAACGGATGCACAAAACAACTGTACAGGGCAAATAGATCGACTAAGACACATCTTCCATAGTCTAAATACCAAATAAATCGGTATGGGTACCGGTACGGTCAAGATATAATTCGTTTCCGCTTACCCGGTATATAAGCAGCCAGTCCGGGGACATGTGACATTCCCGGCGCCCGGTATAATTTCCTTTTAAAGCATGATCCCTGTTTTTCGGTGGAAGCGCCGCCGGTATTCGTAATGTATTGACAACGGCATTTAGCAGGTCGATATTATAGTTTCGTTTTTTACATAGCTTTAAGTCGTGCTTGAATTGCGATGTCAGGTTGAGTTTTAACATAGGCTATTCCTCCAGGATCTGGGAGAATAATTCCTCTGTTGTCCCCTCAAAGTGCTGGCCGCTCCCTGTCCTTATCATTTCATCTGTTTCAGCCATTGCCGCTATTGTGTCTGCATTTGGTTTGAAATCCGGGTATATATCAATTCCGGACATTTCTCCAAGTCCTTCCAGCATATTGATAACGAAAATCATTTTATCATCTGGTAAACGGTCAATCATGGTCTTTGCTATTTCCTGATAACTCATAGTTGCACTTCCTTTCCTGGTTTGTGTATGTGGTTTTGGTGCAAATTTTTGTTGTTCTGTCGCTGGGGGAGAAGGGAATTTACTCTTTACCCCTGCTCCGTAAATACCAGTGCCCCTGCCTCTGATTTGACGCGCCAGTTTTGGATTGTCCGTTTTTCGAACAGGTGACGGATTCCAAATGGGCTTGGTCAGTATTCATCCTGAAAGACGAGAACCTCCCCGATCGGGTGCAAGGATGGGCCATTTCAGCCCTACCTGACAAATAATTGGTGGTCAGTCCTTCTCCTGGGAGGAATTGCGCCGGCGCAAATTGCTATTCGGTATATTTTTTTATCTCGGTTAACTCATTAACACGTTTCCGCGCTTCATTTTTACCATTATCATTTAAAATACGGTAGTCTTGAAGCATTCCTAATTCATCAAGTGGGAGGCCATTTTCCAAATCTTTTGCATATTCTTCGGATGAATAGCTTGACCAATCGTCTATTAAATCGCTGAGATAGACATTCAGAGAAGATGCTATTTTGCGTATTGTATTGAGTGAAGGTTTTAGCCTTCCATTTTCATATTTGCGCAAATTCGCTTCGTCAATTCCACATAATTCCCCCAGTTTTTTTTGTGTGAGTTTTTGTTCTATTCTAATTCGTTTTATATTGTCACCTGTCATTTTATCACCTCAAAAATAGTATAACATATTTAAAAATAAAATAACAGGTAATAAATAACCTTTTTTGCACTTGACAGGTAATAACACACCTCACACACTGTATTGTAACAGGTGATTAAATACCTGTCAATAATGAAAAAGGAAGGTGAAGAAATGTCGAAAGTAATGACCAGTTTAAAAATCAGCCAGAATAAGGTGCAGCTTCTCATGGCTGGAAAGTGCATGAATCCATACGATTTATGCGGTTCTTCGGGAATCAGTTACGCGTCTTATCGAAGGATCATGAGAGAAGGTGGCTGTAAAATTGCTACGTTGGGCAAGATCGCAAAGGCTCTCGAATGTAAAGTAACTGAAATTATTGAATAAAGCGAGGTGAGAAAATGAGATTAGACAAAACAAAGGTTCTTCTGCTGATGGCAGATTTCAGCATGAACCAGAAAGAATTGGCGGGGAAAGCCGGGATATCACGGCAGACGCTTTCGGCTGTCATGAGCGGCCGGAGCTGCAGACCGGCGCTCTTGGGTAAAATTGCCCGGGCTCTGGAAGTGAAACCCGAAGAGATCATAGAACTGTAAAAACACACGTGGCGGTGCCTTTTGAAATGGATGGAGCGGCTGCTGCATGGCAGCGGGAAGGAGTGGACATGACGCAGGAAAAATTTAAAACAATGATGGACGAGCTGAACGCCGCAGAGATCGAGCGCCTTGGCGTGGGCTCCAGGGAGTTTCAGGAGCGGCACCAGGTTATGCAGAATCACCACGTAAAAATCAGGAAAAACAATGGTTTTATATAGTTATAAAGTGGTGGAAAATTCAAGTTATTATGGTATAATGCTGAAAAGAAGGTTACGATTCAGTTACTGTTCACGCGGTGCCGTGCGCTTGCTGCTAACACGATTCACAGACGGACAGACTGTGAAGCGTAACCGGACGAAACCAGGACAGGGAGAGTATCTATGGCACATGAGCATAAGATCCGCTCCGTTCAGCCCGGGAGTATTGCTTGGGAGATGGGCATCAAGCCGGGGGACCGGCTGCTCTCGGTGGACGGACAGGAGATCGAGGATGTATTTGATTATCGTTATTATATAGAAGAAGAGGAGATCCTGCTGCTGATCGAGAAGCCGGACGGCGAGCAGTGGGAGCTGGAGATAGAGAAGGAGATTTACGAAGACCTGGGGCTGGAATTTGAACAGGGGCTGATGGATGAATACCGTTCCTGCCGGAACAAGTGCATTTTCTGCTTCATCGACCAGATGCCGCCTGGGATGCGGGATACGCTGTATTTTAAGGACGATGATTCCCGGCTGTCCTTCCTCCAGGGCAACTATGTGACGCTGACCAACATGAGCGAACACGATATTCGGCGGATCATCCGATTCCATTTAGAGCCCATCAACATTTCCTTTCAGACCATGAATCCCAAGCTTCGCTGCAGGATGCTGCACAATCGGTTTGCCGGGGAAGCTTTGAAAAAGGTGGACATGCTCTATGAGGCCGGGATCGAGATGAACGGGCAGATCGTCCTGTGCAAGGGCTTCAATGACGGGGAAGAGCTGGATCGGAGTATCCGGGAACTGACCCGGTACCTGCCTTTCCTGCGTAGCGTGTCCGTGGTGCCCGTGGGGCTGACCCGGTTTCGGGAGGGGCTGGAGCCTTTGGAGCCCTTTACAGGGGAGGAAGCCCGGAAGGTGCTGGAGCTGATTCACGGATGGCAGGAACGCCTGTATCCGGAACATGGCCTGCACTTCATCCACGCCAGCGACGAGTGGTACATCCTGGCCGGGGAGGAACTGCCGGAGGAGGAGTCCTATGACGGGTATCTGCAGCTGGAAAACGGGGTCGGGATGCTGCGTCTGCTTCTGAACGAATTTGCAGAGGCATTGGACGAGGAGAAGGGTGACCAAGAGGAACGGAGACTTTCTCTTGCCACCGGGCTTCTGGCCGCGCCTTATCTGGAACGGATGGCAGAGCAGCTTCGGGAAAAGTTTCCCCGTACAGAGGTCATGGTCTGCCCGGTGAAAAATGAATTTTTCGGGGAGCAGATCACGGTGTCGGGGCTGATCACGGGGCAGGACCTGGTGAAGCAGCTTTCCGGGAAGGATCTGGCGGAGCGGCTTTTGCTCCCCTGCAATATGCTGCGTGCCGAGGAAGACGTATTTTTAGATGATTTTACGGTTTCCCAGGTAGAGAGTGCTTTACAAGTGCCGCTGAATATTGTAAAATCAAGCGGTCAGGATCTGCTGGACGCAATCCTGGCAAGGAATCCTGACGCAGAGAGACCGTGATTATGCCTTTATAAATACGGCAGAATATCTGACAGATATATAGGGATTCCAAACCGAAACCAATCAGGGATGAAACGGACCGGAGAGCAAAAAAACAGCCTTCGGTCAGAATACAGGAAGGGATATAGAAGATGAGTAAACCAGTAGTAGCAGTAGTAGGCCGCCCCAATGTGGGAAAGTCTACGTTATTCAACGCCCTGGCGGGAGGCATGATCTCTATCGTGAAGGATACGCCGGGGGTGACAAGGGACCGGATCTACGCGGACGTGAGCTGGCTGGACCGGGAGTTTACCATGATCGATACGGGAGGCATCGAGCCGGACAGCAAGGATATCATCCTCTCCCAGATGCGGGAGCAGGCGCAGATCGCCATCGACACGGCGGATGTCATTATCTTTATCACCGATGTTCGGCAGGGGCTTACAGACGCGGACTCCAAGGTAGCGGATCTGCTTCGGCGTTCCGCCAAGCCGGTAGTCCTGGTGGTAAACAAGGTGGACAGCTTTGAGAAGTTCATGCCCGATGTATACGAGTTTTACAATCTGGGGATCGGCGACCCCATTCCCATCTCGGCGGCCTCCCGGCTGGGGCTGGGGGACATGCTGGATGTGGTGATCTCCCATTTCCCGGAAGGGGCCGGCACGGAAGAGGAGGATGAACGTCCCCGGATCGCCATCGTAGGGAAGCCCAATGTGGGAAAATCCTCCATCCTCAACAAGCTGGCCGGGGAGAACCGGGCCATTGTATCGGATATCGCGGGAACCACCCGGGATGCCATCGACAGTGTAGTAAAATATGACGGAAGGGAATATGTACTGATTGATACGGCGGGGCTGCGCAGGAAGAGCAAGATCAAGGAAGAGCTGGAACGCTACAGCATCATCCGGGCGGTGACGGCAGTGGAGCGCGCGGATGTAGTGCTGATGGTCATCGACGCGGTGGAAGGGGCCACCGAGCAGGACGCCAAGATTGCGGGGATCGCCCATGAGCGGGGCAAAGGCGTGATCATCGTGGTCAATAAATGGGATGCCATTGAGAAAACGGATAAGACCATGCGGGAGTATGAGAATCAGATCCGGCAGATTTTGTCCTTTATGCCTTATGCGGAGATCATGTATGTGTCGGCCATGACCGGACAGCGCCTCACCAAGCTGTATGACAGGATCGATATGGTCATTGCCAACCAGACGCTTCGTGTGGCTACCGGGGTGCTCAATGAGATCCTCAGCGAGGCGGTGGCTATGCAGCAGCCTCCGTCGGACAAGGGCAAGCGGCTGAAGCTCTATTATATGACCCAGGTTGCGGTGAAGCCGCCGACCTTTGTGATCTTCGTAAATGACAAGGAGCTGATGCATTTTTCCTACACAAGGTATCTGGAAAATAAGATCCGGGAGGCGTTTGGATTCCGGGGGACGGCACTGAAATTCTACATCAGAGAAAGAAAGGAAAAGGGGCGGTAGGATCATGGAACGTATCATCTGTCTGGCAATCGGTTATATATGCGGGCTTCTGCAGACCGGATATCTGGTCGGCAAAATGAACCACGTGGATATCAGGAAGGAAGGGAGCGGAAACGCAGGCTCCACCAACGCGCTCCGGGTTATGGGCTGGAAAGCGGGCGCCATGACCTTTGCGGGCGATGTGATCAAATGCCTGGCGGCGGTCCTGATCGCGCGGTACCTTTACCGGGATACCGAGTATGTGCCGCTGCTTGCCATGTATGCGGGAATGGGCGCCACATTGGGGCATAATTTCCCGTTTTATCTCAAATTCAAGGGTGGCAAGGGAATCGCGGTATTGGCCGGGCTGGTACTGGCGACAGGGTTCGTGATGGTGCCGATCCCGCTGACCGCATTTTTGATCGCGGTCCTTTTGACACGGTATGTATCTCTGGGGTCGCTTCTGGCCTCCTCCATGTTTTTCCTGGAGGTGCTGTTTTACGGACAGCTGGGAGGCTTTGACATGGCATTTCGGTATCGGATGGAGCTGTACGTGCTCGTGTTCCTGCTGATGGTACTGGCCTGGGTGCGGCACAAGGAGAATATCAAAAGACTGCTGGCAGGTACGGAGAATCCGTTCAGGAGCAAGAAATAACTCGGGATCGGCTTGAAAAAAACAGGAAAGGAAACTGTCAGGACAGTTTAGAAGGTGAGAATATGGCGAATATCGGTGTGATCGGCGCAGGAAGCTGGGGAACAGCGCTCAGCGTTCTGCTGTATAACAATGGAAATGAAGTGGCGGTGTGGTCCATTGACCCTGCGGAAGTGCAGATGCTCAATGAAAAGCGGGAGCATGAGAAAAAACTGCCGGGCGTGAAGCTGCCGGAGGATATGAAGATTACGGGAGACCTGGAAGGGACGATAAAAGGAAAGGATTTTCTGGTCCTTGCGGTGCCATCCCCGTTTACCAGGGCGACGGCAAAAAAGATGTCTCCTTTCGTTGCAGAGGGGCAGATCATTGTAGATGTGGCAAAGGGGATTGAGGAGAGTACTCTGATGACCCTCTCCCGGCAGATTGAGGAAGAGATTCCCCAGGCGGATGTAGCGGTGCTGTCCGGCCCCAGCCATGCGGAGGAAGTGGGACGGGGGCTGCCCACCACCTGCGTCATCGGGGCGCGGACGAAGAAAACGGCGGAATATCTCCAGTCTGTCTTTATCAGTAAGGTATTCCGGGTCTATACCAGCCCGGATATCTTAGGGATTGAGCTGGGCGGCTCCCTGAAAAATGTGATCGCTCTGGCGGCCGGGATCGCGGACGGCCTGGGCTACGGCGACAATACCAAGGCCGCGCTGATTACCAGAGGAATTGCGGAGATTGCAAGGCTGGGAGTGAAGATGGGCGGAAGGATCGAGAGCTTTACCGGGCTGACCGGTATCGGCGACCTGATCGTGACCTGCGCCAGCGTCCACAGCCGGAACCGTAAGGCAGGCTTCTTGATCGGGCAGGGCAGGACCATGGAGCAGGCCATGGAAGAGGTCCAGATGGTGGTGGAAGGTGTGTATTCCGCTAAAGCCGCTAAAAAGCTGGCCCAGCAGTATCAGGTATCCATGCCCATCGTGGAAGCGGTCAATGAAGTTCTGTTCGAGGGAAAGAACCCGGCAGAGGCCGTGGACGGGCTGATGATGCGTGCTTCCCGCAGCGAAAACGCATCGCTGCCCTGGGAGGAATGATGATACGGAATGCCAGATGATTCATCTGCTGTGAGTACGAAAAGAGTATGAATCGCAAAACCAGGGCCTGTCACACCAGTGGAGTCTGATGTGGCAGGCCTTGGCTTTATTTTTATAAAATTAGTGCATGGGACAGCCCTGTGCCGGGCAGATCTCCCGCGCTTCCCGCAGAAGCGCCCGTTCATAGATCATTTCCCCGGCAATGCTGACTGCGATCTCTTCCGGCGTCACTGCCTTGATGGCCGTACCGATAGGGGCGTGTACCCGGGAGAGGACGTCCTTTTCGATACCGCATTCCAGAAGCTTTTGATTCACAAAGGCCGTTTTGCGCCGGGAGCCGATGACGCCCACATAGGCAGGCGGATTTTGCAGGACCTGGCGCAGTACGTCAAAATCATGGGTGTGGCCGTTGGTCATGACTACTACATAGTCTGACGGAGTGAGGTCCAGATAATCGGAAATATGAAAATAATCGCCGCAGAGGACGGTTTCCGCCTCAGGAAAGAGCTTCGGGAGGGAAAGCTCCGGCCGGTTGTCTATTACCGTGATACGGAAACCAATCCTGCTCAGCACAGGCACCAGCGCCTGGGTGCAGTGTCCGCCGCCGAAGATCACGGCACGGTCCTGTACCGGAAGGGGCATGGTGAAGGAAGTCGTTGTTTTCCGGCATTTCATATCGGAAGATGGCAGAGCGGCACCGGTACGGGACGGCAGGGGAGGTGCTGCTGTCTGCCCGGATTCTCCAGGGGAATCGCAAACCTCCGGGAAGATACCGGGAACCGGCCTGCCCTCGTTATCCAGCAGAGCGGGGAGGGAACCATCCAGATGCAGCACGAGCTGCCCCGGCTGATGTGCGCTGAGCATGACCAGCACTCGGGAGACAAGCCGTTTCCATTCCTTTGCGGCAGGATCGATATACTGAAAAAAGACCGAGATCTCACCCCCGCAGACCATACCGAGATCGTTTCCGGCCTGTTCTCGGAGCTTGAAGCAGTATTCCCCGGAGCACTTCTTTTGGAGTAGTGTACGGGCCGTTTCCTCCGAACGGTGTTCCGCGGCGCCGCCGCCGATGGTGCCGCAGAGCCGTCCGCCTTCTCCGACAAGCATCTGGGCTCCGGCGCCCCGGGGCGAGGAGCCGCTTTTTGATGTAATGGTGACGAGCATCAGGTCATGGTGATGCTCCAGCTCCTCTGATATTTTAGAAAAAACAGCATTCATATCAGGATTCCTTTCTTACGGTTTAAAAAAAGTATAGCATATTTTTGGATTTTATCATACCCCCCTTTTTTTCTGCATACATTGTTATCAGCAGAACAAGGGGGTATTTTTATGGACTCATTTCAGTTATACAAGGATATGAAAGCAAGGACCGACGGGGAAATCTATATCGGCGTGGTCGGTCCGGTTCGGACAGGCAAGTCAACCTTTATCAAGCGGTTTATGGATCTGCTGGTCCTTCCCAACATGACCGATGAAAACAGTAGGGAACGTACAAAGGATGAGCTGCCCCAGTCGGCATCCGGCACCACGATCATGACCACAGAGCCGAAATTTGTCCCCAAGGACGCGGCCTCCATCCAGCTCTCGGAGGATGTGGAGGTGAAGATCCGGCTCATCGACTGTGTGGGCTTCATGGTGGAGGGGGCTTCCGGGCACATCGAGAACGACACGGAGCGGCAGGTGAAGACGCCCTGGTTTGAGTACGAGATCCCGTTTACAAAGGCGGCGGCCATCGGGACCCAGAAGGTCATCCACGACCATGCCACCATCGGTCTGGTGGTCACGACGGATGGCAGCATCTGCGACCTGCCCCGGGAAAATTATGTGGCGGCGGAGGAGCGGACCATCCAGGAGCTGCAGTCCATCGGAAAACCATTTATCATTTTGTTGAACTGCACCAAGCCATATACGGATGAGGCACAAGCTTTGCAGGCCGCCATGGAGGAAAAATACAAAACCGCCGTGCTCCCTGTGAACTGCGAGCAGCTCAAGGAGGAGGATGTGAACAACATCATGCGCCAGGTGCTGTATGAATTTCCCATTTCCGAGGTGGAATTTTTTGTTCCCAAGTGGGTGGAAATGCTGTCCAGAGAGCACCGGATCAAGCAGGATCTGCTGGCGGCCGTAAAATTTATGATGACAGAGCTGGATGATATCCGCAGTGTGACATCGGGGATCCCGGAGGTGGAAAGTCCGTACATAGAAAAAATCCTGGTTGACAAGATCGAGATGGATACCGGAAAGATCCGCATCCTGATCCGGTTCGCGGAGCAGTTCTATTATGAAGTCTTAAGCGAACTCACCGGAACACAGATCCAGGGAGAGTATGAGTTGATCTCCGTGATGAAGGAGCTGGCCGCCATGAAGGAGGAATACACCCAGATCAAGGACGCGTTCGCGGATGTGAAGATGAAGGGCTACGGGGTGGTGAGCCCGAAGAAGGAGGAGATTGCCCTGGAGGAGCCCATGATCATTAAGCAGGGCAACAAGTTCGGTGTGAAGATCCATTCCGAGGCGCCGTCTATCCACATGATCCGCGCCAATATCGAGACGGAGATCGCGCCCATTGTGGGAAGCGAGAAGCAGGCCCAGGACCTGGTGGAATATATCAAGGCGGAGAGCGAGACCGAGGAAGGCGTCTGGGGAACCAATATTTTCGGGAAATCCATCGAAGAGCTGGTTATGGACGGCATGCGCAACAAGATCACCATGATCAACGACGAGAGCCAGGTAAAGCTCCAGGATACCATGCAGAAGATCGTCAATGACAGCAACGGGGGACTGGTGTGCATCATCATCTGACCCGGCCCGGTAGCGGGGGTTGAGTTATAGTAAGACCAAGTTAGCAGAAGCCTTATAAACACAGGGTTTGCGCTGATTTGGTCTATTTTCATTTTTATCTAATAAAAAAGCTGAATCCCTTGATTTTTCGAGGTTTTCAAGCTTCTAAAATACAACTGTGAAAAACGGCGCAAAACCTGAATCACTGAGGTTTTGCGCCGTGTACTGCGGATGGTGGGACTTGAACCCACACGAGGTCACCCCCGCAAGATTTTGAGTCTTGTGCGTCTGCCATTCCGCCACATCCGCTTATCCGGCCTGAAAAGTATTGAATACATCCTCTTCAAACCAGAATTAATCTTAACACATCCGAATCATTTTTGCAATACCTTATATCAGTTTTTTTCCAATCTCGAAGCAGTCGAAGGTTGCAAAGTAGTCGGCAGGGGTCTCCGCGCGGCGGATCAGTTCCACGCTTCCGTCCTCCCTCAGTAGAAGCTCAGCGGATTTCAGCTTTCCATTATAATTATACCCCATGGCAAATCCGTGTGCCCCTGTGTCGTGGATGACCAGATAATCTCCCAGGGCGATCTCCGGAAGCATCCGGTCGATGGCAAATTTATCATTATTCTCACAGAGGGAGCCTGACACGTCATACTTGTGGTCGCAGGGCAGATTTTCCTTTCCCATTACCGTAATGTGATGGTACGCCCCGTACATGGCTGGCCGCATCAGATTGACCGCGCATGCGTCCACACCAATGTATTCCTTGTGGGTGTGCTTCTCGTGGATGGCCTTTGTGACCAGGCAGCCGTACGGGCCCATCATGTAACGGCCCAGCTCCGTATAGATCTCCACGTCGCCCATGCCTGCCGGAACCAATACCTCTTCGTAAACCCGGCGCACGCCTTCCCCGATCTTCCGGATATCGTTTGGCTCCTGGTCGGGCGTATAGGGGATTCCGATCCCGCCGGACAGGTTGATGAATTTGATATGCGCGCCGACCGCCTTCTGCAGCCGGACTGCCTGCTCGAACAGCACCCTTGCCAGCATCGGATAATAGTCGTTGGTCACTGTATTGCTGGCAAGAAATGCGTGGATTCCGAATTCCTTCGCGCCCTTTTCCTTCAATATGCGGAATGCCTCCCCAATCTGTTCTGTGGTCATTCCATATTTGGAATCTCCGGGATTGTCCATGATATCATTGCTGATCTTGAACAGCCCGCCCGGATTATACCGGCAGCTGATGGTCTCCGGTATATGGCCGATGGTTTTTTCCAGAAATTCAATGTGGGTGATGTCATCCAGGTTGATGATGGCTCCCAGCCGGTCCGCCAGTTCAAATTCCTCCGCCGGGGTATCGTTGGAGGAAAACATGATGTCCGCCCCTCTTGCGCCGATGGCGTCGGACAGCATCAGCTCCGTGTAGGAGGAACAGTCGCAGCCGCAGCCATATTCCTGCAGGATCTGGATCAAAAACGGGTTCGGCGTGGCTTTCACCGCAAAATACTCTTTATATCCGGGATTCCAGGAAAATGCTTCTTTCAGCGCCTTTACATTTTCACGGATTCCTTTTTCATCGTATAAATGAAATGGGGTCGGATAGGTCTTCGTGATCTCATCTAACTGTTCCTTTGTTACAAATGGAATCTTATTCATATCTGCTCTCTCCTCATTGTTTTGTATGCAGTTACGGCTCACAACCTGACCGGATGCTCACAGTAATCGTATTTACACTTTTCCAGTTTATCTTGCTAAAGGATTATTTACAGAAACACTATAATCGTTAACTTGAGAATTGTCAACCTAAAAGTTATGCTGAGCGCCGGATAAATCTGCCGCAGTGTGTTACAGTTCGCGGCCGGTTGGGCCGTGGTTACTGTTCACACCCTGACCGGGTGCTCACAGTAACGGCATCCAGCCCATTGAAAAGTCGCCTCTCGGCGAGGGGGGGTGGATGCCCGCCCCATCACTGAATTGGCCGGATGCCGTGCTGCAAGTGCACGACACCGTGTGAACTGTAACGGGCCGTGAACTGTAACGCCATGGTTACATGTCACACACCGACCAATCACTACGCTGATTGGTCAGGAGGATGCACATAAAAGCTGGGATTCAGGCCGTCCATTGCCGCAGACAATTTAAAATGACGGCCTGAGTTACAGGGCACGCCTGGTCAAGGTGTGACCTGTAACACGCCATGCTTTCTGGCCCGGCATTGACTTTTTTCATATTGTACAATATACTAAGTTCTGTGAGAGGGGAGAGAAAATCTCTTCTGCTCGGTTAAAGAAGGTGTATTTTTTGATTGATTATAAAGCGTTATATTTGAAAGCGGCTCTGAGAGCCGGCTTCATCCTGCTGTGCATGTTCGCCGTGATCACGGTGATCCTCGTGATCTGCATAGGGCTCCCCGAATGGCTCAGCAGAAAGATCGCCAGGAGGGCGCTTGCCGATCCGGAACCAGGGACGACACGCCCTGGCAGGAGGTGCGGGACCCGGATGGAACAGATCGAGTGGATCCGGTTTTATCCTCTGAAAAAGCGGATCCTGCTTTTGGTGTGGCTGTTTTTCGCAGTGTTTAGCGCCATGGCATTTCAGGTCTATATTCTGGCAGGAGGGGGGATCGCAGGGGATGCAAAGGATATCGGTTTTTCACTTTTCTTTTGTCTGATGACTGTTGTTACATTGGTACCGATGCTCCGGTATATCCTGTGCCCGTATCATTCCATGCCGGGTCTGAACCGGATCCTGTCCAAAGAGGAAATGGACAGCCTGATGACAAGGGAGCATTTTCAGCAGGTCCGGTTTTCCGATGAAGATCTGGACAGATCCCATCCAATCTACAGAAGCGCCAACTGGCTTGTGGCGGAAGGAACTGTTATTTCCAAAAAACTGGCTGTTATGGCTCATCTGGAATATGGATACGGTTTCAAGCGCCATGGGTTCCATCGGGTCCGGCTGGAGGTGTACTACCTCAATGGGCAGAAGATAAAGATACAGCTGGGGCGGTGGCCGATCGACAGCAGAGAACGGGAGAAGGCGAGGAAGCTTGAACAATTTCTGGCAGAGGAAAATATACGGATGGACGCGCTCGGAGGTATGGGCTGGAAGGAGAAGCTGCAGGATCGGATTGCGGGAGAATACGGATGCCTCCCTCCGGAGCTGGAATCGGAAGCAGAAAAGATCATATACTTATTGAAAAATGACACGTCTGAGATCAAGCAACACATTTTATAGGACATTTTGGAAGGATTTGGGTAAAAAGTGGTTGCAAAATCCACTCTGTTTTTGTAAACTCATAAGAGGAGGAAATAGATATGGATAAAATATTGATCGTTGACGACAGTGCCATCCAGGCAGCACGGTTAAAATCGATTTTAGAGGAAGATTATGATATTACCATCGCGCAGACAGCAGAGGATGGGCTCAGCTATGCAAGCTCCCAGGATTTTTCTCTGATCCTGCTGGATGTCGTGATGCCCGGGATGGACGGGTTTATGCTGCTGAAAAGGCTGCAGGAGGAGATCATAACCCGGAGCATTCCAGTAATCCTGATCACAAGTCTTTCCGACATTCAGAATGAGCAGCGCGGATTTACACTGGGCGCAGTGGATTATATTGCCAAGCCATTTCACCCGGTGATCGTGCAGGCCAGGGTCAATACACATATCAAGCTGTACAAGTATCGGAAGCAGGTGGAGCATCAGTCCATGACTGACCAGCTGACCGGGATTGCCAACAGACGGCGGCATGACCTTTACAGCGTAGCAAAATGGAAGGAGGCTGTCCGGCTCAAGATTCCATTTACCGTCTGTATGTTTGATATCGACCGCTTTAAGGCCTACAATGATACATTCGGACATCCCGCAGGAGACAAGGTCATCATTGCGGTGGCAAACACACTTTCTACCTATCTGCGGCGTACGACGGATTTTGTGGCGCGCTATGGAGGAGAAGAGTTTGTGGCGATCATCGTGGGCGGGGATGCCAGGATTAATTATGAATATATGAAGCAGATCCGCAGAGGGATCGAAGACCTTCAGATCCCCCACGCGCCGTCTGCCGGAAAACGGGTGACCGTCAGTATCGGCGGGGTCACTGTCTTTCCTGTGGACAGTGAGCAGTACCCTACATATCTGAATATTGCGGATACCATGCTGTACGACGCAAAGCGATTTGGAAGAAATCAGGTCGTGTGGTGCGGCGACGAGATGAAGCAGTGGCTGCAGACGGATGACGAGTAATATAGGGAATACAAAGAGCCCTTTTTTGAGAAGAGAGGGGCTCTTTTTTTCGTGCTGCCATTTTTTCATTCCGCAAAAAAAGTCGGTTTTATATAAAAATAGGAGGTAGAAAAATCTGCGGGAATCGTGCAGAATAGTATATAAACAGGCTGCTGTTAATGAACACCCAAAGGGTGTGAACCATAACATGTATAGACGGACGAGGAGGATGGAGATGAAAAAAATAAATTTGAACAAGGGATGGAAGGTATGGAAGGATCTGGATCCATTTGAACTGGTTTTCCGGGTGCCCCGGGATGCGGTCCGGGTGGATCTGCCCCATGACGCCATGTTCCATGAGGAGCAGAAGCAGGGGACGGCCAATGGAGGCTATACCGGAAATATTGACGCAGGCGAGTACAAATACTACAAGCGGTTTTTCGTACCCGAGGAATACCGGGGCGGACATGTGATGTTGCAGTTCGAAGGCATTTACCGGAATGCCGGCGTATTTGTCAACCAGTCGAAAGTGGGCGGCAGCGCTTACGGCTATACGGATTTTACCGTGGAGGCCGGGGATTATCTGAGATACGGCGAGGAAAATGAGATCCTGGTCACGGTAAAATGCGGCACCAGGAGCAGCCGTTGGTACAGTGGCGCGGGAATCTACCGGGACGTATGGCTGTTCCATGGCGGGGAAACTTATGTAAAGCCTTACGGCCTGAGATT
>Ga0073906_1004157_pt1 | contig 14992 bp, 13 predicted proteins | sample Inofromicrocosms_FD_65485 | JGI IMG/M metagenome (GOLD analysis project Ga0073906, IMG submission 65485) | Mouse cecum microbial communities from Vienna, Austria - Inoculum for glucosamine and mucus D2O microcosms | ecosystem: Host-associated > Mammals > Digestive system > Large intestine >... | reverse complement strand
GTCACCTACGTTTACATTGACGTCAATGATTACGCCTGGAAGAGGTGAAGCCACCTGTTTGCCTGCGCCTGATGCTGCAGGAGCCGGTGCTGCGGCAGGTTTTGCTGCAGCCGGTGCAGATGCCTGAGTCTGAACTGGAGCGGCTGCCTGGACTGGAGCCGGTGCAGCTGCCGGTGCGTTTTCCATTTCAACCTTATATGCAGACCCGTTTACAGTCACGTCCGCAATGTTTCCTTCTACCGAGTTGATGGCAACATTGTATTCATTGCCGTTGATTTTGAATTTATACTCTTTCATTGTATCTGATTTTATTATTCCTGTGTGAAGGTTTATCCTTTTCTTGTAGGCAACTGCCTGAGTGTGAAGTGCTTTGACGCCCACGCGCTCTGAGTCGGCCTGATTGTGAGGACGAAACTCTCCTGGTCGTGTACCGTATCGTTGAAGTACAGGTGCAGGGCTGTCGCGATGGCTGCATTTGTCTCACCTCCGCAGGCTTTGTCCAAAGCCATAGCTATGGCAAGAGCTGTCTCTTCGTTCATATTATTACCTTGGGGTTTACTTGTTTTTTTCTTTTTGAAATCTCCTGTAAATGCCTTTCCGACATATTTGTAGATAATGAACAGAATGAAAAGCGCGAGGAATACCACACAGATGGCCGTGACAGTCATGATCCAGCCGTGAGGATCGCGTTCTTCCATAATCTGGCTCTTTGTGGCGGCATTGACATCCCCGTTCTGGGCAAGAGGAGTAGGATCGGAAACCACAGTCCTGAACTCCATACCTTTGTTGTCGGTGGATATCCTTGAAACTGATTTTCCCGGTTTCAGATCTGACGGAACCTCTATCGAGTCGATTATTGTACGTCCGTCATTGCTGACAAGGTACAATGTACGTCCCGGCACAATTGTAAAGTTGGTGTGGAACGTACCTTTGCCGTCATTCCCGCAAGCGAAAAACAATGCCAGCTGGCGGGGCTTGATCCTTGTGTTTATGTCTCCCTTGGGAATGTAGTATTTCCTAAGGTTGTCCTTGTCATCGGAAAGGTAGCATCCTGCGAAATCCACTGTACCGTATGACGTGTTCAGGATTTCTATCCATCCGCTGCGCTGTCCGTAGCTGTCCGTTATTCCGTCCGGATTCTCCGCGAGGACCTCATTGATTATGAGATCCGATACGTTCTGGGCGGAAAGTTCCGCAATTGCGGCACCGGACAGAAGAATGATGACAAGGCTTATGCTTTTTATTGTTCTTTTCATTATCCCTTTCCTTTTAAAGAGGAAGATTGTCGTGCTTCTTTGCAGGGTTTGTGACTTTTTTGCCTGCGAGCTGCTCCAATGCGCGTATTACGCGGAAACGTGTGTTTCTCGGCTCGATTACATCATCGATGTATCCGTAGCTTGCCGCATTGTAAGGGTTGCAGAACAGATCGTTGTATTCCTGTTTCTTGGCTTCTGCGACCTTTGCCTTCTCTGCGGGGTCTTCCATTGCCTTGATCTCCTTTGAATAAAGGATCTCTACGGCTCCTTCGGCTCCCATTACCGCGATGTTGGCTGAAGGCCATGCGTAGTTGATGTCTCCGCGGAGCTGCTTGCAGCTCATCACGATGTGTGAACCGCCGTATGACTTTCTGAGGGTTACAGTAACCTTAGGCACTGTAGCCTCACCGTATGCGTACAGAAGTTTAGCTCCGTGCACGATGATTCCGCCGTATTCCTGCTGTGTTCCGCAGAGGAATCCAGGTACATCCACGAGAGTAACGAGAGGAATGTTGAATGCGTCGCAGAAACGTACGAATCTCGCTGCCTTTCTTGATGCGTTGATGTCAAGTACTCCGGCAAGGATTTTCGGCTGGTTTGCCACGATGCCGACTGAGCGTCCGTTCATGTGGGCGAATCCGATGATGATGTTCTTCGCGTAGCTTTTATGTATTTCAAGGAATTTGCCGTCATCCACAATGCTTCCGATAACCTTGTACATATCGTATGGCTTGTTTGGACTGTCAGGGATGATCTCGTTGAGAAGATCCTCTGTCCTGCTTACAGGGTCATTTGTAGGGACTATAGGAGCATCCTCCATATTGTTCTGAGGGATGAAGCTGAGGATATCCTTTATGATCTGTATTCCTTCTTCTTCATTTTCTGCAGCAAAATGTGCCACACCGCTCTTTGTCGCGTGTACGCTTGCACCTCCGAGCTCCTCCTGTGTAACGACTTCACCAGTGACTGTCTTGACGACGCCAGGACCGGTAAGGAACATATATGATGTATCCTTTATCATAATATTGAAGTCAGTGAGGGCAGGGGAGTATACCGCGCCTCCTGCACAAGGTCCGAAGATACCTGAAATCTGAGGTACGACTCCGGAAGCCATGATGTTTCTCTGGAAAATCTCACCGAAGCCTGCGAGCGCGCAGATACCCTCCTGGATCCTCGCTCCGCCGGAATCATTGAGTCCTATGCATGGCGCGCCGTTCTTCACGGCCATATCCATAACTTTGCAGATCTTCTGGGCCATAGTCTCGGAAAGTGATCCTCCCGATACGGTAAAGTCCTGTGCAAAAACATAAACGAGACGTCCGTCGATGGTACCCTGACCGGTCACGACTCCGTCTCCGTCAAATTTTGTCTTTTCCATTCCGAAGTTCGTACAACGGTGCTGCACGAACATATCATATTCTTCAAAACTGCCCTCATCAAGAAGCATTGCAATTCTTTCACGTGCTGTGAATTTGCCTTTACTATGCTGAGCGTCAATTCTTTTCTGGCCTCCGCCCATACGTGCTTTGGCTCTGCGCTCAACAAGCTCTTTGATTTTTTCCTGTTGAATACTCATACGTGTTTTTCATTAAATAACTCGCAAATATAATGATATTTTTGATTTTGCCGAGTTCCTTTATAAATTCAATGGCAATAGTTGTTTAATTCATTATAGTTGTTTAGCTTTGCAGCGGATTTATGATATCATTTGATAATGGCATCCGCTGGTGCCACAGCAGGATGCATAAAAACAAATATTTTTCTAATTCATTGAAATTCAGTGGTATATGCTGGATTTCAAGCCCCAGGTCAATATCAGTACTGTAATATATGCAGCTTGAGAAGACATCGTGGTATGCAATGAGGGCTACATATCGTCGTGAAGCCCTTGCAAAGCAGCTGCTTGATGAGTGTTCCATAGAGAATTTCATTCCTATGAGATATGAGGTCCGGATTGTAGGCGGACGCAAGGTGCGTAATCTTGTGCCTGCTGTCCGTAACCTTATCTTTGTCCATACCACTCCGTCGCAGTGCCGTGTCATAAAATCCAAAGCTCCTTATCTGCAATATATAGTAGACTCTTCAAGCGGAAATAAAATAATTGTCCCGGATGACCAGATGCGCCGGTTTATAGCTGTGGCCGGCACATACGATGACCATCTTCTATGGTTTGCTCCGGAGGAGGTCAATCTGTCCAAGGGGACGAAAGTCCGTATAACCGGAGGCTGCTTTGAAGGGCAGGAGGGCATCTTCATCAAAGTGAAGGGCGCACGCGACAGACGTGTTGTCATCGCGATACAGGGAGTAGTGGTCGTTGCTATGGCCACGATACATCCGGACCTGATAGAGCCTGTCGAAGATTAATTTTTATCAGATTGAAAATATGCCTTGGTATGGCGTCATAGTTCACCTGTGATGCCTTTGGTCGCAGTATTATGCTGTATACCTGCTGACAGAATTGTGTCTGGGGGGGGGGAATTAACCCTCTTTCTATGATAAATATTCACCTTATATCTAACCCCATCCAAATGTCTATCATTCCATTGCCAATGATGTTTTTGCTGTTCGGGTTTGTCCTGTCTCTGATTATGAGCCTGATAACTATCCCGAATATCCTGACGGTTTCATACCGGAAGAAACTGTTTGATGAACCGGATCCACGCAAGGTGCACAAGACTCCTGTCCCGCGTCTGGGAGGTATCTCCTTCACTCCTTCAATCACGATATCGATGTTTGTCACGATTGGAGTCTGGATGTATTTCAACCCTTCGCTTGCATTGTCTGAGACAGCTCTGGTGCTCCACGAGTTCCTTTTCCTGTTTGCCGGACTGACTCTCCTGTATCTGATAGGTGAGGTGGACGACCTTGTCGGCGTCGGATACAGGTATAAGTTTATTGTGCAGCTGCTTTCCGCGTCGCTGATAGTCCTTTCCGGAAACTGGCTTTCCTCTCTCGGAGGACTTTTCGGAATCTATGAAATACCTGTCTGGATAGGGATGCCTCTGTCTGTGCTGATTATAGTCTATATAACCAACGCGATAAATCTCATTGACGGGATAGACGGTCTTGCATCAGGTCTGTGTTGTATCGCACTGGCTGTCTTGGGAGGAATGCTTGCAGTGCGCGGAGAATACATATATGCTCTTCTTTCGCTTGCTACTCTCGGAGTTGTCATCCCTTTCTGGTTCTACAATGTGTTCGGCAATGTCAGAAACGGCCGCAAGCTGTTTATGGGAGACACCGGAAGCCTGACATTGGGATATATATTGAGCTTTATAATAATATATGTGGGGACCAACTGCGGCAAATATGGCGGTCTGCGTGATTTTGTAGTGGCAATATCCGCTATTCTTGTCCCTATACTGGATGTGCTGAGGGTGGTTCTGCACCGTCTCCGCAAAAACAGGAATCCGTTTCTGCCGGACAGAAACCATTTCCACCACAAGCTTCTGAGGACAGGGATGCGAGCAAGGTTCGTTCTGCTGACCATAATCGGAGTCGTGGTGTTCTTCATCGTGTTCAACTATGTCATGTTCCCTTACATCAATGTAACGCTTCTGCTTATAATAGATGTTGTCCTGTGGACCTGTATGCACATTTTCATCAACTACCGCATAAGGCTCTACTCAAAGGAACATCCCGAAGTCAGCACCTCCTGTCCGGAAGCTATTCAAAAAGGAAAAGACGATAAAGAGACTTGTCTGGAGCAATAGATATGATGATGTCCTGAAAATAGAATACACAGATGTACTGATATACGACAGGGCAAACAGCATATACTCAATCGCGATGGTAAGAAAAAAATGTGCAAGGATTTACAAGGACAGGAATATCGTAAATTCTGTTCCTGAGCGGGTGTGTCAAGATTGATATATACGAATTCGGCTCTGGAGCGAGGAGATTAGAGGAATTTGAAAGATGACTTACGAGATAGGAGTCATAAAAAGATACTGATATGAAAAACATAGCTATTATTTTATCTGGAGGCACAGGCACTCGTATGGGATTAAATATCCCAAAACAATATCTTGTAATAAATAATCTGCCAATTCTCCATTACAGCGTCAAAACGTTTCTTGGAAACGACAAAATTGATATGATTGTAATATGCTGTGCAGAAGAATGGAAAGATTTCATCCAAGAGCATCTGACATTGCTTGATGTCAATAAAAACATCATATATTCCGATCCGGGAGAGACTCGTCAACTCACTATATATAATGCTTTGAAGAAGCTTGAGAACATCTGTGGTGACAACGATATTGTGATTATACATGATGCAGCCAGACCATTAGTGTCACAAAATCTTATAAATAGATGCCTTGATGAATGTTGTAGGCATGATGGAGTTTTACCCGTTATTAAAATGAAAGATACCGTTTATCTCAGCAAAGACGGAAAGACGATAAAAAGTCTGCTTGACAGGAATCAACTGTTTGCAGGACAAGCACCGGAAGCATTTAAATATCAAAAGTATATAGAGACGCATCAACGGCTGTCATATGAAGAAATACTCAAAATAAATGGCAGTACAGAAATTGCCTACAAATGCGGATTGGATATCACGCTTATTGAAGGTGACGATAGTAATTTCAAAATTACTACAGCGGAAGACCTTTCGAACTTTAAAAATATAATCAACGATGAAAGCTAATGTTTTATATTCTGTTGGTGACTTAAGATATGTTGAGACCGATGTCCCAAAAATAAAAGACAATGAAGTTCTTGTAAAAGTACATGCCTGTGGAATATGCGGATCAGATGTCGCACGGGTTTTTACGACTGGTACATATCATTTCCCGACAATAATAGGGCATGAATTTTCGGGAGAAGTTGTGCAAGTTGCAAGTGATGATGATAAAATGTTGCTTGGTGTCCGTGCGGCAATATTTCCTCTTATACCCTGTGGGGAATGTAATAGTTGCAGACGCGAAACATATGAGACATGTTCCAACTACAACTATCTTGGCTCCAGATGTGATGGAGGTTTTGCTGAATATGTGGCCGTTCCGAAATGGAACTTGCAGATAATTCCAGATAATGTCTCATACGAAGAAGCGGCTATGCTGGAACCGGCATCAGTCGCCCTCCATGCTTTACGTCGCTCTGGCTTCAAGACAGGAGATACAATCGCAATCATTGGCCCTGGAACAATAGGGATGATAATGTGCCAGTTGGCTAAGGTTATGGGAGCAGATAAAGTTTTACTGATAGGGCGAAGCCAAAATAAACTGCAATTTGCTGTTGAGCATGATTTTGTCGAGTATACTTGTAATTCAAGTACAGATAGTATTGACAGCATTGTTAAATCTATGACAGAAGTTGGTTTTGATATTGTGATTGAAGGAACAGGAGCGTCAGCATCGCTTGAGACATGTTTGAATATAGTGCGCCCAATGGGTAAAATATGCGTTATGGGGAATCCTGTTGGAGATGTCCACCTGCAAAAACAAGTTTATTGGCAGTTGTTACGCAAGCAAGTTCAAATTGTCGGTACATGGAACTCATCTTATGGCGTAAAAAATAGCGACTGGGAGCTTATGGTTAATCTCCTTTCTGCAAAAAAACTGTCACTGTCTCCACTTATTACACAGCATTTCCCGATGAAAGATTTACTCACGGGGCTTCAAATGATGGCTTCAAGTAAAATGTATACAAATAAAGTGATGATTACTAACGAGTAAAGCTATGCCTGACAAAAAATATATTTCCGCCTCTTTAATGTGTGCTGATCTTCTTAATTTAGAAAGAGACATTAAAGAGCTTGATCGTCTTGTGGTAGATTTCATACATATTGATGTAATGGACGGAACTTTTGTGCCAAATCTAACTTTTGGGCCTGATACAATCAATGCAATACGAAAAATAACCACTAAACCATTGGATATTCATTTCCTGATGGAACGCCCAAGAGTTATTATACGCTCAACCGAATTGCAGCCAGGTGATATTGTTTCCATACATAGTGAATGCAAAGAAAGTATTATGGAAAACATAGCATTTGTCAAACAAAAAGGTGCTATGTTCGGACTTGCATTAAATCCTGACACAGAGATTGAAAGTGTAAGAAAATATCTCTCATATACAGATGTGATAATCCTGATGTTGATTGTTCCTGGATTTGCCGGCTCTACCATAATTCACGGAATTATGGAAAAAGTTGAACGGACAAGAGCATTCTTGGACAATAATAATTTCTCCAATATAATGATCAGTGTAGATGGAAGTGTAAGTTGCGAAAGAGCACATTATATGTCATCTCTTGGAGCGAATATTTTTGTGGGAGGTACAGCTGGGATATTCAAGAAAGACAAACCGCTGTCTGAAACCATACCGGATTTTAGAAATGCCATTATTTATTAAAATCTATACTTTATGAGTGAATTTGTGTCAAAGACAGTTAACGGTGTGATATGGAGTGCTATAGAGCGATTAGCTGTTAGAGGTATTCAGTTCATCATTAGTATTGTTTTAGCTCGCCTGTTGATTCCATCCGACTATGGACTAATTGCAATGTTAAGTATTTTTCTTGCTATTGCACAAAGTTTTGTCGACAGTGGGTTTTCTAATGCACTTATTCAAAAACATAATCGCACAGAAATAGATTGTTCAACTGTATTTTATTTTAATATCATAGTAGGAATTGTTTTATACTTGATTCTTTTTTTCTGTTCAGGACCTATATCTGATTTTTATTCAGAACCTAGACTTCAATTGATAGTAAAAGTGTCAGGATTGAGTATAATCATAAATTCTTTTGGGGTTGTACAGCGTGCAAAATTATCTATAAATCTAAATTTTAAGCTTCAGGCTATAGCTTCTCTGGTAGCTGTTATTATCAGTGGCGCATTAGGAATATTTTTAGCGTATAAAGGACTTGGGGTCTGGTCGCTTGTTGCTCAAAGCGTAATAAATCATCTTTTAAATGTTTGTATTCTTTGGGGAGTATCTCATTGGCATCCGATTTTTGTTTTTTCTCTTGAAAGTTTTCGTTCTCTTTTCTCTTATGGCAGCAAACTTCTTTTGTCTGGATTATTGCATACCATATATATAAATCTGTATTCTTTGGCAATAGGAAAGAAAATGAATTCTACAGATCTTGGAATTTATAATCAGGCATATACATTTGCATACTTTCCATCCAGTAATATAACAGATATACTTCATAAAGTAATGTTTCCTGTTCTTTGTGAGGTTCAAGATGACATAAATCAACTTGAGAATTATTTTCTGACATATTTGCGGACTGCATGTTATGTCATATTCCCAATAATGGTTGGCCTTGCATCACTTGCTTATCCTTTTGTGAGACTGGTACTTACAGACAAATGGATTGACGTTGTTCCTGTTCTTCAAATCCTTTGTTTTGCTTATATGTGGGACCCTGTAATGCGTATAAATAACTATTTTCTATATGTTAAAGGATATACAAGCTATACTTTAAAAGCGGAAATTTTTAAAAAAGCAATAGCAATAACAATATTAATCCTTACATTAAACTATGGACTTTATATTATTTCTTCAGGTCTGATTCTATACTCTTTTATTGATATTTTTATTATTACGCGATATACCAAGCGTATTTCAAAGTTGACCTTAAAACGAGAGATATATAAACTATATCCTGTGATTTTATTGTCTCTAAGCATGGGGGTTATATCTTGGGGGACGACATTCTTTTTTGAATCTCCACATCTTCAGTTATCTGTCGGGATGCTTGTCGGAATATCATATTATTTTATTGCATCACGCTTGTTCAAATTTGAAGATTATTTTCGATTGAAACGTATTCTTGTGAATATCGTCCGTAAATAGTATATAATAAGTAAGGTACAGAAAAGCCTGGCTCTATATTGATTTTCGTTATTTAAATTTACTTTTCATTATGAAGGACTTAATAATATTTTTGATTCAAAAAATTGTGTGGAGTTTATGTCATATTTTCTGGATATTCCCTATTAAACAAGACAGAATCATTTTTGAGTCATACGGCGGTAAACAAATTTCCTGTAATCCATTGAGCATTTATCTCCATTTAAAAAAATCAAACATACAAATGGAGTTTGTGTGGTCTGTAAAATCATATCATATAAAAAATTCAGAATGTAGTTTATATGTAAAAAGGAATACTATAAAATATTTCTATTATCTGCTTACTGCAAAAGTTTTTATTTCAAACAATTGCCCTCAAGGTTATCTGCCGTTCAGAAAAAAACAATTGACAATTAGTACATGGCATGGTGGAGGAGCCTATAAAAAAATGGGAGTTTCAATGAGTTCTGGTAAATGCCAATACAAGATACATAGAATGATAGCCAATAACACTAAGTATGCTATTGCTTCATGTCGGGCTTTTGAGTCTGCATTCCGACAAGGATACCTTGTTGACGAGTCAAAATATTTAAGAATTGGTATGCCACGCAATGATGTGTTTTTTAATACGGATGCAGTGCTTAAGAATACTGATAAAGTAAAACGTCATTTGAGCCTTGATAAGAACGCTTTTGTTGTACTGTATGCTCCGACATGGAGAAATAGTTTTAAGACACCGTCATTTGATCTTCTTCTGGATTGCGATATGCTTGTAAATGTAGTTAAAAGCAAATATAGGGTTAATAATGTTGTCGTACTGTTCAGAGGGCATCATTTATTTAATAATTTATTAGGAAATAAAGATGCGGCATTCTCATCTATGATAAATGTATCTGCATATCCCGATATGCAGGAATTGCTGTGTGCTGCAGATATGTTGATAAGTGATTATTCATCTGTTGTTTGGGATTATTCATTTTTGTATAGACCTTGTTTTCTGTTTGTTCCGGATATAGATAAATATAGCAATAATCAAGGATACTATACACCAATAGCTGAATGGGGATTTCCACTCGCAGAAAGCAATATGAAGCTTTATGAGTCAATCTGTTCTTTTGATGAAAAGAAATATAGGATAGCTATGGAAAAGCACCATATAAATCTAGGTTCTTATGAAACAGGAAAAGCATCTGAATTATTTTGTGATTTATTGATGGACAAAATTAATTGTCAATGATATGAAGCGTATATTATTAGTCATTGATCAAATTCGTACAGGTGGAGCAGAAAAGATTCTGCTTGATTTTCGCCAGTATCTGCAGTCAAATGGATATGATGTGGAAGTTTTTACAATGTACTATTCTTGTAGCAAATATAATTATGGTTGTAAAAACAATGCTCATAATATCATATTTAAATTTTTCCAGCAGATATATGTTTATATAAAACTGAGACTTTATGTCAGGCGTCAGCAACCAGATAGTATCTTTTCTTTTTTAGATCGAAGCAATGTCATAGTTTCTTTATTGCCGGCAAAATATAAACGCTGTTTAAGTGTGCATAATGTTTTGTCAGTACAGTATGAGAAAGTATCTCCTTTGCTGTTAAAATTTGTTAAACGCTTAATAGCATCTGTATATAATAGAAGATGCAATATCATTATTGCCGTTTCTCTGCAAGTTAAAAATGATTTGGTTGAGAACTTCGCTATAAAGCGAGATATAATAAAAGTAATTACTAATTGCACGAACAAATCTTATATAACACAAAAAGCGTTAGAACAAATTGATGAAATACGATTGGAAAAAGACTGCAAATATTTGTTAAACATAGGACGACTATCGACCCAAAAAGCACAATGGAAATTATTAAAATCTCTTAAATATCTTAAAGATAATTATACCGAGTGTAATATTAGGCTGATTATATTAGGAGAAGGCGAATTAAGAGATCCTTTGATTCTTCTTTCGCATAAGCTGGGTTTGAGTGATATGGTTTCAATATTACCATTTAATTGTAATCCATTCAAGTTTATAAAATCTGTTGACTTATTTGTATTACCAAGTATTTTTGAGGGATGTCCAATTGTATTAAGCGAGGTCATCGCATTGGAAACTCCGTTTGTCGGTAGTCAAAGAGCAGTTCCAATTGAGTTGTTTTCCGATAATATGGACGCTTGGAAGAATATAACATTCTGCAATAAAAATCACATTCCGGATTTTTCGGATTCAATTTTATCTGATGATATAGAATTAGCAGAATTGATAAAAAAACATCTTTTTGATAACAGCTCTGTAAATTCTGTTACAGGGTGTATGAATTGGAATCGATTCAATGACAAAAAACACCAATTTGACTCCTATTTGCAATTGCTCCGTTAATAGTAAACGAGATATTAGGAGTATACTTTTTCTCATTTTTTTGTTTCCTACGTTTTGGGGATATATGAGCATAGGAAAAGGGCAAATATTATATCTTTTTGCAACTTTTTTAATAATATGTATACTGATTTTTTATCGTCAATATAAAATTCGTTTTCCAATTATAGGGTTAAGTCTGTTCACAATTTTATCGTTGTGCTATTTCTTTACTTTATCAATAAACTCTTTTTTACCTCAGTCATCGGTTTCTTTTAAAGATTTTTCTGATGTAGCTCGTCCAATCTTTTATCTTTTCTTTTTTTCATTGCCCTATATCATTGGCTTTTCTGTATCAGATACGAAATATTTAATTAAAACATATTTGATTATAGTTACTGGTATATTGGTATTTGATATTATCAAATTTATTCCAATTTTTTACCCGATATTAAGATTATATACTCTTTTTGAAGTAGAATCTCTAAATTATTCAAGATTTGCCGGAACTTTTTGCTTTTGCTATAATTTTGGATTTGCTTCTTTACTTGGTCTAGCATTTTGTTTATATAGTAAATTTAAGTTCAAGTATCTGACAATTATAATTTATGTACTTTTATTTGTATTGATTGGATCCCGTTCTGTTATGATTGCCTGTGTTGCTCTTCTTTTAGGATATTATTTTTGGGCTCCTGGCTTTTTTCGAAAAATAATTGCTATTCCAATTGTCGTAATTTCATGTGTTCTATTATATAATATCCTGATAAATATAGACATTCCTATTATTACTGATTCGATAAATTATGCAGAACGCCTAGTTGATGCTCTTTCTGGAACAGCACAAGATGGTTCTTTAAATACCAGATCTTCTCAATTAAGTCGAGTCTTAAATTTATTTGATAGAAATCCTTTAATCGGAAATGGACCAATTAAAGATGACGACATACAAATAGAAATACAGTTGGGCTATTACCTTTCAGCGTGGGGACTTCTTGGAACATTTGTCTTTTTAAGTATTATAGCTGTTTTTTTCTATTGGGCAAATTCTGCATCATCATCGCATAATCCAATAATATCTAATTTTTCCAAGGCAAATAGGCTATGGATTATAGCATCTTTTTTTGTTGGAATGAGCACCCCTATAACAGATCAGATGCGTGTTTTCCAGATTTTCTATATGATGCAAGGTGTACAATATATTCTTTATCGAAATAGAAATTCTTAATATAATATTTTATGTCGATATATTCTGTATTCTATGAGAAACTACCTTGTAGAATAGATGTTCTTTTACCTTCCAATCAAGGAAAGGTGGTTACTTGCTTGAATCCATATTATATGGAATTGCTTAAGAATGAAGCGGAATTGTATAATAAATTTGACTATATCTGCTCTGATGGTATGCTCCCGATTATAATGAATCGTCTATTTAAAAAAGATAAATCCATTCGCATCTCTTTTGATATGACATCATTAGCAAAAGAGGTTTTTGAATACTTGTCAACCACGAAGCAAGGTATTTATTTTATTGGATCAACAGAGAATTCTATAAACAAATTTATTAAAGTTATTTCTACCAGTTATCCTTTACTAAATATTAAAGGTTGGAGAAATGGTTATATTGGAGGAACTTATACTGATGTTGCTCAAGCAATAGTAGAATCACAGGCAGATGTTGTTGTAATTGGTATGGGAGCACCTATACAAGATGAGTTTGCTATATTCCTTAAAGAGTATGGTTTTAATGGTACTATATATACTTGTGGCGGATTTTATCATCAAACTGTTGAACGTATGAATTATTATCCGGACTGGATAAATAAGTATAACTTACGTACATTGTATCGTCTTGTACATGAGAGGTATGTATGGGGGCGTTTATTTAAATATTATCCTGGCTTTATAGTTAACTATAGTCGTTTCTTGATGATTACTAAAAATAGAGATATTCAGCAATGATTTAAATAAATCAACCAACTCAGATCTGTGTTTGAAAATGCGCCTGTTACCGTGATGTGTGGAAAGAATTGATTACTGCTGTTTTTAACAAGCAACCGGAAAAGCACATTTACCCTCTATGTGCTTTTCCAGTTGCAGTATTGAGTGCCTTTCTATTGTTTGTCTTGGATTATTATGTATGTGAAGACCTGAAACGAAAGCTTGAAGATGATAATGTACCGGCTCTTAAAAGTGTACTATAGTAAAGGAGTCATATAAAGAGGAATGAACACAATACCATCCTCAACTTTCACGTCCTTATCATGCAGGACATAAGGAGTTGACAAGTCTTTTGAATATTTCGTTAAACATTTAGTCAAAGATGTCAATGCGTAGCGACTTCCCGACTTGACTTCAATCGGAGATATGTTATGCCTGTTCGTTATGGCCTGCTTGGCAATCATGAAATCTATTTCCATCCTATCCTCTGCCGATGTTCGTGAACTGTTGCTGAAGAAAAACAGATTATGTCCGGCTGCTTTCAGCATCTGAGCCACAATGTTTTCAACCAACATCCCTTGATTGACCTCAAGTTTATCAAACATACTTGGCAAACACTTGTTTTGCACCTTTTCAAGGTTTATCAAAAAGATTTAGCCATTTTTCTTTGATTGGCTCCAGAAGAATATGGACATGCTTGTATACTTCCATAAAAATCAGTTTTTGTGGTAAACTTTTTTTCAATAACATTACAAATCACGAGCAGGGTGTTGATTTGTAATTCGTTGTCTATCAATGATATGCTGTTTTTGAGCCTGCTTTGCCCCAACAAAATCACGGGGGCAAAGCAGGTTTGCTTTATGCAAACGTTTGATTTGTAGTTGTTTATGAAATGAGTGCCTGCTCGTGTTTTGTGAAAAAGAGGTGCCGGATTAGAGTTGCCGTTTGGGGCTACTGGTCGCTTGCTTATATGTTCCTATAGTGTACTTTATCTGATTTTATGTGACTGACATCTGGAGGCACAGATGTGGTCTCGAATGGTTTTATGCCCAAAAACAATTAAAGGACCTGGAGTCCGCGGAGGCATTTTGTTGCGTGGCGGGCACAGGTCCTTCAATTGTCAGATATAGACAATCTTGATCAGATTGCTATAACTGTTTTTGCTGCTGTCAGTTCTGATGTGCAGGGCGGAGAAGGTCGAGGACGACCTTGACAGGATTGAATGTCTCAAGAGGGACTTCAACGAAAAGCGTGTTCCAGTTGCTCATAGCACCGTTCCAGAGTCCCGGCAGCTCCAGGGCTTTCAGCTCGCGTCCCTGATAGCTTTTTGAACTGATGAACCCTGCGTCTTCATCGACATATTTGAGCAGATCAAAGCTTTTCCCGTTGTAGTCGTGCAGGCAGCATACCAGATCTACAGGGTTGAAGTGCGTAGCCGATGCAAGAGCCGCCTTGGCTTTCTCGTCTGACATATTTATCTGTACTCTTTCAAGTATCTGAAGGGAAGTCGTACCGTCCTTTTCCGCGATTATGAAAGGTCCTCCTCCAGGTTCTCCCTGGTTCTTGACCATACCGCACACCCTGATTGGCCTGTCAAGCTTTTTGCGGAGCATTTCAGCGCGCTCCTGG
>Ga0073906_1004154_pt1 | contig 15006 bp, 13 predicted proteins | sample Inofromicrocosms_FD_65485 | JGI IMG/M metagenome (GOLD analysis project Ga0073906, IMG submission 65485) | Mouse cecum microbial communities from Vienna, Austria - Inoculum for glucosamine and mucus D2O microcosms | ecosystem: Host-associated > Mammals > Digestive system > Large intestine >... | reverse complement strand
CGGTCATCCGCCGGCAGATTTCCGCCTGCGCTTCGGTCGTTATGGAACCCCATAACTCCCTCACCACAAGCAGAAATCTGCTCGACGACTGACCGCCCTGACGGTAACATTTATTATTAAACAAGCTCTAAGAAAAACCACAGACCGCCTCTGCCCACGAAGAATCTACGACGCCCTACCCCACGGCCGACCGTCCGGCCCGCTGCAAAGAAGGCCGCATCACCCAGCGGCGCAGGCAGTATCCGGCCACGAGATAGAAAGCTGCGAGAAGCCACAGATTGACGTATTCAGCGCGCACCTGGGCAAGGCTCGACCCGTTGGCATTCATCTTTATGAATCCCTCCACTCCCCATGTGGCCGAGAGCATATCGCCTATGAAGCTCCATAAAGGAGACATGGCATAGCGCGGCCATGTGAGACCTGAAAGGAACAGCAACGCCACGGACGTTACCACCCACAGGACGAACACCGCCTCACGCTCCCAGACTATCGACTGGAAGCAGAAGCCCAGCCCCATGCAGGCTATGACCATCGGCAGGATGAAGAGGAATATCTCAAACGCGCTCCCCGCCATCGGGAAAGAGAAGATGAGCGGGACATAATGGAGAAGGAACATGACCGGCACCAGAAGTATCGTCATATAGCAGAGCATCTCTCCGGCCATGGACATGGCCACCGACCCCGTCTCTTCGCCGCAGCCACGGCGGGTACGTTCGCGCCTCGCGCCCCCGGCCATTCCGGAGGCAAGCACAATGCACTGGTGAAGAATCAGCACCAGCACCCCGGGCATGATGAACGAGTCGAAACCGTTCTCAATGTTTCCCATCGATATGTTCTCGACAGGAAGCGGGTCGCCGGTGGATATGGTGGCGGCAATCGGAAGCGTATGGCCTATCTTCTCCTCAAGAAGCCCGGCACCCATTTCCTGCGCCACGTTGGTGGCCGCCACAAGGAATCCCCTGTAACGGAGCAGCAGGCTCATGTCGCTGTATATCACGGCAGGCGACTGTTCCCCGCGTCCCAGCCTCTTGCTGAATCCGTCCGGAATCTCAAGTATGCCGTAGCAGTCGTGGCCGTGCATCGCCCTCTTGGCCTCGTCAAGGTCGGCGGCATAGCCTGTGATGCGTATTTCCTGGCAAGCGTCGAGGCTGCGGACAAGCTCCCGGCTTTTGGACGTGCGGTCATGGTCCACGACCACCATCTTCACGTCCCTCACCACCTCCGGATTGTATATCAGGGAATAGATGATAGGATAAGCCAACGGAAGGAAGCAGAAGAACAGGATGATGCCTCCGTCGTGGAACACAAGGCGGAATTCATCGAAATAAGACCTCACAAGGTCGCCGAAACGGCTTTTTATGTATTTCCACATGACTTTTGCATTTTAGGGCACATAGGCCGGACGCTTCATGCACCGCTTGATGTTCCACATCATAGTGAACGGCAGAAGCATAAAGACGATATAGGCCACAAACCATACTCTTGAATAATAGACCGGAATGCCGTTGAGAGCCTGGTCTATGTAGATGAGGAAGTTGTAACGGGTCGGAAGCACCCAGCTGAATATGCCCAGCGCAGGATACATGCTTTCCACCGGGAAAGAGAACGCTGCAAGCGAGAACGAAAGCACTCCGACAAGAGCCGAAATCGAAAGAGACAGGCGAAGGTTGGGCAGAAGCCCGAAGAAGAACACGCCCATCCCCTGCGACGCAAGAACGAACATGACCTCCGAAAGGGTCAGCCACCACCACGACCCGTGCATCGGATAACCGTTCCACCTGAAAAGCCACGACTCCATAAAGATGACCAGGACGAGCCAGATTACGGTCTGAGGCAGAAGCTTAGCCGCCAACGCCTTCAGGATGGAGCCGTCGGCCATCCGAAGCAGACGCCGCGATGTCCCGTATTTGATCTCCTGACCGAGACTGAAGCACGTGATGAGGAAAATCATCAGCTGGAGCACAGCCGGCACGAAAGAGTTGCAAAGGTATATCGCATAGTTGAGTCCAGGGTTGCCGAGCGGGCGGCTGGTGATGTTGACAGGCATGAGCAGCGTGGACGGGTCCACCTCTGCCCCGGCCGCATCAAGCACCGACATCGCAATCCCCGCCTTGGCGTATACCGCAGTGGTCTTGAACGTCTTGAACAGAAGGGAGGCAGGCACGAAGTAGGCCATGTTGGTGTAGAACGTTATGACCGGCTTGCGACCGGCAAGAAGGTCGGCCTGGAAATCCTCTGGGATAAGGAAGAAACCGAACACCTTTCCCGACTGCATGTCATGGCGCGCCTGCGTGAAACTGTTGCAGTCCTCCACGAGGTCTACCATCTGCATGCTTCCGAGGTTTTGAGTGATCTGGCGCGAAATGGCCGAACCGTCCTTGTCCACTATCGCCGCCGGAACACGCTGCGGAAGGCCGTCTTCCATCTCGTCGGTCAGGAAGAAGAGGAAGAACAGCGGCAGCAGAAAGAAGCCCGCCCAGTACATGGGCCGGCGCACTATCTGCAAGACACTGCGCATGAATATGGCCCTGAAGCCTTTTTCGGGTAATTCTTTCATGGCCGGGAGTTTATTGCTCAAGGATGACCGACATCCCGGGACGGAAGTTCTCTATGGGCTTTTCAGGACGTGCCTTGATCTGGAACGTGCGTGCGTCATAGTCGCCTGTGGCCTTCGTGGCCTGCCAGTTGGCGTATGTGCCGAGGTCCCGGATATAGAAGACGGTCATCTCCTCCACCTTGTCAAGGGCAGGGATGCGCACTTTTATCTTAGTGCCTTCCTTTATGTCTTTGAGCACGTTCTCGCGCACGTTGAACACCGCCCAGTAATCCTTCTTCTGCAGCGTCATGATCGGCGCGCCCATGGCCACAAGCTCGCTTTCGTTGGGATATATGACGGTTATCACTCCGTCGCATGGAGCAACGAGCACATGGTCTTCAAGCACCGCCCCGACTTCGTTGACGCTTCCTTTGGCCACATTCACCATAGCGCGCGCGGCCTCCTTGTCCTCTTTCTGCGCACCGGCCTTGGCAAGCTCATACTGGCTCTTGGCCGCAGCCTCCCCGGCCTTGGCCGCGTCGTAGGCCGCCTTGGCCTCGTCGCGCTTCTGTTCGCTCACCACGCCTTGGGCGTAGAGGCTCTGCATGCGGTCATACGTCTTCTTGGCTATGCCGCTGGCAGCCATGGCCTGCCGGTAAATGTCTCCGGCTCCTGCGATTATCTGTTTCCGTGTGCCGGCGTCCACCTTGGCGTTGGCTGCCGAAGCCGCCGACTCCATGGCACGCGCCTGTTCCATACGCGCCTCTACGAGCGAAGAATGGATGCGGACAAGAGTGTCGCCAGCCTTCACCTCCTGCCCCTCCTCTACGCAAATCTGCGCTACCCGTCCGGGCAGTTTGCCTGAAATGCGTATTTCCGTGGCGTCTCCCTGCCCCTGTATGGTGTCCGGGCCGGGCTTGATGAAGAGGAATCCGCACACGGCCATGGCCGCGAGAATCAGAAGTATGATTATTATTGTGGTTATGAGCATACGGTCTTTGCGCTCCACCGCCTTGGGGTCGGTATATCCCGCGCCGTTGTCCGGCATAGTATTGCTGTTTTGAGTATCCATGTCTTTTTGAAGTAAGAAGTATAGAAAATGTGTCTGAGAAACTTAGAAATTCTGATTATAAGCCATAGTGCCGAGCACCTTGGAAAGGTAGGCGTTGCAGAGGCGTATCCCGATCTCGGCGTCGATGCGCTCCGAATTGGCCTTGAGCCAAGCCGTCTGCGCCCCTATCACGTCGTCGGCAGTCAGCACGCCCTCACGGAAACCGATCTCGGCGTTGCGAAGGTTCTCTGTGGCAGCACGCATGTTGCTCATCGTCATCTCATAGGTCTTGAACGCCTCCTGATAGGAGAATTTTGCCTGGCTCACCTGAAGCTCCACCTTTTCCTCGGCATCGGCAAGGGCAAGTTCCGCCACCTTTGCGGTGGACTGTGCGGCCTTGTATTGGTTATACTTCCCGCCCCAATGCCAAAGAGGGATGGTGACGGCCGCGCCGACGCTGAACCCTCCTCCGAACCTCTTTTCAAACCCGTGGATCACATTAGGGTTGGAAAAGCTGTAGGCACCAACGATTCCCACCTTCGGAAGCATATTGCCAAGCTCAAGCTTCGCCTTCTGCTTGGCAATGTCGATGCCGTGGCGCAGTGCATTGAGGTCTTGGCGGTTGGCATACACGTCGTTCATATTGTAGGTAAGCTCCCGGGGCAGCCTGTCTGCAGAGTTGAGCTCCTCGTCGGCCAGCTCCATCTGCGTGTCCACCGGAAGTCCGCATATCTGGGCGAGGGCCATTCGCGAAAGCGTCAGGCCGTTGTCCACCTTAGTCAACGCCATGCACGCCTCGTTGTATTTCACCTCTACCTGAAGCGAGTCGCTCCTTGTGGCCACGCCGGCCTTGAGCATCGCCCCCACATTGAACCTCAGTGAATCCACAAGCCCGACAAAACTGCGGGCAAGCCTCTTCTTTTCCTTAAGCGACACCACACGCCAATACGCCTCGTCCACTGCATAGACCACATCCTGCACGGCCGAATTACGCATCGAGACGGCAAGCTTCTCAGCATACTTGGTGATCTGGTTGAGCGCGCGTATCCGGCCGCCCATATATACGGGCTGGGTCAGCGTGAACGCCCCGGCGAACACGTTGTGCGTGTCGAAGGCCATGGCTTCCTTGGGAATAACCGCGACCTCGGTCGGGATGTACTGCCCCGTCTCCGGATTCTTCACAGGAATCCCGTCAGGCCCCACCAATATGTTGGGATTGTATTTTCCAGTGGCGGGGTCGAACTTCATGGTCGGCAACATCGCATCGCTGCCCAACAGCTCAATCTGCCGCTGATTGTACATATACGTGCCGCTGAAGTCGATGCCTGGCAGATAAGCGGCAAAAGCCGCCTTCTTGCGGTAACCGGCACCGACAATGCTCTCGTCGGCCATACGTATCGCCTTGTTATTGCGCACGGCCATGTTCCGGCACGAATCGAGCGACACCGTCTGCCCGAGACACGCCGAAGCAGCCCCTAAGAGGGCAAACGTCGTAACTAATCCTTTTCGCATAACTCTTGTTGTATCTTTCACCCGGCAGAAAACAATGAATCGCCTCCAGGTGGAATTCATTCTCATTAAATATTCTACAAAATTAGCGTATATTTGTTTAACAAAACGTCTCTGTAATTACAATTACCAGGTTATTCGGAAAAATCGGACATCTTTTTCACCGAACTTTCTAACCGTCCATTTCCCGGACATCACCGCCCGATGCCATACGCGCCCTGAAGGATTGCCCGGATGACCGGGAACACGACGCGGTTCCAGCGCCGTCGCAGCCCTCCTTCTGCCTGCGCTTCGCCAAAAGACAGACAGGCTGAAACGAGTTTTTGCGGAAAACCAAAAAAATGACTACCTTTGCAGTTTGAAAAAATAAGACATATCTAACCGCATTTTATCATAAAAAACGTGGAGACCAAATATATTTTCGTTACAGGCGGAGTGGTGTCGTCGCTCGGAAAAGGCATCATATCGTCATCGTTGGCCCGGCTCTTGCTTTCGAGGGGCTATAAGGTAACCATCCAGAAGTTCGACCCGTACATCAACATCGACCCCGGCACGCTCAACCCTTACGAGCACGGCGAATGCTACGTAACCGTAGACGGGCATGAAGCCGACCTCGACCTCGGCCACTACGAGAGGTTCACCAACACGCCGACGACGCGCGCCAACAACGTAACCACCGGACGCATCTACCAGTCAGTAATCGACAAGGAGCGCCGTGGAGACTATCTCGGCAAGACAGTCCAGATCATACCCCACATCACCGACGAGATAAAACGAAACGTCAAGATGCTCGGCAACACCGGCAAGTTCGACTTCGTGATAACCGAAATAGGAGGCACCGTGGGCGACATCGAGTCCACCCCATATCTCGAGGCAGTGCGCCAGCTGAGATGGGAACTCGGCAAGAACTCGCTCTGCGTCCACCTGACATACGTGCCTTATCTCAAGGCGGCGAAAGAACTCAAGACGAAACCCACGCAGCATTCAGTGAAGCTCCTGCAGCAGGTGGGCATACAGCCCGACGTGCTTGTGCTTCGCACCGAAAAAGACATCCCCATCGGCATGCGCCGCAAAGTGGCGCAGTTCTGCAACGTCGAGCCCGACGCGGTGATCCAGAGCATCGACGCCCCCACAATCTATCAGGTGCCGCTCCTGATGCATGAGCAGCATCTCGACGAAATCGTGCTGCGGAAGATGGACATCACCCCTGAAGGGGAACCGGACCTCACCGCCTGGAACGCGTTCCTCCACAAGCTCTCCACGGCATCGGAGGAAGTGAACATAGGCCTCGTGGGCAAATACGTGCAGCTGCAGGACGCCTACAAGTCAATCAACGAATCGCTGAGCCAGGCGGCAGTGCATTGCGGCCGGAAGCTCAACCTCACATACGTGAACTCCGAAAAGCTATCGGAAGACAACGCCGGGGAACACCTCAAAGACCTCGACGGAGTGGTGATTGCTCCCGGATTCGGCCAACGCGGCATCGAAGGCAAGTTCCACGCCATCAAATGGACTCGCGAGCATGACGTGCCGACGTTCGGAATCTGCCTCGGCATGCAGTGCATGGTAATCGAGTTCGCCCGCAACGTACTCTGCCTCGAGGAGGCCAATTCCACGGAAATGGACACCAAGACCCCCCACAACGTCATCGACCTCATGGAGGAGCAGAAAAGCATCTCCAACATGGGGGGCACCATGCGCCTCGGCGCATACGAATGCGAGCTGAAGCCGGATTCGCGCGTGGCCGAAGCATACGGCTCAACACGCGTCAGCGAACGCCACCGCCACCGCTTCGAATTCAACGGCGAATACCGCGACCGATTCGACCAAGGCGGCATGCGCTGTGTAGGCACCAATCCTGAGACCGGCCTCGTGGAAGTAGTCGAGATTCCGGAGAAGCGTTGGTTCATCGGCACGCAGTACCATCCTGAATACCAGTCCACAGTACTCCATCCCAACCCGCTCTTCATCTCGTTCATCAAAGCCGCCGTGGCTTACAGGGAAGACCGGAAATAGTCCGGGATTCAGGTTTCAGAAATTCAGAAAAATCATACCCACCACAACAGATGGATAAAAACACAATCTACGGGCTTCTGCTAATGGCCGCGATATTCTTCGGCTTCATGTGGCTTCAGCCCAAGAACGAAAACCCTGACGCACAGAAAAACGCGACAGACGATGCTCCGGCGGCGCAATCAGCATCTTCCGGAGCAGACTCGCTTTCAGCGTCGGAACGCGAATGGCTCGTCAGCAACATTGCCGAAAACGGCACCGTGAAGGTGCTCGCCGACAGTTCCCGCGTAACCACCATTGATGAGAACGGCCTGCACCTCACACTTCGCGGCGACAGCATCTCTGGGACAGTGGAAGTCGGCGGCCGCCAGCTCCAGTATGCCGACATAGTAAACCGCAACCTCGGCAAAATCTCAATAGCCGAACAGCGAAACGGTATCGAGATCCTGCGTGCGCGCTCGGCATCGATGGGCCGCTTCGGAAAATTCGCACGCTTCCTTTCCGGCCGCGACACCGTGGTCAAGGTCGAGAACGATGCGCTCGCGCTCCAGATAAGTGCAAAAAGCGGTTCTATCACGCGTGCCGAACTCAAGAAATACGACACCGAGTATTCGTCCGTAGAGACAGAGAAGCGCAAGGAGAAAGTGGTCATTTTCCAGGATTCCACCAATTCCATGGCTTTCGGCCTCCCTCTTCCGCAGGACATCTCGACCCGCGACCTATACTTCACGCCACGAGTGCTCAACGACTCGACCGTGCTCATGGCTCTCGAAATGACCCCTGACGCTTACTGGGGCATCGAGTACACGCTTCCGAAAGGGGAAAACTACCTCGTCAGGATGCGCATAGTGCAGAAGGGCATGGCCCCGATCGTACAGAGCAACAACCGCAACCTGCGCGTGGACTGGAAGCAGGACATCAAGCGTCAGGAAAAAGGCCGGATGTTCGAGGAACGCAATTCCGGGCTATACTACAAGTTCGCCGGAGGATCGGTGGAAAACCTTTCCGAGGCCAAGAACGACTCCGAGGAGCGTCAGGCCAAAATCAGATGGATAGCCTTCAAGAACCAGTTCTTCTCCTCCGTGCTGATCTCGAAGCGTCCGTTCAACACCGCCGACTTCGACTCGAAGGTGCTCAAGGGCTCCGACTACCTCAAGAGCCTCGAGACAACGGCCGTGGTCAACGACTATGACTGGTCTGCCGAGAATCCCGTCAGCTTCGACTATTTCATCGGCCCCAACCTCTACCCGCTGCTTTCAAGCATCGACAAGAAGGCCGAAACTGACGAAGACCTCTCGCTCACACGCCTCATTCCGCTGGGGTGGAGCCTGTTCCGTTGGATCAACACAGGAGTCATCATCCCGATATTCAACCTCCTCGGCTCTTGGATCTCCAACTACGGCATCATAATCCTCATCCTCACGCTCATCATCAAGCTCGTGCTGTTCCCCCTCACATACAAGAGCATGAAGGGACAGGCCAAGATGCGCATTCTCGCGCCCGACATCAAGGCCCTAAACGACAAGTACCCCGGACAGGAAAACGCGATGCTCCGCCAGCAGAAGACCATGGCCCTCTACAGCAAGGCCGGAGCGAACCCGATGTCGGGATGCCTGCCGATGCTGCTTCAGATGCCGATACTATTCGCCATGTTCACCTTCTTCCCCTCCTGCATCGAACTGCGCGGGCAGAGCTTCCTTTGGGTGCATGACCTCTCCGCGCCCGATGCCATAATCTCATGGAGCGGCAACATACCGCTCATCACCGAGTATTTCGGCAACCACATCTCGCTCTTCTGCCTTCTGATGACCGCGGTCAACATCATCTACACCTACATCAACATGCAGAACCAGCCGAGCCAGATGCCCGGCATGAAATGGATGATGTACCTGATGCCGGTGTTCTTCATGGTGTTCTTCAACAACTACGCCGCCGGACTCTCATATTACTACTTCCTGACCCTTCTGATCACAATCATTCAGACATACGCGTTCCGCTATTTCGTCAAGGAAGAAGACGTAAGAAGGCAGATGGCGGAAAACGCTAAGAAGCCCAAGAAGAAATCAGGCTTCATGGCACGCCTCGAAGAGATGCAGCGTCAACAGCAGCAGATGCTCAAGGAGCAGCAGAAGCAGAAAGGCCGCAGATAAGCATCCTTTACCCATAGACAGAGACCGGGGACACGACAAATTGCGTGTCCCCGGTCTTCTTTTATTACGTATTTATGGACTTGTTGCCTATGCAATCATCGTGCAACCATACATTTCTCGGTGGTGCCGGTGGTGTAGACAATGATGAAGAATCCTTCGGCAGTACACTCGGAGAGGCAAATCAACAGTCAGAACCCAATTCCCCCTACGCTCGACGACCCTTGCTTCGACCAAAGCTCATATGCCTCAGTGGCCCTGACCGTTCCACAACAATCCATCGATGCCTACAAAGCCGCTGCGGAATGGAATGAATTCAACAACATAAACGGTTACGGAGCCGTCGATGCGGTAAACGCAGACGGGAAAATAAAAATCAACGGACGTGAGATTGCAGTCAACGATTCGAACGCATTCGTGGAGATATACGGTCTGTCAGGAAACACGGTCTACAGCGGCATTCCTGCAGGAAACACAATCACGCTTACAGAAGGCGGCATCTACATCATCCGTCTCAATGGCAGGGCCATCATCTCAGTGAAATAAAACCATCGACCTACATTCAGAAAAAGTCCGTAGACAGGCAACATGTCTGAGCTACGGACTTTTCCGTTTGATTCAGCATTTTGTCATGAGGAAGGTGCGGGCAGCAAAACGGCAATTATCCGTTCTGCAATCTCTTCCGGAGTTACGTCATATATGGGATTTAGAGCCGAGAACCTTGAATCTGCCACAAACCGGTCGGGTCGCGTAAGCATTGCCAGAAGGTTTTTCGTCTTTAATCTATGCCCTGAATACCGGAGCGCAACACCAATCATATCATACAGATCCACACCGGCTTCCAGAAGCGAATATATATCATAATAATCCCGAAATTTGCTTCGCCTCAGCATCACCTCCATTTTCATCGCTCCGACAGAAACGGGGTCGGCCAAACGCAAATTGTTAAGAAAAGGCTTTTCCTCTTGTATCGGACACTTATTTGGACTGGCGTAAAAAGATATTTTGACTCCGTCCACTATAAATTCCACGTGGTCAAGGTCAAGTATATCACAACTTTCCACCGTCCCGATTGCCCCAAGCTCCCTTTTTATCAATGGCCAATCAACCTCTCTTTTGTCATTCTTACCCTTCCGCCACGACATAAAATCAAGGTCTTCGCTAAGCCGTGTTCCCAATTGAAGCGACAAAGCCGTCCCTCCGACCAAAACATACGGTTTGATGCAATCGAGTCGTGAAACGGATTCAATTATTGCTGAGGTGCGAGGGGCAAGACCTTTCATAATATGATTTGGGTATTGATAAGCTTGTTCATATGCCTGGTTTCCATAGATTTGAGATAGGCATCGGGATTCTTGACTTTGAAATAATACCAGGCAAAGAAACGGTTGAGAGTGTAAAGATAGTCGCCTTCCGGAACAAGAATGCGCCGCCACGCGTCTTTAATCTTACGAAACGGGAAAATGTTGAACAACTCCTTTATTTCCGGCAAATCAAGATGACGCATTGTCATAGCAATGAGTTGGTCATCACTGATGCTTCCGGCATTCACCGATTCCGGTGAATACGACCAAAAAGCGCGTTCAGCCTTGAGCCGGTCAAGAAGCCTGCTCTTCACTGCATTGACCATATCCTTATCCCTGATAATCATAATGCAAAATTAGCGTTTCTTTCCCTTTTCAACAAATCTGCACTTCATTTACTGCATCAAAATGCAGTATTTCTTCTGATTCAGCATTTTGTCATGAGGAAGGTGCGGGCAGCCAAGCGAAGACGACGAGCGGCCACGGCAGAATCGAGGGGATTCTCCAAAGAGGAACAACCGTCGTTGATGCAGATGGTTTCCGCAAATCCTGCGGCTACAAGCTCTTCCCGGTCTTCAATGACGCCGGACATCAAGATTACAGGAACGTTGCCCTGCATAGCCTTATCCTGTTTTTTCGACCTGTAAAACGGCGATGTGCCATCCTGCGGTTTCAAATCGCCGCTCCTGTGTGCTTCGCGCATCGCTGCGAAAGGGGCTTTGTTCATCAATGTCTGACGGTCCGATTTCCCTTCGCCCGTAATGAGGAAATCCGCTGTCTGCAATGCTTCGGCAAGCCTTACAGACTCAATCACGAGGTCGGAGCCACTGACTATCTCTGCTCCGGCGACAGATGCCATCCCGCCTGCAAAACCTCCTGCCGCGCCACTGCCCGGAAGTGAAAAAACATCGATGAAACCGAGCTTCAGAAGCAATTCCCTAAAGTGGACCAAAGCTTTTTCCAGACGCTCAGTGGCCTCTGCGTCCGCTCCTTTCTGAGGCGCGAAAACACGTGCCGCCCCCATATGGCCGGTAAACGGTGCGGTAACGTCGGCGGCGAGCTTTACTTCCACTCCCGACAGCAATTCCTTCAGTCCGGATGCATCGACATCCCTTATTCTTTCCACATCCGCCCCGCAGGCCGGAGAATCGACAAAACTCCCGGTTTCATCGAGGAATTTCGCCCCCAAAGCCTGCAAAGCGCCGATTCCGGCATCCACGGTCGCACTTCCTCCTACTCCGACCACAATCCTTCTCGCTCCCCGGTTTATGGCCGCGCGGATTAGAATCCCTGTCCCGAAAGTGGAGGTATGCAAAGGGTTCCGCTTTTCCGGCGCGACAAGCGGAAGTCCGGAAGCGGCGGCAAGGTCGATGAACGCAGTGCGGTCTGCCGGATTGGAGAAAAACTCCGATTCCATCGGCATTCCGAGAGGAGAAAGCGAATCGGCGACAACGCGGACGGCACCGCAGGCCGACGCAAGTGCGGCGGCAGTGCCCTCGCCTCCGTCGGCAACAGGAACCTCGATGCAGCCGACATCCGGCAGCGCATCCTTAAGCCCTGCGGATATGGCCGACGCGGCTTCAGCAGCAGAAAGCACGCCTTTGAAAGAATCCGGCGCGACTACAATCTTCATTCCCATATCTCCCCTGATTCGGAAGAAGACCGATATTCAGCCATAGCCTCCTTAGCCACCAGACATATCAATCGGTTGCCGAAACGGCAGTCAAGGCACCGGCCTTCAACGCAATAACTCTTATGCAGATGAATCAACGCCTGGCTACGCATGGCATTGTGGGCCTTAAGCCCCACCGATTGCCATCCACGCACCAGCGTGTTCCCTTCCGGAGGGAGCTTTTCAAGAATCTCAAACGCGCGTTGACCCATAGCCATATCGCCCCGCTGAGAAGCATAGGCATATACAAGCGGCGAGGCGACATTGATAATCAACGAATTGACCGAAGCCTGGCCGAGGGTGTCGGCAGTCCGCGCCGCCGGAGCGTCGAAAGAGAAATGTTCGTGCCAGAACCCGGTAAGCCGCCAGTCGAAAAGCCTTGCCAGGCCTTCAACGCTTTCAGAAGCTTCAAGAATCCGGCGCATCATGGAGAAGCCGCCTTCGAGGGACTTGCAAAGAAACGCGAGGCGGCGATGCGGAAAATTCTGCGGACGCGTGCGCGCATACTTCCACAACGACTGCGGCATCGGCCTGAGCCCGTATTTGCGCAGAAGAAAGAAGTATTCACGGCACAATTGCTGGTAATACTCATCGAATATGCGCGTGGACGGGTCAAGCATCCCGGCCTGACCGAAAACCAGTGCCTCTATCTGGAAAGGATTGTCGGAATGCCGGTGGATGACCTTAAGGGGCAGATTGCGGGCAAGCATCTCAAAAGGAATGCCGTTGAGTCCAAAACCGAGCGCACGCGCCAAGACGACGAAACACGTCTGTTCCCAATCGCCGGAAAGGTTGCGGTTCTCCTCGAGCACACGCGCCGCCTTCTGCTGCATGCGTTCCACAGCCAAAGTCTCAAGCCAATCCTCGCGGACAATCCCGGGAAGCGAGCCGATGCCGGAAGCGCAACGTATGCGTCCGTCCTTTGCCGCAAGTTCACCGTAAAGCGCGGCGGCCTCCACAGGAACCGCAAACAGCAGCGTAGGCACCTCCGACCCGTCGGCACGGCACACGCACGGAGCGTCGTTGAGCCCCACCACGTGGAGGACAATGGAATCGTAGGCCTTGTCGGTCTGATGTCCGTGTCGGAACCAGTCGGAAGCCTTGACATGTATTTCCACGTTTCCGGCCCACTGGGTGCCGTCAACGGTTATACGAGCGTTCGAGAAGTCGGGACCGGCATCGAAATTCTGCCTGCCGGGACTGGAGACGTGCAGCGGACGGCCGTCGGTCAGGAGAAAATCCTTTCCGAGCGCGGCCGTCCGCCACAGGTACTGGTACATCATCTCCATCCTGCCTCAGAATGTGTTTGAGATTTTAGCCATAAGCTCCCGGAGCCAGGATACGAACCTGCGTATACCGCAGGCAATCAGGCATATCGGCTGAAGCCTCCGAGAACCACAGGCAGGCATCAATGCTTCGGTGAGCGGCGTTTCGCCCCGGTAGCGGCCTCGATGCCGTCAGCTATATGGTCGAAAATCTCGTCAACGATTCCTGCGCCGTTGACTCCGATGTATTTCCCTTCCTTGGTATAGAAATCCTTCAACGGACTCGTCTGGCTACGGTATACTTCCAGACGGTTCTTGATCGTGTCGATGTTGTCGTCGGCACGTCCGGTCTCCTGTCCCCGCTTTATCATACGCTGGACAAGCTCCTCTTCAGGCACTTCAAGGCCTATCACCGCATGAAGATCCGTCCCGTGCTTGCGGAGAAGCCCCTTCAGCGATTCGGCCTGGGGGATAGTGCGCGGGTATCCGTCGAACACCACGCCGTTCTTCCCCATGATGTTATGGTCAAGCACATCGTCAAGAATCTGGGTCATAAGCCCGTCGGGTATGAGCTGCCCCTTCGATATGTACTTGTCGGCAGTCTTGCCGAGTTCCGTCCCGCGGGCTATGTGGTCGCGCAGCAGCTCTCCGGTGGATATGTGATAAAGGCCGTACTGGTCTATCAGTTTCGCGCTTTGGGTGCCTTTTCCGCTTCCCGGGGCACCGAACAATACGAGATTAAGCATATTCAAAAATACATTTAGCCAATTTCAATCTTCCGAAATCACATAAATCGCACGCAGATTGCGGGCTTTCCCGTCGAGGTCAAGCCCATAGCCTATGATGAACTTCGGAGGGATTGAAAATGCCACATAATCAGGCTTGAATCCGGTCTTGGTGCTGTCAGGCTTGTGGAGAAGCGTGGCAAAACGCACCGAAGCCGGATTGAGGGCCTTTACGTCATTGATCATCTTGTCGGCCGTAAGCCCAGTGTCCACTATGTCCTCTATGATCACCACGTCGCGTCCCTCAAGATTGTCGGGAAGCCCCGTCATCCGTCGCACGCATCCGGTGGATTCGGTGCCCTCATATGACGCATAGCGCACAAACGCAATCTGCGAATCGGTCATCCCTACTTCCCGGTAGAGGTCGGCCGCGAACACGAAGGCGCCGTTGAGGGCGCAAAGAAACACCGGCGACTTCCCCTCCAGGTCGCGGCGAATCTCGCCCGCCACGCGCCTAACCTGCACCATAATCTCATCTTCAGTGAGATACGGCACGAATTTAAGTCCGTTGACTGTAATTTTATTGTCCATCTGCACTCAAATTTTCGAGTCTCGGCGAGCTGATGGAATCCACACGGCTTCGCCAAACAAAATCCGGGGCAAAGTTAGCAATAAATCCCTGCATCTCCAAAGTTTCCATCCCTTTATGCACGGCTCTTTCATTTAAGATTTCGTCTCATTCTCGACAAATGTGTTGTTTTATAGCGAGAGCAGTACGGACGGA
>Ga0073906_1004151_pt1 | contig 15017 bp, 20 predicted proteins | sample Inofromicrocosms_FD_65485 | JGI IMG/M metagenome (GOLD analysis project Ga0073906, IMG submission 65485) | Mouse cecum microbial communities from Vienna, Austria - Inoculum for glucosamine and mucus D2O microcosms | ecosystem: Host-associated > Mammals > Digestive system > Large intestine >... | reverse complement strand
TCATATATTAACCACTTATCTTTCTATCAATCACAAATATTGTTTTTACTGATATATTCACACTATCAAATATATCAGGAGGCATTCTAATCATGTTAATTAAGGCAAATAATCTTACTAAAAGATACGGAACAAAATTAGCTCTAGATAACGTAAATTTACAGATCGATCGCGGTCAATTAATTGCTTACCTAGGTACTAATGGTGCAGGAAAATCAACTACTATCAATCTTCTTACTGGTTTAATGACGCCAACCTCCGGGATGATCGCACGCCGTCAAGGAATAAAAATTGGCGTTGTCTTCCAAGATAGCATTCTTGATAAAGAGCTTTCAGTTAAAGATAATCTTAACTTTAGATCAAACTTATATCATGAAGATCATACTGAATGGGTTCACCATTTAATTAACTTAATGGGTCTCACTCACTTTCTAAATCAGCGCTATGGAACATTATCTGGGGGACAGCGACGAAGAGTTGACATTACGCGTGCTTTGATTGCCGACCCAGATATTCTTTTCCTTGATGAGCCAACAACTGGCTTGGATCTTCAAACAAGACTCGTTATTTGGAACCTTCTTCAACGGTTACAAAAAGAACATGGCCTGACAATTTTTCTAACTACCCACTACTTAGAAGAAGCGGAAAACGCAGATCAAATGTATATTTTAGAAAATGGTAAAATCCTAGTTTCCGGCTCGGTAACTGAGATTAAACAACAGTATGCACCGACTAAACTAGTGGTTACAACAAATGGACATCAGCTACACACTAGCTACCCTGAAAAACAATTAACATCTCAAAAATTTTCTTTTGATGGTCTTAATTGTTCAGAAGTTATTACATTACTACATAGCAATCAAGAATATATCATTAACTTCTCATATACCCCCGGTTCAATTAACGATGCTTTTGTCAAAATTACCGGAAAGGAGCTTCAATAATATGATCGCGTTAATTAAAAGAAACTTAAAGATTTACTTTGCTAATAAGATTGGTGTCTTGATGTCTTGCCTTGGTGCTTTAATTTCATTCTTTATTTATATTGGTTTTTTGCAGCAAAACCTGATATCTTCATGGCAATCATTGCCTCATGCAAAGGAAATGTTAGATTTATGGATGATTAGTGGAATTGTCATCATCGCTGGCATTACCACTTCGTTTCAAGCTCTTGGTCAATTAGTCAAAGATCGAGAAAGTCGAACATGGGATGATTTAAGCCTAACTGATTTGACACCGTTCCAAATTAATTGTAGCTATTTAACTGCAACAATATTTATTAGCACACTAATGCAGATTATTACATTCCTCATCATGGCAGTTTACTTTATTTTAGTAGATAGTATTACTATTCCAACTACTGCATTGCTTCCTGGATTAGTTTTTATTGTTTTAGGTGCAATTGGCGCAAGTGCTGTTAATTTAATTATTGTTGATCTAATCCATTCTTCTACGACTTTTAGCCGCCTTTCTGCCATAATTGGCGCAGCTTCCGGATTTATGATTGCTACTTATATGCCCTATGGAACATTATCCAAATCAGCACAATTTGTAGTAAAATTATTTCCAAGTAGTTATGAGGCTGCTAGTTTGCGAAGCCTTCTGCTAAATAAACTAAGCAAAAAATTTTTACCGCCATCCAGTCGGTACCAAATGATTGAATATCTGGGTATCCACTTCAAGATTCATGGTTATCAGTTAAATAATTATAGTAATGCATTAATGATTGTGGGAATGTCTATAGTTTTAATAGGTCTTGGAGCTGTTTTGGCAAATCGATATCAGAGGAAGAGTTAATTGTGCAAATTCATTTTCAGTCAGATCCATTACTAGGTCCTGACGATCTTAATGTTACTGTGAACGCTGTTGCTAAAAACGACAAAGTTATTAAGCTGCTTAATTATTTAGATAAGTATAATCAAAAAAGTAGCTCCTTAATCCCAATAAAAACAGAAGACAGGATTTTAACTATAAAGCAAACAGAGCTTATCAAGGTAGAGGTAACCAAAAACATTCTCTCTTTTTATACAAAAAGTGATGTAATTCAAACAAACGGACGACTATATCAGGTATTAACAAGGCTTAACGAAAATTTTGTTCAAGTATCAAAACACGCCATTATTAATTTAAATCATTTACTTTCCTTAGAAGCTGGATTTACTGGTAACATGATTGCTAAATTAAATTTTGATCAACGTGCCGATGTTTCACGGAAATATCTACCAGAGTTAGAAAGAAGATTGGGACTATAAAATGATAAATTTAAAAAGGGGTATCCGTTACTTTATTCGCGGGATGGGTTATGGATCTATTACTTATCTCGCAATTATTGCATTTCTCACACCTAATATGACTGTTTCTACTACTAGTGTCATTACAGTGTTCATTATTAGTGGATTGATCGGGGAATTAAGTTTTGTCTTTCAAACAGAACTACCATATTCGATTGCTCTCGTTATTCACCTAATTGGGACCTTTATTCTATATTCTGTAATGATGCTAATCAATCACTGGCCTCTTAATTGGCAAACCATTATAATTTTCATTATCGTCTATATCGCTATTTGGCTTTTTATTCGTTTGTTAGAAGAGCAACATATTAATCGAATTAATAAGCAAATTAGAAACAGGCAAAAATAAATTTTGTATCGCAATCATCGCTTCGTTACTAAAATGAGGTGATGATTTTTGTATAGGTTAATGTCCATACAATCAGATGTTTGATAACTTCTTAGTTTCACATTTGCTTGTCGATCTGTCATTTTGCTGCCTCCCTTAACACGTTTCTTTTATATAAAACGTTAAATACACGATTACCCTACAAACGCCTACTTGACTATCGAAATAGAACATAGAATACTCGACTAGTTAGTTCAAAATAGAAAGAATCACCATCTTTCAACGTTACATAAAGTTCACGTTCAAAGATGGTGAAGTGGTTAATTTAACTATTTAAGGTTGAGTTTTCAATGCAATGATCGCCATTATTATCTCATTGAAGGCTGACAAAGATTTCCGTATATCCGTTACCTTACACCTCTTACAAAAACAGTGAGACGAATCATTTAATTAACTGGTTTAATTCGTTGATGTCCACAGCGTTAAGGTCAATTGCTTCTCCACCTAACCAGTCTAAAAGGTCCGGATCAACTTGCCCTTTTTGGTAATCATCATAATACTGCTCTAAAGCACCGACACCACCAATATCTTCAATAATACCGTAACCACGGGCTTTTTGAACATGTGGTAGCTCCTCATTAGTAACTGGTTGAATTTTTTGGACATGAAGTTTAAACTCCCAGCCGTCCCCATAGTCATAATGAATAGTTAATTTATCTTTTTCATTTAATAATGAGACCGTTGCTAGATCAAGCTTAACTTTTGTCATCCCGCCTGGCACAAAATCCGCTGACTGAGTATAAAATTCCTCAGTCTGTTCATTAATTGCATCATACAAGTGTGCCAAGTCACCATGAAACATCAAAATCACTGTTTCAGCGAGTTCCTCAATTGTACTACTACCCTTAATCACGAACGTACGGCTTGCTAGCGGTTTAAAATCAGCTAATTTAGCAGTAATTACATACGCTTGGTCATAGTTTTGCGGATTAATCAATTGACGGTTGCCAACATTCGCTGACGTATCTGCTTGTACTGGAGCTAGTTCATCAAGCAACTGCTGAATAAGAGAATCTTGATAGTCATCTTCTGGTGCAGCTAATTCCGGTTCTCCATAGATAATATCGTAGCTTGTATCTAGATAGTCTGCAACATCCCTAGCAGCTGATTGGCTCACGATTCCTGTGTGACTTAGAAAAACATAAAAATTGGATAACGTAGCAGAAAGAAGATCCTCATCAATTTGATCTAACGTTCCAGCGAAAAAGATGTTTGGCGCAGCTAGGTTGGTTGTAACCATACAAATTTTATCTTTTAACATGAAGTGGTTCAAAAATTGGTCCAAGATACGACGAGCAGTCTTATCATCTCCCATTAACTGACCATCAGCACTGGCGATAAACTGGTCAATCATTTGCTGGTTGTTTTGGCTAATCGCCTGAACTGTTGCTGGATTATCTGCTGAAGCTTTTCCTTCGTCATCCACCCAAATACGGGGGTCTTTAAATTGTGGCTTGATCGTACAATATTTGGCCCCCGGTCGTGGAGCTTTCACCTTCACCGGATGTTCTTCATTAACCAATTGGCAAAATTGCATTAAAACTTCCTGATCATTTCCAGATAAAGCTAATAACAAGTAGACAAGATCATTGAAATCCTCAGTTGATGAAAAATCATCATTATCGTTAAGGGTTTCCTTAAATTCTGCTTGGTGGCTAGCAATTATCTGCAAATAATTTTTAAGTTTTTCGTTTTCATCAGATGGGATTGGCCGGTATAAATTAAATGAAAAAACATTTTGCATTAACCAAGTACGTTGCGGATCAACCAAAAAGGGCATTTCATTTAGAAAGTTAATGGCAACTTGACTAAACTTACCCTCGCCTAATTTGTCAGTAAAGACTGGCAAACCAGTTTCCTCTTCTACATATAGGTAGTATGTTTTATTATCAATCTTTACCGGACTAAGCTGCCACCGTCGTAAAGGCTTTTGGCTAATTTTACCAGTATTATGAGGTAGTCGATCAGCCAGGTCAGGACTATAAAATAACTGCGCCATGATTACTACTCCTTTATTTTTGAATGTGTGAGAAATGAATTTTATTCGCTCTTGTGGGTATTTAAATACTCAAATAAGTTGATACCATGAATTTTTTCAATAAACTAGTCTACTCGAACAAAACTGAAGTGGGATCTTCATTAACAATTTTTCAACTGATTGATAAATTCAAGCAAACCTATACGATCAATATTCATTAACTTACCAATCGGTTATCGACTAAAGATCTATTTCTTAGTTAGTCCATACATTTTATGTGTATCTATATAAGACTGTTTGTAAATGTTCATTGATTTTATTATCCGTTAATTATCTAATCATGAAATTACGGGTACTTTAGGGAATCATATTGACCATTCTCATCAATTTTAACATCTTCTACCGGAATCACTTTGATTAAATCAGCCCAATCAAGCGCATCCTTAGCCTCAAATGCCACTTCCATTTCTTTTTGCAAGCTCATTTTTTTGCGAATAGTTGCTGGAATTTCCACTTGGGCTTTTTTGTGACATCTTACTAGTTAATGCCTTGGTCATAATAATCCCTCCTAGTAATCTATCTCATGTCTTACGTTTTACGTCTTATTTATATAATAAATAGGGTTTTGAAACAATTCAAAGAGATAATTCTTTGGGAAAGTAATATGTAATTTGATAATGCGGTGCTCTACTAACTTAATCTTCTAGTTTCTTTAGTTGTTCTTTCAAATATTCAACTACTGCCCTATATTCAGCTAATCCGTAACCCACTGTTATTTTTTGAAGATTACTAATTCCCTGTAATTCCCAATGCTCCAAACTACTTTCTAAACGCTTAATTTGGTCTTCTTTAACCTTAATCTCACTTTTAATCAACTCAATAACTTTTTGTTTACTTAAATAATCGTCGCCAAAGAATAGCTTCATTAAAAAATCAGATTTAAATACTTCTTCAACTTTATCTGATTCTAAATATTTTCTTAATTCTTCCCTCCCCTTATCAGTAATCGAAAAAATATTTTTATTTGGCTTATCTTCCTGAATAACAGTTTCCTTTTTTACTTTCTCCTCTTTTTCTAATTTTTTCAGTGTTGGATATATCATCCCATAAGTTCCATCATAAAAATAAGAAATTTGATTTTGTAAAATATCATTAATTTCATATCCAGTTCTTGGTTTATTCCTTAGAATTCCAAGGATTACATCTCGTCCTTTCACTCTTTTATCCTCCTCTTTTTATTTAATCATATCATTTATACCTAATATTTTCATTCTTAATATCATTGACATTTATATTAACAATGTTTATATTAACTATATTCATAATAAAGGAGTGAAAATGTTGTGAATACTAAAAAAGTTTTTGTCATTATCGCTATGTCAATTGGCATTTTCCTATGTATGCTCGATACAACTGTAATGAATGTTGCCCTTCCTACTATTCAAACTAGTCTAAATGTTAAATTAAATAATCTATCTTGGGCACTTAATATATATACTATTCTCTTTGCAACTCTTACTATTCCACTTGGTAAGATTGCTGAACGTTTAGGAATTAATAAAACCTATATTAGCGGTCTAATAATTTTTATTGTAGGATCAACTTTCTCTGCACTTGCCAAAACATTGCCAATTCTAATTCTTGGGCGTGCGTTACAAAGTATTGGCGCAGCAATTGTTTTTCCATTGTCTATGTCGATTGGTATTGCTTCTACCGATCTTGCTACTAGAAAGAAAGTAATTGCTATTTTAGGAATCACTCAAGGATTAGCTGCTGCTTTAGGGCCAGTAATTGGTGGAGTATTAACACAATTCTTATCTTGGCGATGGATTTTTATTATCAATATTCCATTGAGCATTATTTCGTTTTCTATTTGTTTATCTACATTAGAACTACATGAAACTCCTAAAAAAGAACCGATTGATTTTTGGGGGTCTCTTCTAAGCATGATCTCTTTATTTTCATTGACTCTTTCTTTAGTACAAGGACGTACATGGGGATGGGTAAGTGTAAGAATTATCAGTCTCCTTACCTTTTTTGCTATCACTTTAGTTTTGTTTATAATTCATGAAAATAAAACTAAATATCCAATGATTCCATTGGAACTTTTTAAAAATCGCGAATTTACAGGATCAGCTATTGCAATTGTTCTTAGCAATCTCTTCTTAGTTGCTGTCACCGTTGTTCTCCCAACTTACTTTGTTAAAATTCAAAACAAAACTGAGTTAGAGGCAGCGCTACTAATTACTCCTATTACTGGAATGATTTTTATTTTTTCGCCCTTGGCAGCCATACTAATTGATAAATTAGGATCACGAGCGGTAATTGCTGCTGGATTTTTATTAATGACGATTAGCTTTATTCTTTTCGCAACTATTAATATGAACAATTTAGCTTTAGTCATTATCACATGTCTTATCCTAGGAATAGGATATGGGATAATTGCAGGTCCGATTACAGTTTTAGCCGCTTCAGACTTCAAAGGCTCACTATTAAATGCATCTCAAAGTGTTGCTGGCGTGCTTCGACAAATTGGTATCTCCTTAGCAATCGCAATTTATGTAACAGGACTTTATGGAAATTTAGTCACTGCAAAACATAATTCAGTTAAGTATATTAAAAGTGAAGTAGCTACTTTAAACATTCCTCAATTAAAAAAGCAAGCTGTAATTGATAAGTCAATTTATTCCCTATCCCATTCAGCTAATGATAGCTCAGGGAAACATTTTACTTCTAATGAAAGAGAGCTACTTATTCACAAAAATTATGAAAATGCTCTATTATCCCGGCCTACTTCGCTACCCAAAAGAGCTAAGGTAAAAATCTATTCTCAAGTGCAAGCAAAAGTAGATAAAAGATTAAATAATCTAAATAAGCAAATTAATCTTACAATTACTAAAATAAAAAGCTTTGCCACAAATGAATATGGAAAAGCTTTTACTAAATTATATAAATATTCAATTATTTTTGTTGCACTTTCTATATTAACTAGTTTACTTTTTCCAAGAAAGAAAAATAAGACCTCATACTAAACAAAATGTTCTTGTTGGATTCTAGCAAGATATTTTTTACGTCGTTTCACCGATGAATCGGAAACCATTCCAAAATTTTGCCATTGACAATTTTGAAAGCCAAGTTGCTTTAAAGTTTGATTAATAAAAATTTTCTTAATCGCATTACCATTTAAATATTTAATATAAAACGTTGGAGAGCTTGAAGTCGTTAAAACATAACATTGCTGAATATTAGTTAATTCTCCTTTTACGCCAACTTTACTAACAGTATGCGAAAGTCCCTTACCTTCCATCATTACCTTATCAATAAAGCCCTTTAACATTCCTGGAATGCTATTCCACCAGATCGGGGTAATAAAGATTACTGTTTTTGCCTGCTTTAATAAATCGAGATATTTTACGACTAATGGATCTGTTGTTTTTCCTGTATGAAAAAGCGACAGGTCTTTTTTCGTATAAACGGGGCTAAAGCGATCAGCATATAAATCGATAGTTGTAAATTCAATATTCTTTGATTTTAAATTATTCTGAACTGCTTGAAGGATCACATGGTTAAAACTTTGCGCATAAGGATGACAATAACTGATTAATGTATCCATTATTTTCCTCCTACTATTTGACTGAGGGTTACTTTAACGACTTGGGGATCATAAGTGGTGACACCATTTTTGATTAACAGCGAATATCCCTGGATGAAAGACCATAACTGTTCAAAAAATTGCTGATCATTCAGAATTCCTGGATTCACTTGTTGGGCCAACCGTTGAATCGTCTGTAAAAAACTAAAGTCATCCTTGTCCGCTTGGTAAACCTGAATAATTGTTGGATTAAAGAACAGAAAATCCATTACTTGTGGCTGTTTTTGAAATTTTTTGCAAAACTGTTGTGCAATTTGTAGGATCTGATCAAAAACTAATACTTCATTATTAATTGCAAACTTAGTTACAAATTGCTGGGCAAAATGACTATTAACCAATACGGCTTTAATGATTAAAGTAAAAATAAATCCGGCAATTAAAAGAATAATGCTATATACGATTAGGACAATCAATTTTGCGACAAAAACTCCCCAACGATTGGGACTCTTGTATAGCAACGTGGTCATCGTATTATTCTTTAACTCCATTGCAATAAAGTTAGCACTTAACGTAATCATGATAATAATCACCCACTGACCAGTGCCGAAGCCTTGAGAAATGGGATTTTTAGTAATATAAGCAGTCGGCGTTGCTGAATATAGCATTAAGCCGAAAAAGACAATCACCGCTACCCAAGAAGATCGCTGGCGGATCATCTTATAGAATTCGTGGGAAAGATTAGTTTTCATTGTGTATCCCTCCGATTCTTTTTAAGAACATTAACAACTACTTGTTCAAAATTTTGGTGAACCGGAGTTAGTTCGCGTAACATGATCTGATGCTGGTAAAGTAAATTTTGTACTTGATCAACGTCAGTAATATTAATAATTAAATAGTTATCATTCTGATGAACATCAAGCCCGTTATTAGTCTAAATTACTTTTGCAGCGGAATTGTCCGTAGCTTTTAACTTAACTTTGCTTACGGGAGTATTCTTAAATTGATCAATTGGAACATCCATAATAATTTCATGATGGTTAAGGATAATTATTGAGGTCATCACCTTTTGAAGTTCGCTCAAAACATGACTTGAAATAAGAAAAGCTGTTCCCGCGGTCGCATAACGATGAATAATTTTGCAAACTAAAATGGTTGCTTCAATGTCTAGCTCATTCATTGGCTTATCAAAGATAACTAATTGGGGATGATTTAAAAACGCTAATGCAATTCCTAACTTTTGCTTCATTCCAATTGAATAATCGCCTGCTCGTCGATCAATATATTGATCAATTTCAAGCATTGAAACTATTTTCGCTAGCTCTGCCTGGTCATTGGCATAAAGTGATAAATTCTCACGGCCCGTCAAAAAAGGCTATAAGGCTGGGTTTTCAATTAAAGCACCAACATGTTGAAGCGCTGTATGTTTAGTCGGCGTAATCTTTTGTCCATTAAAAATAATCGTTCCAGTAAACTTAGTTAATCCTAGAATTGTTTTCATTATTGTAGACTTACCAGCTCCATTAGGTCCAATTAGGCCAATAATTTCACCAGGTTGAATTTTAAATGATGCATTAATAATAACTCTATGGCGCCCGTAATAGATATTGAGGTTTTTAACCTGTAACATTCTCATCACCCCTAATTTTGTAACCGTTTTACAACCCAATTATAAAAAAGGGGGGGTAAAAGTACAATGATGATTTAATGATAAAAGCCACTAGCCTGGAATTTCACCATAACTAGTGACCTATGAGATTAATATTTCCTGGGAAATATGCGATGTAATAATTTAGTTTTGCTGTCTAATTTGATTAATCGCCTCTTTTAACTCCCCGCTAAAATCGCCTAAATCTTTTAAAGTAGTCGTTATTAATACAGTTTAACAATCATGTGTCTTCGTATATTCTACCTTTATCGGTTTACTAATATTAAGCACCTCTACATTCCCTGTTAAGATCTTAGTCGGGCTAACTAATGGTAGTGCAATATGCTTAGGATCAAAGCGAAGTTCCATTTGATCTTCAAATTGAGCACTAGCATACCACTCGCTTTTAATATAAATGTCGCCAATATTAGAACTGACCCTTTCATCAAAATCAGTTAATTCGATGTCTTTATTAACAAAGATTAGTTTATAGTTTGCATCAAGATTACAATTTCCAACTGCAGAAAATGGTCCAACACCATCATCAAAATCAAGGACAATTCGTTTATCCGGACTAATATATTTTGCAATCCGTTTCTTAGCTTCATCTGTAACAAATAACGTCTTCATAGAACTCCACCTCTAAAAGCTAGTCTTAGCCCTAAGTTTACTCATAAATAAAAAAATGAAAAGTAATCTGCTTAAATTCATTTATTACAGTAGCCTAGATATTGCTAACTATTATCGGTGAATAATCTAGCTCGTTTTCTCATAGCTAACATAAAGCTGGTGACTACGGGGAAATTCGCGCTTAAAAGCCTTTGTAAGTCTGTGTTTAGCTGAGCTTTCAGCGGAATATATATTGGCATCATTAACGTATCCTTGTTCAATCACGGTTACTTCACCATTATTTACAATAACCGTTAATGAACGGTCTTTCTTATTTGTCAGTAAACGAACTTTCTGATGATTTCTTGCTTTCAAAAGCTGCTTTAAGATAGACCTAGCCTGATTAATCGGTATTTGTCGCATTTTAACTGCCTTCTTTAAATCATTACTACTCGTTTTCTGTTTTAAGTTTGGTAAATTCAACTAACTGATTTTTCATTGAAATTTTTTCTACCTTGAAGCCATAATTTAGTAACTCTTTCTTATACCTTAAGAAAGAATGATCTAATGGTACACCAGCGATCACGCCAATTTGTTCAAATGTCAGCTCAAAGGCTCCGTTCTCATTGTTTGCGATATACTGCCATAACTGATTATACTTACTCATTATTAACTACTTCCCATCATCCTTAGAATCCTTGGCAATTTCGCTATTTGTTTCCTAAATCATACCTCTTATTCGTATTTTCTCACCATTCATTACTATTTTCAGTTAGTATCGTTATCTTTTGTTAAAATTGATACATCAATTGAGGAGGTGTAACACTTTGAAAATCAACTGCCATGTCGATAGTTCAATCAAGGATGAATATGCTGAAATCTGGGTGCGAAAAATGACTCTTAAACTCGCTGATCTTTTGGAATATTTAAATAACAATGAGCAGGTACTATGGTGTAACTATGATAATGAATTAGTTCCCGTCCACTATCGTGATATTTTCTCCATTCAAACAGCTGATCACGGCTTAGAAGTGGCAACTGCTGCCCAAATTCCAATAATATAGATCAATAAATTATTCACAACATGCGCGGTAAAACTAGCCCACAAACTTTTCGCCGCCACAGCAATTAGCGTGAAGAACATCCCCATTGCAGTATAGGCGATTACGAGGAAGATTGCATTATACCATGCTGCTTTACCAAGCGACGATAGATGAAAATGAATGCTGTTAACCAAATCGTTACTGAACGATTGAAAATGCTATTGTGATGTCGCTTTGATTGGATATTATTTTACACCTTAACAGGCCGTTTTAATTGGTCATATTAAGTTTATATTACTGATCATATTCCATAAATTTCAATTTTTATTTTCAATCATTAATGCAGCGCAAAAAATAGTTTCTACAACTGTCATTCCAACAGCTAAAATAGTTGGACTAAATAATAAGCCAATGAATAGCGCCAAAAACGGAATAACTATCGAGAACAGTAAATACACTTTGGATTTATATAACCAGCTAAAGGGCATTAGGTGCGCACCAAAAATTATTGCAATAACCATCGGCATTTTATCTGGGATAATCGGATAAATCCACATGGCAATCAGCAAATATAATAATTGATTCACTGAAAATAAGATGCCCAAATTTGACAAAGGATTTTTATTATCACTGAAGTTAACTTTTAGTATTTTTGAGATTCCCCATGCCAGCGGTAATAAGATGCCTGTACAAATAAAAACAAATAAATTCTTAGTCAAAATCGGCACAGCAGATGAATAAATAAATGCAATTGCAAGCCAAATTATTACAGAAGCAGCGATAAAATGCAACCCTCTTTTTTGCTTAACAGCTAGATCAAGCCTTTTTTGTTCGAATTGAGTCATCGACTATCTCTCCTTTAATTTTGGTTGTTTAATTATACAATAAGAATAACTAATATTTGTAGCTTGATTACACCAAATCAAAAAGCACCACCTTTCAACGCAAACTCTATGTAACATTGAAAGGTGGTGAAAGGTAATAAAGAAACAATCTGGTTCAATTTCTAAAACTTAAGACAATGAATCAAAATATTAATGCCAAAATTATAAAAATCGGAGCTTCTCATGACTAAAATTATTCAATTAAAATACGGCAATACTAAATGTTATCTCTTAAAAGGAACAAAGAAGAATCTGTTAATTGATACAGACTGGGCGGGTACTCTTCCTAAATTTTTCCAAGAGCTAGGAAGAAAAAAGTTAAAGATCCAAGATATTGATTATCTATTAATTACCCACTACCACCCCGACCATATGGGATTAACAACTGATTTGATGAATCTTGGAATCTCCTTAGTGGTGCTTGATTGTCAAATAGCCTATATTCATCAAAGTGATTATATCTTCCAAAAAGAACATAACCCTGATTTTCAGCCAATTAATTATAAACATATCCACAAGTTAAATTTAGTTGATAGTCGTCATTTTCTCAGTGACTGTGGAATCTCAGGCATAATTTTGAGTTCACCTGGTCATAGCGCAGATTCTATATCTCTTGTTCTAGATAGCGGAGAGGCGTTTGTTGGTGATTTATATCCACAAGAACAGGTACCCTTATATAATAATAAAGTTCTAAGCCATAGTTGGAAAAAGCTTATATCTCATGGCGCAAACTTCATTTATTTTGCTCATTATGCAAATGAGAAGGTTATCTGAAGGATTTTAATAGATGTATGGATCGATTAGTAGGAAAAACGCGTTCAAGAAAAGCCTAATACATTATCCTTTCTTATGTATTTCAATTTCTTTATTATACTTCTCTAACATATTATGATAATAAACCTTATTTCCCCGTGAAATGCGTACTTTTTTCCATAAAAGCGAAGCAACTTTTAACCGCTGATTAAACTGCTTAGTAGCTGGATCCTTAAAAAAGTCGCGAACAAAGTTATTCCATTGATAAGTATTTTCTTCTGCAGGTGCTGCATTTTTATTTTTGTCCCAATTCTGCATCTGTTGAATTAAGTCGCCAACAGTCGCTTGTTCATCACGTTCTACTTCCGCTTTTCTTTTAATAACGGCCATCTTCTTGCTGAAGGAGAATTTCTCGACACCAAAATAATCAGCAAACCACTGACGAGCAACTTTGTTAAAGCAGAAGCCAGAGTTAATTAACTTTGTGTCCAATTAATCTCATTATACGTTAATAAACGATGTATTTTATTACTTCGACACGGTTTAATTTTGTTCGCAGACATTCCCTTTAAATACTTTTCAATGTACGAATTGAGTTCTGCTTTTGTCCCAGATGTGGGTAAATTCCATTGTCGACATAGCTTTATTAATTCTGTTTTATAGTAATAGGTTTGTGTAAATTCAGAAAGAGTATGAGGAATTTTCAAAGTAAGTCTCCCCTCTAAAAATTTGTGATGATTTTAAATCTAATATTATACAGTGTTATGATACTATACCTTAGAAAGTAAAAACACAGTTCGGTTGGTAGTCCGAACATCGGCACAAGCTGATCAGTATCCTTCCTCTCCGGGATGTCCCGCTTTCGATTAAAAAAATCAAAGGAGGGGACATGATGGTTATCCAATCCTGTCTAACAATTGTTTTTGATGGTAGTTTCTATAAGGCCATTTTGGAATGTCATGACGATAAAGATTATTCTGTAGCATCAGTTACCCTTGGAAGTTCAGAACCAAAAATGTCACTAATCCTGAAATTGATAAATCAGGATTATCAACGATTCCACTTTCATCATGAACCGAGTAGAACACGTATAGTTACGAAACGTATCAACCCAAAGCGTGCTCAGCGGTTGGCCAACAAAGCAATGAAGTCACAAGGTATCAGTACCAAAGTACAGATCACTTTGAAAAAACAATTTGAGGAAAAGAAAAAATTACGAAAAGCGCAACACGCTACTGAAAAACGATTAACGCAAGAACTTCGTTATCAAAAACGAGTAGCTAAGCATCGTAAGAAACATCGTGGTCATTAATATCCATGCATGGTCGTTATTTTTACGATCATGCTTTTCTTTTTACCCGAAAGTAGTCGAGTGTACAATTCTCCTTAATAAAAGTAGTCTAATAAAGCAAAACTCGATTTTATGCCAGTAGCTTAATCCACTCAATTGTTAAGCTCAAAATCAGCTATTTTTACAACCATTCTCAACGCTATCATATCAACCTCTATCACTGCTTTCAGCATTTCAGTCTACCCAACCCTCCGAAACGGACATTTACACACTCAACCTACAAAAAAGGACATAGAACACTCGACCCTCGGACTCAATAAACAAAAAGTGTACTAATTCCAATCAATAAAGCAGGAATTAGGGGTATACACTTTCTGGTATGGATGAAGATTCCATGCCCGATTTTTTTGTATAAAAAAGAGGCATTTGCTGTCCCCTCGTTATACAATCAATTCACCACAAAAATCATGAAAGAAGGTTAAACAAATGTCCCATAATGATTCTATCCTAAATATTCTTGGAATTAAAGATAAAAATATTAAA
>Ga0073906_1004149_pt1 | contig 15021 bp, 20 predicted proteins | sample Inofromicrocosms_FD_65485 | JGI IMG/M metagenome (GOLD analysis project Ga0073906, IMG submission 65485) | Mouse cecum microbial communities from Vienna, Austria - Inoculum for glucosamine and mucus D2O microcosms | ecosystem: Host-associated > Mammals > Digestive system > Large intestine >... | reverse complement strand
ATCGTCCGGTCTTTAGATAGTTGCTGAGACGCTTCTGCTGCCGTTTGCGCTCGGCCTTGTCGTGCACGCGGTGCGTCTGTGTGTCGCGGTCCCACGGCAAAGGGAATATCCTGTACGGGTCGAGCTTTCCTTTCACGAAAGGCTGCAGCGTCATCGCCACCTGCACCCGCATCACCTCCCACGGCGTACGCTCCGACACTCTGCGGCTCTCCTGCCAGCACTTCAGCACCTCGGTAAGCTCAGGAACTGTCAGCTCCATGAAGGTGCTCCGGCTCATGCCCACACCTCCCAGCGCCAGCCCTATCAGCTCGACGAGTCCTAACGGCTCTTCGCTTTTTTTTTGCCCGTGTCGTCAGAGTCGCCCGTGGAAGTCTCACGCTCGATCCACTGCTGCAGCGCGTTGACCTCCGGTATGGTCATCGAGTCGGCCAGCTCCTCCCATGAGGTGTCAAACTCCTTGCCGTCGCGTTTCGCCGCCGTGGCTATGCCTGCCCATGCCATGATGGCAAGTCCCACCGCATCCATGCGGCCCGGCTCCTTGAGGAAGTCGTAACCGGCCTTGTCGCGGAACCGTACCAGCGTCCCCATCGTCAACACGGCATCATGCTCTGTGCCGCCTACCATTATCTTGCTCATATGTGAAAAGTTTTAGGGTTCATTATCAGTGGACGACGGCGGATCACTCCCCCGCCATCCTTGCGTCAGGCGGTGAACACCGACGGTGCGCCACAGTTCTTAAGAGAACCCGAGAAAGAGGTGTCGTCGGCTGCCGGATAATCCTCCGAGAGGGAGGATATTATACAGTAGCCCACGAGGTAAGGCGTCTCCTTCTTGCCGCGCTCGAAGAGCTTCACCTCCACAGGCTTGGCGGCACGCCATGCCTTGCGTATGAGTCCGGCGGAGTTCTCCGTCTCCTCGTTGTGTTCCAGACCCTCGAAGTCTATCTGGTAATTGAGTCCCGTCACCGTCTCCTCAGTGAAGAGGGCGCTGCCGGTGGCCGCTTCGCTCTCGGGAGCCTTCACATTGTGGCTCTTGGTGTCGGACCCGTACTGTATCTTGTGGGATGTACAGTGGCCTATGCACTTGCCGTCGAGGCTCAGAAGCATGTCCGAGCCGTTCTTGTATCCGGTGGCCGGAGCCGTTACAGGTTCTGACTGAACCGTAGGATTGTCGTTTTCCATATTGCTGGTTTTATTGGTTTATACTTTAATCACGAATCGGAGATACTGCACGAACAGCCCCTCCTGCGTGCCGTTCTCATAGGCATTGTCGAGGAAGCAGGAACGCATGTACAGTCCGGCCGTCTCGTTGAGGGTCCGGCGGTTGTCGAATAGCGCACGCACCTTCTCGGCGATGTCTATGCCCTCGGCATAGCTCCGCGTCCATATCTCCATCTCGATGTATGATGTGTCGGCGGGTCTGCCATCCTTCACCTGATGGGCGGCCATGTCGGCACGGCGGTACACCAGGGCGGGAAACTCCCCCTCCTCCGGCGCCATCACCGGATATACATTGACCTCCGGCAGCGTCCGCAGCAGCGCGTTTACCAGAAGGCCGGCGCTGAGGATGGTCCTATTCTGTCTTGCTTCCATACTTCCTTGCTGTCTTGTCTATGTTCTCGGCCACGTTCCGGCGAATGATCTCGCCGACGTAGCCCTCGGTATCCCTGTCGGTACGCTCCATGAAGCCGAAGGCGGGCATGGAGCCGCGTGAGAAGCCCCGTGAGGTGCTTCGCGGCGATGTGCCGCCCTCCGCCCATAGCGGGACGATACGCAGCCGTCTGCGGGCTTTGGCCTTGTTGGCCTCGCGGCTCGACATGCCGCTGTAGTCGGCACGCTTCTGCTTCTTGGTTCCTACCGTAACCTTGAATCCGGCAACCTTGCGGTATACCACGGCCCTGATACCCTTGGCAACCTCCCTGACATCGCCTTTGAGTCCGGACGACTCCAGATTGCGCACGGCGGTCTTGCGCACCTCCTGCGCCGCCTTGCGGAAACCGCCGCGCAACGCCTGCACCTGTCGTTTAGGCTCCAGCTCCCTGAGCATCCCCCACAAACGCGTGGTGTCGCTTTTAATCTCCATCACTCGTTGACCTTGGAACACTGCAGGATGTTCATCCCACGTTTGTGGTGCGGCAGGATATTGTCGATGCGGTAGAGGCGGTTCATGCCTGTGAGGTGCTTCACGCGGTCACCCTCCTTGACGGCCACGATGTCGCGGACCTCGAACTCTGCGTCATAGGCTGAAAAGACCTCGCCGCCGCTCATGCGGCTCTTGCCGCTCTGGCGGCGCAGTCCGGCATGTACCGGCGCTGTCTCGCGCCGCGTGTACCTCACCTCGCCGCTGCCGAAGTCGCCGACGCTCTTCTCCATGTCATAGAGTTCCAGGAACTCCGTGAGCCGTCCCGCCATCATGACCGCGCTCCTTTCTCCGTTGCCGGGTCACGGAACACCCAGTGACGCGATATTATCGACTCCACAAGATAGGGCACGCGATAAAGGTTCACGTTTTCCGCGGCCTCGGGATGAGCGAAGAAGTGGGCGCCCATGGCGAGAATAGCCTGCCGCAGGTCGGCGGGCACGCTCTTCACGGGGTTGCCATAGGCGTTGAGGCCGCAACTGCCGGCCTCCCGGTATTCCTCTATGTCAAGGCCTGTCCGGCCGAACACCCACTCCTCGGCCGCCTCCAGCGACTGCCACAGTATAGCGTCGTCGAGGTCTATCTCCGCAGGTACGCGGCATTGCGCCTTGAAAAGGTCAAAGTCCGTTATCGGTAGTGCCATCTCTTGTGAATGTCAGTTGTCATGCTTTTGCCACCTTGCCCAGTTTGAAAGCCTCGGGGCGCAGGGTCTTGGTGCAGAAGTCAGTGTTGAGCACGAAGTCGCAGCAGTCCTTGCGTGCCTTGCTGTAGGGATCCACGATAAAGCGCTGCTGGTTGAAGAATCCGGCCATCTGATAGCGAAAGTCGCCGATGGCGATATTCTCTGTGCCGTCGGCATCTCGCATACGGTTGGAGGTGTACACCGGAACGCCGGCAATCTTGTGATCCTGCACGATGGGCATGAACACGCCCTGCGCGTTGATGGGCGTACCCTCGAGGATAGCCTCCATGGCCTTGGTCATGACGAAGCATAGGTTTTCACCCTTGATGCCGGTGGCCAGCACGGCAGCCTTCATGTCGGCGTTGAGCTGCCTGAAGGTCGGCACCTCGTCGAGGTTTATGGCGGTGACTCCTACGAACGGGCCCTTGAGGTTGGTGGATTCGTTGGCCTTGGTTCTGCCGAGGATTATCTTGTCGATGAGCTCGCGGATAGCCTCGGGCATCAGCTCGCGGATTATGCGCTCGAGCAGCCCCTGTGTCTGGTTGAGGCTCTGGTATGTGGCAGGTATCGCCACGCCGGCACGCTCGGGCGATGCCGTCAGCTTCGAGAAGGGAATCTTGGTGTCGGAAAGCTCCACGCTCTCGCCGGCCAGTGTGGCCTCCACCGTCTCGTACAACGGCCATACGAAGTCGCCCACAAGGCCTGTGGGTATCTGTATGCCCACCTTGTCGTAAAGGGTTCCCTCGCTGAGAGGTTTGAGCACATCCTGCACGTTCACGGGCACCAGGTTGCCGTTGTTGACGTCGCCGATCATCATCACGTCGCGCATGAGGATAATTTCGGTCTTGGCACCGCGTGCCACATTCTCGCGGATCTGCTTCTCCACCTTGGCAATGGTGTCGGGTTCACGACGCAGCTGTGTCGTGGCGGCGGCACGCGCGCGGGCCTGCAGACGCAGGTTGTGGTTCTGAAGGGTGTTCATCTCGTTCACCTCCTCGGCAGTCAGCTCGCGCTCCTCTGTCTCGGCAGTGTTGAGAATCTCATTGATGCGGTCGTCGTTCTCCTGCGAAAGGTCGCAGAGCTCACGCATCGTCAAGCCTTTGGTAGTCTTGAAATCTTTTGCCATCTTTTTCAAAAATTATATGGTTGATTATTACTCTTTATCTTCCGGAGAATATCTCGCGGCGCATCTTCGCATACCTTGTTTTCAAGCCCCCGGAGGATGCCTTTGCCGGCTCGGGGGTCTCTCTCTTCTCCACCAGCTCCCGGCAGCGTGCGCTCACCTCCGTGGTGGGATATGCGGGGTCGGCTGCTATGGTGAAGTCATGGATGGCCGCAATCTCCCTGACAGTGTAGAGTATTACGGTCCTGTCGCCCTCCTTTGTCACGGTACGGTCGGCATAGGTGTCCCAGTCGCCCACGGAGAAGGCGAAGGAGCAACCGCTAAGGTCGCCGGAGCGCACCAGCGCCAGCGCCTTGTCGCCGTCGACAGTGTGCGGGGCGTCGAACTCGAAGTCCACGCCCGTCGCGGTGCGCGTGTAGCGCAATGTGCCCTTGCCGTTGCAGCTCCGTGCCAGGATAAGCTCACGGTTGTGGAACATCGTCATCTTTATGTCGGAGCTGTCGAGGAGCTGCTTCGTCACCGCGTCGGCGGATATCTGCTCTCGCACCTCCGTCTCGTCGTCACCCCATAACGTGGTGGGCGTGTCGAACACTATGGCGCGGCCTGTGATCGTGCGGCTCTCAGGCTCGCCGGCACCGCTCTCCCTGACCTGCAGGCCTTCCGTCGTGATCTCCCGACGGTAGAGTTTCTTTTCATTCATTGGAATTATCGGAATTATCGGAGGAATTGGAATTATCGTCAACGCCGACATTGCCGGCGGATTCGGCAGCCAGCGCGGCCATCGTCTTGAGATTTGCCGACACAAGGAGCTCGTCACCACCGGGCACCGCCGGACGGTTCTCTTCATGTCTCAGCTCGTTGGGAGTGGCGAGGCCAGCGCCCAGTCGTGCCGTCTGCCACTGCACGCGCGTCATAAGGTCGCATACATGCAGCTCGCTGCGGTCGAACCGCACGCGGCGTTTCAGCCACAGTCGGGGACTCACCAGCTTTGCCTGAAACTCCGTCTCGATGGCACGCAGCAACGGGTTGAGGGTCTTGTTCAGGAAGTCGACACTCGCATTCTCCGCACTCTTGTAGTTGTTGGAGGTGTCGTCGAATATCAGCGACGGGTTAACCATGAAGAAGCGGCATATCTCGCGCACCTCAAATTTGCGGGTGGCAAGGAACTCCATGTCGGTGGAAGTCATGCTGAAGGGCGTGAACTTGGAATCGGCGGGCGTGGATACTATCCTTTCGCCCATCTCGTTGATACGCCTGTCGAGCGACTCGGCTATGCGTTCCTTGTTTTCGTCGGATATCTTGTTGAATCCGTAGGAGGTCTTCTCATTGCTGATAAGACCTCTTACGGCACCGCCCTTTGCGAAACGCTGCAGGGTCTCGGCGCTGCCGGCTGCCGCTATGTTCATGGCCTGTCGCGCATGGGTCAGCACCGACACGCCTAAACGCGGGTAAAAGGCATTCGGCATATTCTTGACATGGATTATGCTGTCGGGGGTGTATCTCTTACACTTGTACATGTAATCGCCCTCGGGTGTCAGCGTCACGGTACCGCGTTCCGCCAGCGTCATGGCCGTTATGTCGAAAGGCCTTGACGGGTCGCCATACTCGGGAATCACATAGGCGTTGCCCTCCATCAGCATCTCCATCACCATGCGGCGCTTGAAGTCGTAGGCATTCTCCATGGCATTGGGGCATACGCTCAGCAGATACCCCAGGGGGCTGGAGTCGTCGGCGACATATATGCCTCCACGGCGCACCTCTGGAAGGAGCGGCAGCGACGCCACGGAATCACTCAGCAGCTTCACACAGGCGTAGACCGTAGACACCGACATGTCGCCCGCGGCAAACATGCCGTTGAAGAATCCCGTATAATCACCTGTACGGGGCGTCTCGGCGCTCTTCTCGCGTCGGAACGCCAACCCGCGGAAAAATCGCGCTATCGCTTTTGTTGTCTTAACTGCCATATCTGTCTGTCTGAGGCCGTAAACCACGCCCTCTACAAACAGGCCGCGTAACGTCTGAAAGCGATACTGCTTTTAGTTTCGTTAACTCAATTTCAGACAGTTTAACAGATAGGAATGTGCCACAAAGAGAAAGCCCGACTGACTTTATGAGTCAATCGGGCCCGTGTGCCGACGTCTGCGGACGTTTGACAGACGAAGAATGGTGATTCTTATCGCAGTGCGTCAGCTACCTCTTGCAGTTCTATAAAATTGTCAAACAAGAACTAACTCAAGGCTATAAGTTGTGCGCCGATTATGGCAAGCGCAGCCTTTATCCTTTCGAGCTGTACCGGTCTCGGATGCTTTATTCCATTGGCATAATGGGAAAGCTGTTTACGATTGATACCTGATATCCGGCTGATTGCCGTCATTGTGGTAAACGATTCCGCATTCCGTATAATTGCGGCGGCGTCAAGATTGTATTCAATGTCGTAGTCGCCATTCACAAGATAGTCAGGGAATATGTCACCGTCATCTACACATCCCTGGACGTGCAAACGAATGGATTCGGCAAAATCCTCCTTAAGTTTCTCTAAAGACTTGGCTGTCACCAACACAACACCGTCATGACCGTCAGCCCATGAAGCGCAGAAGTTATCACCGGTCCAACTTACATCAACACTAATTTTATTCTTTTCCATATTCCTGTCAGCTATAGATTTGATTTTTATGATTATCATTGAGGGAAGGAGCCGGATGGCTATCTCCATCCAGCTTGTTTCCATATACTGTTCAACAAAAATTGACTCAGCGTTTCACTTGGTTTTCCTCTCACTGTTACTTTCCCTTTTTTGAAAGGATGCTTGAACTGTCGGTGGTCTCCTTTGACTGTGATGAGAATCCATCCGTCCTCTTCAAGCATTCTCAGAACTTCCTTTACCTTGTACTTATTCATGTTGTTCTTGCTTGACATTGCAAAGGTAGCTATATTTCTACTATCTGCCAAATTTTTCGGCGATTATTTACAAGAATTTTCAAAAAAAATTCGGGTGTCACTGTACTTCGTCGAGGAAGAGGCGGTGGCACATCAGCATTGTGATCACGCCGTCGATGCGCTGTGTCTCCACACGCTTCTCCGGCTTCTTGTTCTCCATATTGTCCTCCACGAGTATGGCATTGCCGAAACAGTAATAATTGATGGGATTGTCGTTGATCCAGATCTTGCCCGTCCATATGCCGTGCTCGAAGCTCTCCACGGCGGCATTGAAATTCCCCTTTGTCTGACTCACGCCCACCACCGAGTCGGCGCCCCCGATGGTCGCCAGCATGTTCACCACGTCACGCGCCTTGTAAGAGTCATACCCGATGCGCATGAGGTTGGTCTTGTCGGCGATTTTGAGCACGTGTTCCACGATTAGGTTGTAGTCTATCACTTCGCCCGGCAAAAGCCGCAGATACCCCTCTGAGGCCCACTTGCGGTACAGCCGCTCGTTGACATGTCCCGACAATGCCCCCTCCGGAAAGAAGTAGTCGGTGATATAGCCGAAAGAGTTGTGCTGACGGTCGTAGAATCCCACCGTCACCGCCGAGAAGTCGCCACGCACCGACAGGTCTATGGCGGCCATCGCTTCCGGTTTCCCGACGATACCCTCCACCGTGGCCTTGCGTGCCACCTCACGCGCTTTCGCCGCAGGGATCCAGCTCTGCTTCTCGTTCTCGGCGTACACGTTGAGCAGCTTCGTGCGGAAGGCCAGCATCGCCTCGGCGCCGTTGCGCTGCGCCTTAGTGTACTCCTTCTCGTAATAGTCGGGCTGTATCGTCACGCCGAGATGCGGATGCACCTTGGCCCATGTGGCAGGGTCATCCTCCTTGTCGTCGATATCCGGCTCGAAGAGATGTGCAAACAGTGTATCATCCTCGATGCCTCCCAGCAATACCTCCTTGTATCCCTGGAGCATGGCGTAGAAAGGGCCGTCAAACACATCGGATGCCGTGGTGATTATCACCGTCAGCGGCTCTTCACGCACGCCCATCGACGTGGTGAGCACGGTCAGCAGCTCCGAGTCGCGCGCCTGGCTGAACTCGTCCATGATCACCGTCGAGGCGTTGAGACCATCCTTTGTGCGGGCATTGGCGGTGAGGCATTGGGCAAAGGCCTGCCGGCTGTTGCGTGCCCGCGGCCTTATCTCCTCCCTGTTGATGTAGAAACGGCGCCCCCGCGTGTCGAGCTTCCCCACCGCGCCGCGCACCACATCGAAGCACTTGCGCGCCTGATCCTGGGAGTTGGCTCCGATGTATATCTCCGCGTTGTCGTCGCCGAAAAAGAGGTCATGGAGGGCGAAGGCTGCCGTGCCCGTGGTCTTGGAAAACTTCCTCGGCACATACAGCACACACTCCCTCACCACCCGACGCCCGTCCGCACGACGGAAGGCGAACACCGACGCGAACTGAAATGTCTGCACCGGAGTGAGCCGGTAATGCGTCAGCCCCTTCTTGCCGGGAAGCCACAGAAGCTCGTAGAACCGGAAAAAGCGCCGCACTCCCTTAGAGTCGATGCCATAGCGGCGCACCATCCCGAAGAATCGCTCCACCGCCAGCTGCTCCCACAGGTTGTGCCGCTCGGGATGAGTCGCCACTTCCCGACAATATTCCTCCAGCCTCGGGTCGGTATCGTCGAGATGGTATGTGGCAATGTCTACACCCATTAGCCGGGCCGACACCGCCTCCTTCGCCGCTATGAGCCGTATGCGCTCCTCATCTGTCATGGTTTACTCCTCGGTGAGCTGTACCGTGGCGCTCCCCTCACGAAGGTTGCGGCTTATGCCGTCGACAAGCAGCCGTTTGTCGGGCAACGCTCCGTGACGATAGCAGATGAACCTGTCGAGCTGTCCCCCGATGTCCTTCATGCCGTGTGTGAGCGTTACGCGTGCACGGTGGCTCTTGCGCCAGTGCCAGTCGAGATACAGCTGTTCCGGCTTCCCCGTCACGTCGCGCAACGCGTCGTAAATCTCCAGCAGCCCGTTGCCCGTGGTCACGTCTATGGGTGTGTTGCGGCATACCATGTCGCGCACCTTCAACGCGGTGCGCTCCTCAGGCGTCAACGCGCTGCAGAACCGGAAATTGAGGTCGTCCTTCCGGTTGACATACTCCTCGTCGGTGTCAGAGACATATACCAGGTCGCCATCCTCCACATCCCTGAAGGCGTTGTCGCTCACTATCTTCACGTTGAAATCCTTTATCCATATCGCCGACACATGGCTCAGCAGCGGCACCGGATTGGTGCTCCACTGCGTATGCCGGAACAGCGTGGGATGCACGCGCGTGATATCGTCCCATATGGCGTTGTAGGGTCCCAGAATCATGAACTTCACCGGACCGCCCACATTGTCCGAGGCTCGCACAGGTATGGCCGTACCCTTCACGCCCAGATGCAGGGAATAGTGTATGTTGTTGGTGATGTCGCGGCTCGGGCCTATTATCTTGTCGCCGATTTTAGGGTCGACGCCCAGGATGAACGACTGTGCATAGTACTCGTCCTCATCCTTGCACTCCGCGAGCGTCTTGTACTTCACCCATCGGTAATCGTCGATCTCGCCGGTATGCTTCGACTCCACCACGCATTTGTCGCCGACTATCAGCATGCAGCTCAGCAGCGGCAGCTTGCGCATCCGGTCGTTGCCGTCTCCATGGGCGCTGTACTTGTACTCGTACCGGGAGAAGAAGTCGTCATCCTCCATAGGGTTGATGCCATAGTCGGGCACGGTGATGCCGTCGATATTCTCCGGTTCCCCTCCGGGTGTGTCGGTGTGCCAGTAGCGGCGGGTGTAGTAGCGCTTTCCCTCTTCGCCGTCGACCGCGGCCTTCGCATCCTCCTTGGAAGTGTCATAGTCCTCCATGCACTGTGATATGTCGTCCCAGCTTAGCAACGGGTTGCCGTTGCCATCGGGAACCACATGCACCTTGGTGGCCAGCTGGTCATAAGATAAACCGGGGTTGTGTCGCGGATTAAGCCGGATGGAGCCGTCGAACACTATATACCGCGTTGTCTCATCGTCCGATGGCGACAGCGTGGCCGTCACGCCCTCGTAGGTGGCGCACGGCATCGCCGACTTTATGCACTGTCCCATATTGTTGAGATACGTCTCTCCGTTTTTGCCGAAGCCCCCGACACCTATCACCAGGTATCGCCCCTCGTCGGCCTTGTCGGGAATGGCATTGTTCTGGCTGTCATATTCATCCTTGCCTGTCGTCACCTCCATGAACAAAGCCCCGTGGGAGTCCTGTACGCCGTTCACCAGCTCCCGCTGACTCTCGCCGCCCGTATACATCCCGTAACGGTTGCGCATCTTCCATCCGTTTGCCTTCATCACACGGAACCAATGGTTGATTTCGCCACCCTTGTAAATCACCTGCTCGTTCCATGCAGAGCCTCCGAAGCCGGCGATACGCAGAAAATCGAATGCCCCGTATGCCCAATATTCCGTGGTGATCAGTTCGGGATACGGAAACATGGGCATGAGCGCACCATCCTCCAGCGGCTGAGGTATCACCTCCTCCGTCTCCATGCGCTCGCATGTCAGCTTGAGGCGGTTGTAGGTCTCCATGATGTCGATGGTATGAGTGGCATCCCATGTCGTCGACCTGTCTATCGTCTTCTCGTCGGCGGTACCCAAAGTGTCGGGGTGGTATACCTCTATATGGTCACCGGCCACACAGGCACGGAGGTTGAAGTATGTGAGCACGGCATCGGCCACCTCCTCGAGGGTCCATGTGCTCTCCTCGTCGTCGCCGAAGAATACCGACGTGTCGATCATCACGCCATCCGCTATACTCGTCGACTGGTCGGCGGTAAGGAGGTCGGAGGTGATGTTCACCGCCATATCGGGGGCTGTCTTGCCGAACACGGTGCGGAGTATGTCGCCGACAGTCTCGGGACCTGCCTTTACGCGCTCCTCCTCCCATATCACACCAGGTGCCGCCACATCTCCCCACAGACAGTACTGCAGCGCCGAGAACACGTCGATACAGCAGACCTCCAGCGTATCGCGCACCTTCACGAAGGGCTGTGTGTAAGCCTGCGGCTCCACATACCCCGTGAATATAGGCTCGCCGTCGCGCGTGACGCGGATGCGGTTGTCGAGCACGCCACGCGAATACAGCGCGAATATCGGGCTGTCGACAACCAGCTTCACCGTACAGCTCTCGCGCATCAGCGTGTCGTACTCGTCGTTGTAACTCGTCTCCGTGGTCACCCCCGCAGTGTCGAACCTGATGCCGCCCGTATCCAGCCGGATGTCGGCTCCAGGCTCATCGTTCTCTATCTCGACCGTCACCACGCGCCCGTAGATGTCGGCAAAGCTCCCTATGTATCTCATACCTATCGCACTTTTTCGATTTCCTTATACATCTCGTCAACCCCATCAGGCAGTTCCGGCGCGCCCACTATGTCCTCGACCGTCAGCTTGAGCTGCCGTATCTGTCGGTTAACCTGGTTCTGCGTCCTGTCGAGCATCTTCATCAGCGGATGCTCCATGGGCTGCTCGCCGTCGCGCGTCGTTTTCATCACCACCAGCGTGAAATCATCCGCCTGCATGTCAGCCTGTATCCTGTCGAGCACCCACAGCGATCGCGCAAGGTTGTTTATCTGGATTCCGAGGTTGGGGCTGTAGATGCCGCTGGCCTTCATGGCCTTGACAATACGTCGGCGATATTTTTCAAGCGGTTTCTCGCTTTCTGCCATAGTTGTTAAATATTTTGCATAATATTACGGTTATTATCCGGAAATGCCGAATTTTCAAATTTTCGACTCGCACACGCGGAAAGGTGGGGGGCGAGGTTTAACGACCTCCCCCCGGCTTTAAAGAATCACCCCCGGGGGTCTCTTCGCCGAACCATTTCAACTCGTACGCCCTAATGAGGTCGCGGTCGCGCCGCCGCTTCTCCTCCTTGGTCGCGCTCCCTAACCTCCTGTGCCGCTCCTTATGGCAGGCCGTGCAGAGCCCCACCAGATTGCTGCGGCTGTATGCCAGCCGCGCCTGCTCGCCGCTACCTTTCGCACTCTCTATGGGGATGATGTGATGCACCTCCGAGGCAAACACGGCACGCCCCTGCAGTGCACAGTCGGCACAGAACGGATGATCCGCAAGCACCTCGGCACGGAGCTTACGCCACCGTGAACTGTTCAATAATTTCGAATAGTTCCTGTCTCTTGCCATCGTCAACCATCATTCCCTTCTTCTGAACGAAGGAGCGAACACCCTTTCGGGTGACCTCTGCCAATCGGCGAAGTCGCCGAACATCCGTGCCAGTCCGGTATCATCCGGCACGCCGGAGTCGGCGGCGGCGCACCCGTCGGCCAGCAGCCCAATCAGCGCACGCGCCAGCTGCGCCGGATAGGCGAAACCGCAACGTGCCGACAGCTCCGACAACGCCGCATAGCTGCGCTCGTCAAGCCTTACATGCACTGTCCTCACAGGTATCTTCGCCATGTTGCAAAGATAACCAATAAGCCCCGTTCAACCTTGGGCCGCCGCTATGTCGAGTGCAAGTTTTTTCACCACGCCTGCCTGAGTCTCCCCCTTCCCTCTCAGAGCCTCGGCCATACGTTCATCCACCGTGCCCGACGCTATGAGATTGTAGACAGCCACAGGCATCTTCTGACCCTGCCTGTGGAGCCGTGCGTTGGCCTGCTGGTACTGCTCCAGGTTCCACCCCGTGGAGAACCATACAGCCACATGGCCACCCTGCTGCATGTTCAATCCGTAAGCTGTCGACGCCGGATGCGCCAGCAGCAGGTCTATCTTGCCGGCGTTCCAGTCGCGCAGGTCTTCAGGTCCGGTGTACGACCGGACCCTTACCCCTTTCGGCACATGCTCCAGGATTCGCCTGAGGTCGTGCTTATAGGCATAGAAGCACAGCACCGGAGATGCAGCCATCTCCACAATCTCAAGCAATGCGGATATCTTGGCATCATGTATCTCATGTTCCCCGTGCTCCTCGTCATACACGCACCCGTTGGCATATTGCGCCAGCTTGTTTACAAGCGATGCGGCACTGTCGGCGGTCACCGTGCCCTTGAGGCCGGCGGCATTGAACTCCGCCACCCTGTCACGCTCGAAGGCTCTGTAACCTTTGGCCGCCTTCTCGCCGATGTCCACGCGCCTGTCGTGTATCACCATCGGCGGCAGCTCCAGGTAGTCGGCCGCACGCATCGTGAAACAGATGTCGGATATCTTTTCAAGAATAGCCTCCTCAGCTCCTTTCTTGGGCCATATCTTTATCGGGATGTTGTTGTGTATCACCGAGTCGAAATAACGCGCCCTGTAATGTGTCACGAACTTTCCGAGGCGTTCCCCGCCGTCGATGCAACACATCTGCCCCCAGAGGTCGAGAAGCCCGTTGGGTGTCGGCGTGCCGGTGAGCCCCACCACCCTGACAGCTTCACGGCGCAGACGCCGCATAGCCTTGAACCGCTGACTCGTAGAGTGCTTGAAGGAGGTAAGCTCGTCGAGCACTATCATGTCGAAGCGGGGACGCTCCTTGCCGGCCTTGAGGCTTTCGAGCCATACCACCGAGTCGCGGCCCAGCACGTAGATGTCGGCATCGGCGGCAAGGGCCGCACGGCGCTGCGCCGCCGTCCCCTTCACCACCGACACCCGTAGCTCCAGATGATCCCACTTCGCCGCCTCGTCGCTCCATGTGGTCTCCGCAACCTTCTTGGGAGCCACAACCAACACCCGTCCTATCGCGAGGTCGTCGATAAGGTTCTGTATGGCTGTCAGCGTACATACCGATTTGCCGAGACCCATCTCCATGAAAAGGCCGCAATGGGGATGCTGCCGCACCCAGGTGATGGCCGCCTTCTGATAGTTGTGCGGTACAAACCTCATGACTCCTCGCGCTTTAAAGCCTTCAGCGCTTTCCATCGGCTCTGCGCCTCTCTGTCTTCTTTCGCCAGCATCCTGTCGATCTTCTCTTTCGAGTCGACCACATAGACATGATGCCCCATCTCACGGAGTACTGATATGCGGTAGCTCTGCAAAGGGCGTGGACGATCGCCGAGGCTCTTCAGCTCGCACCAGCATACATAACCCCCCTTGAACACTAAAAGCCTGTCGGGGTATCCGGAATTGTTGGCGTTGAAATATTTCAGGGCACGGGCGCCGTATTCGTGTGCCCTGTCCACAAGGTATCGCTCCAGTGCCTTCTCGCTCGTCTCGCTGTGTCTGTGATCCGCCATGACAAAGTATTTATTTTTTGAAGTAAAAAAGTGAAATTATTTGAATCATATCTTGCATAATTCAAATAATTTCACAAACTTTGTAGTGCGGTTAAGAGAAACCGCGACGGTGAATCTTCCGACCGATAGACTTGGAAGAAAAAACCAAAAACCGAAAGCACGATGAAAGCAACTCTCAAACTGATTTTCAAAGTGTGGAAGTTCAAAATCACGATTGAATAACGATTCTGAACTTCAGGGGAGGAGAGAAACCTCCCCTACTTTCGGCTTTTGGATATGCAAAGTTAATAAAACCATCATCCTTATGCAAGAGAGAGAAAAGAAACCGGGACGCGGGGGTCGCCGTGCAGGTGCCGGGCGCAAAGCCAGCGTCGATTCCAAATCTGTAAGGGTATCGTTCACCATCACGCCCGACGCGGCTCGGAAGCTTCAGCTTGCCGCCGAGGGTGCCGGAGTGTCGCGCAACGAACTCGTCAACCGTCTCCTCGAGAGTCTTTGACCCGTACATGGTCGCCGTTGCGGCCACCGAAGAAATGGTCCGGCGTAATGGCAATGGCGTTACGCATTATTTCCACACATGAGTCAAGCGTCTCATATGCCTTCTGTTTGTTCGGCGCGTTTACCAGAAATCCCGCTATATACAGGTTTCCGCCACCGAGGATTACATCCTTATCGGCATGGGGATGCTTCATGCAAAACTTCTCTGCTGTTTTGAGCAGCTCTTTGTGGAGAAGGTACGCGAGGGTGTTTTTCTCGTCCATCATCATCGTGTTTTAGATTGATTATTTGTTCTGTATGTCAAAGGCGTCGATTTCGATGCCTTAATCTTTCTCTGTTTTAGGGGTGAAGTCGGCGGGCGCGTCGGCGTCATATATTCTCAGTTTTCTGAATGCTT
>Ga0073906_1004145_pt1 | contig 15048 bp, 16 predicted proteins | sample Inofromicrocosms_FD_65485 | JGI IMG/M metagenome (GOLD analysis project Ga0073906, IMG submission 65485) | Mouse cecum microbial communities from Vienna, Austria - Inoculum for glucosamine and mucus D2O microcosms | ecosystem: Host-associated > Mammals > Digestive system > Large intestine >... | reverse complement strand
GAATGCAACTCTTTTAAACGATGAAAATATCGATTTCTTAATCAAAAATTATGCTCAGATTTCTATAAGTATTGATGGAAATGAAAAGGCACATAATAGTAATCGAATTTTTCACAATAGAAGAGGGAGCTTCGATATTGTTATACAAAATTCTAAAAAAATACTTGATAGAGCTCCGTTTGATATTTGCGCTAGAATGACAGTTAATCGAAAGAATGTAGAGTATTTGTTTGATGGAGTTAAATGGCTTTTAGATTTTGGATTTGTTTCTATTTCACCAGTTCCGGATCAGTATGATAATAATTGGACAGATAGTGATATGAATGAATTATATAATCAAGGGGTCCAAATTATTGATTATCTAAAAGGGTATAAGGGAGATTGTAAAGTAGACCTTATTGATGATGCACTTGTAAGATGCATGAATTCTGCATGCGATGGGGGAAGGACAAGCTTCACTATTGATACTGATGGTAGCATATATCCTTGTCTGGCAGCGGCTGGAGTAAGCGAATTTGTAATAGGATCTGTCGATAATGGTATTAATCACGAATCAGTTGAGCGCATTTTGGAGTGGGCGCAAGCAAAAAACCAAGCATGTATTGGATGCTCTCGTTATGAGTATTGTGATTGTACTAGGTGTAAGATAATAAATAAAATATACACAGGAGATTTGAATACGCCAATCGTAGCAATATGTAATATAGAAAATGTAAAAATAAGGCTATCGCAATACTATCAAAAGGTGTTTCCTAATGGTCAAAATGCCCTAAATAAAGAGTGAAAGGAGGAAATGCAATATGAAAATCAAGAAAATTGATACATCTATACCATTAAAGGTAGTCGCTCAGGCTTGCACAAATATGTGCGAAGAAACAGTTTGGGCCGGTAAAACCTCTAAAGAGGGAAATGCAGGTGGATGCTGGACAGCAACTGGTTATACGGCTCGCGGCGCATTATTCTAAAATAGCATTTTTTCTGAAAAAATAATATAAAGGAGGGATTCGGCATGAAGATTAAAAAGATCGCAAGTACAGATGTCAACTTAAATGTTCGCGGTCAGGCTTGCGGAGATGACTGTACTGAAACCAAAATCTGGGTTGGCAGAACTGATGGCAACACTTCTGGCTGCGTAATTTACAATACTGTATACACGCCTAAAACTAACACCCACTTATAAGGGTAACTGCTCACCATAATTGACCATAGGGCATATGACATATATGGGAAAGGTACTTATAGCTGCCTTTCCCTTCTTAAATGGAGATTTATATGAATAATGATGTTATTGTATTAATAGATACGGGTTTAGATAAAGAGATATACAGGAATCGCATTGTTGGCGGCATTCATTTCTATATAGAAGACGAAATGATATGTTGCGATAAAAATTATAATGATGATAATGGCCATGGAACTGCGTGCGCAGATGTTATTACTAGAGTATATAAGAATGCTCGTTTTTTTGTTATAAAGATTTTAAATTCAGAAGCGGAAACAAATTATCCGCTCCTAGAGATGGCTATGGAATACTGCATCTCCCTAGAATATAGACTTATTAATCTAAGCTTGGCAATGTTACAAGAGGATAGTGAAAAAAAACTTAGAGAAATATGTCAATGTTTATTGAATAGAGGAAAAGTAATTGTTGCATCTGTCTACAATGGGGAAAAAAAGTCATTTCCCGCACTTTTTAGTACTGTAATAGGTGTTAGAGGGAATCGATTTGAGTTACATCGTGAATATTGGTTTGATAATAATAAAGAAATACAATGTATTGGAGATTTGACACCAATATTTACAAGGTGGGATAGGGAAAAATTTTATCTATTTGGGGGGAATAGCAAAGCATGCGCATACATTGCAGGGTACATTATAAAAACCTGCGCTGATGAAAATATAGAGATTAATTTTAATAATGCTTGCTGTATATTAAAAAAGTATGCTGTTCGGACAGAGTGGAAAGAAATTGAGATCAATTGCAGTAAAGAGCCCCATATATATGAGAATTGTTTGTTTAAAGACGAAATAAATAAAAAGGTTAAAGAGCTTTTATATAGAATAACCGGAAATAAGGAAGTACTTAATATTGGAATATACACAAGTTTATTTGATGAGAATGTATTAAATAGGGATACTTGTAAGAAATTGATAAAACTAATAGAAGAAACATTTAATATAGTTATATCCGAAAATCTTATTGATTATGACAGTATAGGTACGCTTAGCGGAATGACAAATATGATTGAACGTCTTATTTAATATAACGCTATAAATCCGAAAGTGGGCAGGAGGATTAAAATGAAAAAAATCAAATTGCTGATGGAAATATTTAATTTTGTTAAAATAAAAAAACGAATATACATCATTGGACTTTTGCTAATGTTTATTAGTAGTGTTTCCAAGATAATGCTTCCTTTTTTTATATTGAAGATTTTGGATAATGCTATTTCATATAATAACATGAAACTATTGATTCGCTATACAATTGGGATGATTATTTGTACTCTTTTAGGTTCACTTTGTGACTATGTGTACCAAATAATGCTTAATCATTATAATCGAGAGTTGGTGGTTAGCTTGAGAAACGATTGCTTTGATCATTTGGAAAGGATGTCGGGTGACTTCTTGACGAGTTATTCTAGCGGAGATGTTTTTACTTGTTTATATAGAGATGTTGAGGAAATTCCAAATATACTTACAACTTCCTTATTAAATTTTATATCGAATATTATATTAATAATTGGATATGCATATTATTTAGTTACTTTACAGTTTGACTTATTGCTAATCCTAATAGCTTTTCAAATAATGATTTTTGCTATTCAGAAGAAATATAATTCTATAATTGAGAAATCATCAGAACATACGAGAAATGCTATATCATCATTAAATAGTTCAGCACAAGAAATGATAAGTAATTTATTCGCATTTAACGAAGGAGGATTAAAATCTTATTTTAGAAAAAAGCATAATAATTTAGAAAATAATTTTGCAAAATCGTTTATAGAAAATATGACAAATATGATAAAGAATAACCTAATATTATCAGGGGTGAATTTAATATCTATGGCATCTATTTTATGTTATGGAGGAATGAAAGTGATTGCCGGAAGTTTATCCTATGGCGGCTTAGTTACATTCAACATTTATTCTCAAAGATTTATGGGGCTCATTATGAATCTTGTTCGTTTTAACAATGATTTAGTAGCATGCATGGTTTCATGGGAGAGATTACAAAAACTTTTAAATATAGAAAGTACAGTTGTTTCTGGAAATGAAAAGATAGATTTGACTGGTGATATAATATTCGAAAATACAAGATTTAAATATGAAGAAAGTAAAGATTGGATATTAAATGATATGTCTCTAACAATATTTAAAGGGAAAATTCATGCTATTGTTGGAAAGAGTGGATGTGGTAAAACTACTCTTATTCATTTGCTTTATAGACTGTGGGATGTTGAACAAGGGAAAATCAGCATAAATGGAAAAGATATAAAAAGAATCGAAATAGAATATTTAAGAAAACAGATAAGCATAGTTAGTCAAAACATTTTTTTGTTGGATGATAGTATATATAATAATATTGTTTTAGGACAAGCAATTACTCAAGAAGAGCTAGAAGTTGTATTAAAAGAAGCTGAATTAGATGTATTTATTGAAAATTTACCAAACAAACTTAATACAATGGTTGGTGAAAACGGTATAAAGCTTTCTGGTGGAGAAAAACAAAGAATTTCTATAGCAAGAGCTTTAATACGAAAGAGTCCATTACTTGTATTTGATGAAGCGACCTCAATGTTAGACAATGACACAGAGGACAAAATTATTTCAATATTATTAAAGTCGTTTCGGGATAGAACAATAATTCTTATAGCTCATAGGCTATCGACTGTAAAAAATGCTGATATTATTTATGTTATAGACAACGGACATGTGGGAGAGAGTGGAACACATGAAGAACTATTACATATAGGTGGATTATATGCAGAACTTTACAATATTTGATTTTATGTTAGTAACTTGCTTCTCTTCCGAGAATAGTCATCCTTCTTTAAACTTGATATTCATATAGAATAGCTTTTTGACAGACATAGCATGCCAGTATCTTCATTATTTCCACATTTTGTATATTGCGATTTCCGGCGGACACTTTTGCGGAGCAAACGGCCATCTTACATTACCAAACGGTCACCAAAAAAATGCTCGTTGGTGTAACAGACCTAAGCTTAGGTTTGCTTGATTACAATTCATTTTAAAGGGATTTTGGAGTCAATGAGATGCGTTAGCATCGGCATAGCCTTTACCATTGACACCGGAATTTCCTTAAAATACTGGCCGTTCAAAAACACATCTACGGACGCTGGGCTTCGCATAATGCATATTTACAAAACTCATTATAAAATATGTGAACGGAACCATGAGACAGAGCCAATTTATATACGCTCTGTTTTCTTTTTTAGCCACTTCCACTGCAAATTTGTTTATTAGACTTATATTCTTTTTTATCCAGTCTATATCTTGCTTTATAGCCTGAGATTACTCATTAATGCGTATATAAAATACATTATATAGTTGTAATTAATTGATTGATTTTTATGTAAAATAGAAGTCAGAAAGGATGATACACACTATGGAAACCAAAAACCGTATTCGAGAACTCAGGAAGAGCATGAATCTGTCCCAGGAGACCCTCGCCGCCATCCTCGGCACCTCCCAGCAGGCGGTAAGCCGCATGGAGAACGGAGCCTATGACATACCCACAGACCTGCTGGTAAAGATGGCGGATTCATTCAACGTTACCACCGACTACATACTCGGACGCACCGACATCAAGCGTGACTTAAGCGGCCAGGTGCGTATGAATCATGAAATGGACAGGTATTACGATATTGTATTGCGCTACCAGCGCCTGACGGACATTAATAAAAAGACCTTAATGACAATGCTGGAACGGCTGGAGCAGGCGCAGGGCGAACAGGAGAAACTTGTAACAGGGAATTTACACCGGAAGGAAAATGATGTGGATGATGAAGATAGCGGTATGTGACGATGATATGCGTTTTGCGGCGGAACTGGAGGAAATGGTGCGCCGCGAAGCGGCGGATGCGGGGATCAGTGTAGAGACGGAAGCTTATTCTGATGGCGACACTCTGGTTGCAGACATTGAAAAAAGTTACCGTTATGATTTGATTTTTCTTGACATAGAGATGGAGAGGGTAAACGGAATAAATGCTGCGCGGCAGATACGTCGCATTGATCGAGCCGCTCTCCTCATTTACGTGTCCGGCTATGAACAGTATTTAAAGGAGCTGTTTGAGGTGGAGCCGTTTCGGTTTCTTTCAAAGCCCGTGGATGTGATAAAGTTCCGAAAATACTTCCGTGATGCCTGTGCCCGCATAGGAAATACGGAAGCCTATTATCACTTTTCTTTCAATAAGGAGATTCGGAAAGTTGCGGTCAGGGACATCGTATATTTCGAGAGTCGCAACCGAGTAGTACATATATTCATGGCAGATGGCTCCGAGGAGCGTTTTTACGGCAGGCTAAACGCTGTTGAGAAAGAGCTTTCAGAGGGGTGTCAGGAGTTTCTGCGGATACACCAGTCGTTTCTCGTGAATTATGGTTATATAGAGAAGATGAACTTTTCTTTGGTGACGGTGCTCTTCGGGAACGGGAACCGGATTGACCTGAAGATCAGCGAAGACAGAGAGAAGGAGGTGCGATCACGGCTTTGCAAGATGGCAGGAGGGAAGGCGGTGGACGGATGAATCCTATATTTACCTATGTCGGCAGCCTGCTGACATCATGCTTTTACATACTCATTATGCATAAATTAATGAAGGCATTCTTCTCCTGCCCATCGGGAAACCCGCTGCGTTTTGTGGTATGGACCGTTTATTACATCCTGCAGGTGGTTCCCATCATAGGCGTGGTCATATCTCCGCCGGTAATGTTTTCCCTAAATATGTCACTTGTACTCATAATCAGTTCTATATCATACGATGCAGGCATAAAAAGGCACTGCATCTTTTCAGTGCTGGTGTGTGCCGTGTGGATGCTCATGGAGATTTCCGTTGATATCATTCTAAGACTGGCCGGAATGGAGGGGGTGGGAATTGCAGACGGCGGGAACCGTCATCTCATTGATGCTCATGTATCTGCTTGCCATAACCGCGGGGCATTACGTGAGGCGGACAGAACAGCGTGACATTCCGTTCCGGTATGCCGTTGCGGTTCTCACTGTTCCCGCTGGAAGCGCCTACCTGATGCACAACATTTTCCTGATAACAGCGCAGCATGAGGAATACACGTCGTTCGCCATCATCTCGGGTATCCTGCTTCTCCTGCTGATCTACATGATATTTGAGGTCTATGACCGCATGGTGGATGATGCAGAGGCTCAGGAGAAGAATCTGCTTTATGAACAGGAGCTTGACCTTTTAAACAGACATGCGCAGGAACGTGAGGCGTACGACATGGAGATGAGGCGGCTACGGCACGATATGAAGCACCATATGTCGAGTCTGTTGGGGATGCTGCAGGGGGATGATACGAAACAGGCAGAGGAATACGTGCGCGGAATGCTTCAGGGAGCCTCAGAATGCCGGGCAGAGGATGTTTCCCGGACCGGAAACGCCATCGTGGACAGCCTTGTAAATCATAAATGTGGCATCGCCAGAGCAGAGGGTATCGTCTTTGATGCCAACGTGTTTCTGCCTGCTGAGCTACCTTTCCTGGGCGGACATCTTACCATAGTGTTCGGGAACTTACTGGATAATGCGCTGGAAGCATGTCGGGAAGTTGGGGAGGGAAAGCGATATGTCACGCTGGACGTCTCGTATGAGAAGGAAGTCCTTATGATTGCCGTTACAAACCCCTACCGCGGGGAACGGAGGAAAAACCGCATGGGGAAATACGTTACAACAAAGAAAGACTGCAGGAGCCACGGACTGGGACTCTCTTCTGTGGAGCAGGCGGCGGAAGCCTACTGCGGGCAGGTAGTTGCAGATGGGCAGGACGGCGTGTTCAGGGTATCGGTGGTGATGTACGGCAGCGAGGGGCAAAAATGACGTGGATACTCGTATTTATTACGAGCAACAAAAAGAAAATGCCAAAAGATATATACTGAAATATAGTAAAAGTAATTTTACTATATTTCGATATATTGATAAGGAGGTATTTCGCATATGAAACCGACAGGCAGAAACATATTGGCAAAACTGATGAAAAATGTAGCAGGAAAATCAGCACAGGCAGCCGCAGAAAGCAGATGTATGTATATTTACCACCAGCCCAAGCAGCCGGCAGGACTGAAGAGGATCAAAAAGTAAATCAGATGATCCCATAGAAATATTACTGGATAGCTCTCTTTTGAATCAATTTGAAATGATGCAAAAGGGGGCTTTTGTAATGTAAAGAAAATCAGCGTGAAATCCTAATAAAAAGCGCGAAATATGTTATAAAATGATTATATATTGATAATAAGGAGCAGTATTGTAATGGAGAAGATGAAGAAGATAAAAAATATGTGTGAACTTGAGAAATATGTGGGGGAAATGGCGCATAAAAAACTGATGTTTTGCAAGGGCTTTTATTTAAGTACAGGGGTTCCCTTTTATGACGATTACTTTGGATGTAAGCCATGTGCTGAATGCAAAGAATGCAAACGGTATTTGTACAGAAGACAATATATGAATCTGTTTTATGCTGTTGCAATTGTTTTTGGCATTTTAATGATGCTCATATTAGGAACTCCGCAGGGTGCTATTCGCTGGAATCTTTTTTTTTCATGAGGGAGTACAGGAGGCTCTTTATAGTAATGTTGAAAGAATAGAACAGGAAGATAATTCGAGGGATTTGCACTATTCTGTTGTCGTTAATGGAGAACAGCAGGAGTGGGAAGTGATCTGTTTGCAGACCACCTGTATCGCAAGGCGGCTAAGTGAGTAGAAGGGACTTTAGAGTTTCCGCCGGGCGGAAAATTTACAAAATAAAGTTAACTAGGAGGATATATTTTATGGATTGTAGAAGTGAAGACAGAAGAAAGCAAATTGTTGAGGAGTATAATGTAGTGCCAAAAGCGCACATTAAGTTATTGGCGGGACAAGAAAAAATTAGCGATGCCGGAGGAAAAATTGAAAGAGAATATTATATTTTTGAGGCAACATCCAAAGAAAGCGGAAATCGGGAGATTATTCTGTGTGGTATGGGGCTGCCAGGGATTTTCTTAAGCTGTTGAATCATAAGGGGTTGCCCGTATTCAACCCTTTACATGGAGAAGGCGGTTGCGTCGATGGTGGTCCGCAAGGAGGGGAAGAAGCAGACGGTCATGATAATGGCGATCCGCAAAGAGGGGATGGAGGTAGAGGAGGAAGGAATCCTGAATGGAATCCAATAGCCCGGCAGTTATATTATGCTTGTATGTGGGTAATTATCATCATTGATGCAAATGGTGGTACACCAATTTTTGAAATACAGGAAAGAGTATACAACTTTAGGGATAGAGAGCCTTTCGAAAGTCAAATAAAAGGCGTAAATACGATAATTATGAGAAATTTGCAGGGAAGAACTTTGACAGAAGCAATAGATGAATTACGAGCAGATAATAGAATAAGGGATGGGCTTTGTCAGTTTAATATGCTGGAAGACATTATTAATAATGCAAGAGATAAAGCAGGGAATCCTATACAGTCATACTTTTAAGAAGTTATTTGTGGAAGGAAAAGCAGTTGTAATCATACATAATAGCTTTATAAAGGTATGCTGGCAAAGAAGCTTTTCGTGGCAGTATGCATTTAATAGCAGTTACGCGACTAACCATGTCATATAAAGAATAAGACATTTCTTGGACTTTATCCTAATGGGATTTGTTAAATGATTTATATTAATCTAAGCTTTATAGGCTGTTGCACATTTTTGTGTAGCAGCTTTTCATTATATTTTCACAGTAGGGGTATGCTGAATTGGGAAGATTTTCGTATTTTTAAGTTAGTTTTTTGCTGTATACACCATTATCTGATATAATATCTTTGTTAGTATTCATTTGGAGGGGAAATTATGCCAAGTAGAAATCCTACATACCATGAACAGAGGGAAACAAGCTATACTTTGCAGCTTAGACAGCTCTTAACGGAACTGCCACCATATGCAAGGGATTATTTCCGCGCTGCTGAACAGAAAACCAGTGCGAAAACACGGGTCTCCTATGCTTATGATTTGCTGGTCTTTTTCCGATTCCTGATTGAGAAGAATCCTGAATTATCCAGTAAGGGTATAAATGGGATAACATTGGGGGACATTGACCTGCTGACAAGCGGCGATATTGAGGAATATCAGGAATATTTAAAATATTATGAAGCTGAAAATGGGGAGCAGAAGAATGGGGCGCCCAGTATTGCAAGGAAAATGTCTTCCCTGCGGAGCTTTTTGGATTATTTCTATAAAAAGGAAATGCTGACAAAGAATGTTGCCATGCAGGTTGATATGCCGAAACTGCATGAAAAAGCAATCATCCGCCTTGAACCGGATGAAGTTGCCATTATGCTTGATAATATAGAAAACTATGAAAATCGGCTTACCGGAAAGAAGAAAGATTTTTTCATGAAGACAAAAATCAGGGACATCGCAATTATTACATTGTTCCTCGGTACCGGGATCCGGGTGTCGGAATGTGTAGGTCTTGATATTACCGACATTAATTTCCGCGAAAATAGTATTCGCATCGTCCGTAAGGGCGGAAATGAGTCCATATTGTATTTTGGAGATGAGGTAGAAAAAGCCCTTTTGGATTATATTGAAGGTCCACGAGCTATGATGGCTATGAAAGCTGTTCCTGGAGAAGAAAATACTTTATTTTTCTCTTTGCAAAAGAAACGGATCAGTGTTCATGCGGTAGAAAATCTTGTTGAAAAGTATGCGAAAGAATTTGTACCGCATAAGAAGATTACTCCTCACAAGCTCCGTTCTACTTTTGGTACAAACTTGTATCAGGAAACAGGGGACATTTATTTGGTGGCGGATGTTTTGGGTCATTCTGATGTCGGAACAACGAAGAAGCACTATGCAGCGATTAAAGACCAGAACCGGAGGAAGGCGGCTTTGGCTATTAGGTTGCGGGAAGATAAATAGGCGCTTCTATTGATGGGGTGATAGTATGCAGGATAAAGAAAATATTGAACCATGTGAAATTAAATATGCAGTCCCTTCGTATTATGACATATATAAGTCCGGTGGAAGCACTTTAAAGGATGATCAACGTGGCATGCGGTTAATGTTGGATTATTTTTCAGAGTATTTTACTGAGGAGCAGCTTCAAGCCAATATGCAAAGGTATAATCTTGAAAACATGCTTGCTATAGTAAAGGACTATTTTCTAAAGGAATATGGCTATGTAGCAACTAATATAGAGCTGAACAACCGATATCAAAGGACGATAAACAGCTATATTTACAATGATGAGAAAAATCCGGCAGTAGTACATATAGACGAGTTGTTTGAATCTACCATGATGGCATTTCTTCTCGCTATGTTCAAATGGTCGAAGGACTTTGACAATTTGGAAGTGTATGGAAATTGCTATCTGTATGTGCTGTTTTTGATGAATGACGTAAGCATTCTGGGGGAAATGCAGGGAGAAGATGCTAACAGAGAATTACTGGAAATGGTTGCAGATGATTTGCAGATCTTGCAGCTTGCCGAGGACTGTTATTGGACTGTTCTGGCATTCAGTCTGGCCCATGAGGTTGCACATGCTTACTTAGCCAATATTGGAAAAAAATATACCAGAGAACACCCTGAAAAGGAAGAATTTGATGCAGATGAGATTGCATACCATATTGTCTTGAAAATTATCATGGACAAAGAGGCGAGGGGTATTGTTTTAGAGCCTTATACCTACCTTGCGCCGATGATGTATATGGATTTTTTTGACATGGTTTATTATACGGACCGGATACTATATAAAACATTTTTCTATAATGACACACATCCGGCATTGAAAAAGAGGAAAAGTCGGCTGTTTGCCATTGTAGACAGGGACGAATACATTTTGGATACAAGGGAAGGCAATTATTTATATCGGGGATTCAATGAGGTATATAAAGAATATAAAATTCAGACTGTTTTGAAGATGGAGAAAGGTAAGCTGACAAAAATTCTCCGTACCAAGCAAAGGGAAGAACTGAAAGAAATGATGAAAGGGGAAGAATACAATGACTAGGCAACAGGCGGTGGAATATGATAATAAACTGAGTAAAGAGTTGCAAGACTATGCCAGTGATTGCGGAGAAGATAAGATAGTTGCTATGAACATAGTAGAAAATTTTATAGAGTTTTTGCCGGAAGACGATATGAAAGGTATGATTTTCCTTCGCAATGATCCGGTTTCCTACAAACTTGGCAATGCCCGACTTGACCTGAAGAAAGCGCTTCTGGCAGGACTGGAATTAACCGCTGCCGTCAGCAGACCGGAGAGCATTTTTAATTATATCCAAATGTTGATAGTGTCAGTATTGTTTATCAGGAGTATCACAAGGCAGGAATTGGAGGGGATAGAAGCGCACATAGTCTACATGCTTCATATAAAAGGGGCTTACCAGTCTGACATTGAAGAGGAGCGGTTTATTCATGATCTGCAGGAGTGGTATACGCAACGCGAAAATACTATGTTGGAAAGAGAAAAGATAGTGGGCGCTATCAACCATTTGTATGAAATGAAAGTGGCAGATTTTAAGAATGGGAAAATCTGTTTGAAAGAGAAGGTCTGGGGAAAGCTGGAATAAAGTAGGAGGAACTGTAATGGTAGGGATGAATCCGTTGGAATTTCTGGAAGAAGTGCAACGTGAATATATGGTTAGTACGTTCGGAGAAGTTATAAATTATGATGAAATGTATTTTGACGGAAGACTTTTTGATTTTTTACAGCAGGAATACAATTTTAAGTATGAGGACAGAGATGAACTGATAAAATCACTGCGCGAAATGAGAAGCGAACATGTTATTTCGCGGTATGAAAATCCATACTATTATAAATTTTTTAGGGATATTATCAGTAATATTCATAGGATAAAGGATACATTTATAGATTGTCATGGGCTGAATATGCCGTTGTTTGGGACTGTAGAGTTTGATATGTTTTATGCTCAGATTAGGTGTCCGAACAGTGATATGCCGCCAATTATTCTGTTTTACAGCGGAATTATACAATTTGCCCATAACATTACAAATGTGCTGACAAAGGCATTCCCTATACAGGTATTAGATGAAGAAAAAATTACCTTCGGCATGGAACCTGAAAAAATCAAAGAATGTATCAATAATAACAAATGGATTGAAAAACGGTTCACAGATATAGTCTTAAGCATATTTTTTTATGGGAATGTTGATATGTGTGATGTTTCTCAGCCAGTAAATGATTATCTTTATCGGCAATTCAGTAATGCGTTGGCAGATTCTTTTCTGACTTTTATTGTTGCCCATGAGTGCGCACACTATTATCTGGGACATTTGGGAAAAGATGCAATTAAAGGGATAGTGACTGTTGGAAAAGTACAGTATGAGAATTTAGTCCCTGATTGGGAGCAGGAATTTGATGCTGATTATATAGGAGCGTTGCTGACAATTCCGATACTTATTGAAAGAAAAATTGATATTCAGGTCATTTTGGGCGGGATATACGTTGCCATGTGGATGTTAAGTATTATTGAGAGTTTACGGATTGAGGGTGAATCAGGCAAAGCGACTCATCCACCGGCAAAGGACAGACTTTTGCAGATAAAGAGAAAGTTGCAGAAAACCATGCAGAATGAACTACATGTGTTAGAGGGTTATGATATTCTATTTTCTGATTTATGGGAACGATTTTCCATAATTGCAAAGGATGTCGAAGGCAGAGTTTTAGCTGGACGGCCAGCCGCAGAGGTTACATATGAACAAATAAAAAAGGTTATTTATGACGAAGCAGAAATTTAAGAATTTTTATCTGCTCACATTTTTGTGCGAGCTGCTCCCCAGATGTCGTGGGAACGAGTCCTTTTGACTAAAGCTGCGAAGGATTGTATGAGGGAATACAATAAATTGAGTATCGCAATTCGATTACCAAAAGTATCTGTAACGGTGGGTAACAAGGATTATCCGTAGATATTAGATGAATTGACATGGTGATGAAGTCATTGGTTGTTGACAATCATCCGTATTAATTATTGCGGGTCACATCTAAAAGAAAAGTGTTATATAAGATTACAGAGGGAGAAACAAAAAATAATATGAATGAAGATAATAGAATTTTGTATGATATTGGTAACTATAAATATACAGTTTCTGATGTGAGTAAAATTTATCAAGATTGTAAAGCAGATATCGACAACTGCGATACGAATAACCTTCAATTTTTGTATGATTCTTTTCACGTCAAGCAAAATAATAAGTTTGTGTGGTCCTTAAGCGATATAATTATGAATTTTTCTGAAACTATTGCAGTAATTGCCAAATCCGGAGATATAGAAAATATAAAAAAAGAAGTTAGAAAATGCAGAAGGAAATTCTATTATTGGGGTGATTTACCAAAATATATTTATTTTATTAATGAGAACCTTGATTACTATAACACTAACAGAAAAATAAAGGGAGATATTGAAATTAATAGAGAATATTATGACTGCTGGATAGCATATGCATGCTATAAATTTCTTTTAGATAAAGGAAACCTTGCAGATGATCAGATTGAGGACGATAAATTATATCGCCACAAATTAGATTTGGAATATACCGAGGCATTAAAACATTTTTCTTGCAATTATAAAATCGACTGCAATCTCAGGATAAGTATAGATGACATATTTCAGAATATCTACAGCAGGATATTAAAATATGGACCATTATCTTTTTATAAAAAAATATATAAAGAATTATACAAGGCGTTCGATAAAGAAGAACGGCGGATTCGAATAAATAATGGAGTAAATACAGAACTTCCAACACTTCTGATATATTCTATTAGGGCATTGTCGGATAATAATGCGGAAGCAGAAACAGATGTATATGATGAAGCATATATGCCTAATGAAAATGATTTTCTGCAATTATTGATAGATACAAAATACGCTATCAGGCTGTTAGATGTTGACAATGAGTATGATTTGGGATTTTTGCTTCCGAGTGATGAGAGCGATTATTTAGAACGTATTATGAATTATTCCTCCGTGTATGATATACATCAGTATGTTCCGGAGGGGATGCTATTCCTAATTCAGAGAATCATAGATGCATACAGTGAGCGGCTTGAAGAGTACTATAGCTGTAATAGTAAAAATCTGCGCAATATAATTAGCCGGATTGTAAAAAATGCGCAATGTGATTTTGAGACTGGTATAATTTCTAAAATACCATTTAAGTCTGTAAGTAATGATGAACGCAATATTCTTGATTTGATGACTGCCAATCATTCCCTCAATGGGGAGTACTACATTCCAACTCAGTGGGATAAAGTTTATAGTGATTCTGAGTGGATTATTAAGGAGCAAGATGCATATTATGTTATTCCTCCAATCATATCTATGTTTGGCGTATATGATAAGATTGGCAAGGCGTTAGATTGGATTGATTTTGGACCTCAGATTGAGACCGCAGTGCTTGATTTATTTAAGAATATTAATGGGTTGAGAGAATATAGTGGAAAATATTTATTTGAGAAGCAAGTATATGAGTGCGATGCTATCATAATGGGTACAGAATATGCACTTATTATTGAGTGTAAGAGAAAAGGCATATCTCGAGTCGCACGTGGAGGATCTGATGCAAACATTGTTCAAGATATCGCCGAGACATATTTTTCAAGCCAGGCGCAGGCGTATCGGATGCAACGAGCCATAGAGTCGCTTGGAAAACAGGTGGATTTTTATCCGTCGGAATGTGATATTAGCACAAAAGAATCTCAAAATGCCAAGTATTGCGAATATAAACAAACGGCACTCTTTACGAATGTAAAGCATTTTATCAGAATAAGCTGCACAGGTGGCAGTTTTTGGATTGCCAGTGACGGGGGTA
>Ga0073906_1004144_pt1 | contig 15050 bp, 16 predicted proteins | sample Inofromicrocosms_FD_65485 | JGI IMG/M metagenome (GOLD analysis project Ga0073906, IMG submission 65485) | Mouse cecum microbial communities from Vienna, Austria - Inoculum for glucosamine and mucus D2O microcosms | ecosystem: Host-associated > Mammals > Digestive system > Large intestine >... | reverse complement strand
CTTATATTCTTCCCGGCTGATATCACTTGGGTATTGATGCATTTTCCCCAGCTCCCGCTTGTTTTTTCCTATTATCTCCCACTCCGCCATTTTTGTCAAAAGATTTTAAACAGGCTCTAACAAATATAAAATGTGGTTATCCCTTTTAAACAGCCAGAGCAAAGTCCTGATTATGGGATATACCGGAGAGTAAAATCAAGCCATGAACCCAAAGTGGAGGGAAAGAGTCATGGCAAAGAGCAAGCGGTATCCTCTGGGGGCATTCATGAACGAGTTTTCCACCGAGGCAAAATGCCGGGAGTATATGGCAAATTTGCGGTGGGCAGGCGGATTTGTTTGCCCGAAATGCGGCTGCCGCCACGCTTGTCTGCTATCCAATGGTCGTTATCAATGTGCCGACTGCCGCAGGCAAACCTCAGTGACAGCGGGAACAGTGCTTCACAAGAGCCATATGCCACTGACGCAGTGGTTTCTGGCATTCTATTTTGTGAGCCAGGATAAGCGGGGCATTTCCGCCGTTCAACTGGCGGCGATGCTTGGAACAACCTACAAAACCGCCTGGTCCATGCTCAGACGCATCCGTATTGCCATGGGCCAGCGGGATGAAACCCATCAGCTGTGCGGGGTTATCGAGTTTGATGATGCGTACTTTGGTGGGCCAACTGTTGGCAAAAAACGGGGCCGGGGTACAGAAAAGGCGAAAGTTTTTGTGGCCGTGTCTCTGGATGAGCGGGGGAATCCTCTCTATGCCAAGATGCGGGTCACACAGAAGATCAAGCGGGCCTGTGTCAAAAAATTTGCCCAAGCTGCGTTTGCCCAGGGCAGTACGATTCACAGTGATGGTTACAGAAGTTATATCCCGGCTTTAAAAGACTATACCCATGAGCACAAACCCTACGATCCCAATTCTGGTTTGCTCCACTGGCTGCATATCGTAATCAGCAATGCCAAGGCGTTCATCCTGGGTACTTACCATGGCCTGCCCAAGAAGCACCTCCAAGCCTACTTGGACGAATATTGCTTCCGTTTCAGCCGCCGTGACTTTGGCCCCCGCCTCCTGGAACGTCTGGCCTTAGCTGTCGGCACTTCTGCACGGCTGAGTTAAAGGGATAACCACAATATAAAATTATCTGCCGTACGACGGCAAAAGAAAAAAAGCCGTCGTACAGCACAATTTGTTGCCCCCCAAAACGGCGGCTTTTGAGAAAATCGAAAGCCGCCGTTTTTGTATTCATTGGTGGCAACAGGAGGATGATGCCATGCGATTAAAGGCAGATGGGCACTTGTCAAAAAAGCCTGACCCCGCAGCGGCACACTCCACCCAAGGTTGCAAAGACAGCCGTTTCCTGATGCCTCATAATGTTTTCCCCGCACCCAAATGGCCTTGCGCCGTCCGGTTGCTTTTGTATTTCAAGGCCATCGACATCGGCCCTGCTGTCGCTCTTCGCCCATCCATTCAGACCCTAAAAATCTAAACGGAGGAAAGGACGATGGAAATTACCATCACAATCAATGTTCCACGGCGGCCCCGCTGCTGGAATTGCGAACTGCTCCATAGCTTCTACTCGCTCCATAGCCGCCATGGGTGCATAAGGGAAACACGGCCTTTTTTGGCTTTTCTAAAACGACAACCAGTGGTAGGGGCATTGGAGGCCCAAACAAGATAACCCACAAAGATCACATCATCAAAATCTGTGGGATAGGCATCCGCTGATTCAATCAGGTGCAGGTCATCGCCAGTCTGCTCCACAATCATGCAGGCAATCAGCTCTGTTGGGTCTCATGAATCTGCTAGACCCAGCACATCCTCGTAGGCCAGCTGATACAAACACCGTTTCAAGACTGCCACACCCCGGAAGATATCTTCCATTGAGGCATATTCCTCCGGACAATGGCTGCACCCACCCTTACAGGGAATAAACAGCATACCGACCTTTCCCAGCTTTGCCATATTCAAGGTGTCGTGACCGGCGCCGCTGGGCATTTTTGTATAGGGATAGCCCAAATGGCGGCAAGCATCTTCCAACAGCTCTTTCAATTCCGGAGTCATATCGGTTGCCAGATTGTTGGGGAACGGAACCCAGTCAATTTCCATGCCGCCGGACGCAGCCTCCTCCTCACATACTTTCTTGACTGCGGCAACCATTTCCTGCTTTATACTTTCCACCGGATGCCGCAGATCAACGGTAAAACAGACTTCTCCGGGAATAACGTTTTCAGCGTCCGGTTTAGCCCAAATTCGCCCCACTGTGATAACCCCGCTGCCTGTAGCCTTTGCGATTTCGGGCAGTCGGGCAATGGCCCTGGCAGTGTATACCATGGGATCTTTCCGATCTGCCATGGGCACCGTCCCTGCATGTCCGGCTTTCCCATGGAAAGTCACACGAAACTGCTGCGTTCCCACAATGGTCTCTACAATGCCAATGGACAAACCGTCCCTTTCCAGGACCGGGCCCTGTTCGATGTGCAGTTCCAGGTAGGCGCCCACTTTCTGACGCACAGCTTCGCTGATCCGTTCTATATCCAAACCGACCTGCTCCATGGCATCCGCAATAGGTACCCCATCGGCATCCTGTTTATCTCGGAGCGCAGCCAGATCCAGAGACCCGGCCACAGCGTGGCTGCCCATCAAACCGATGGAGAATCGGGAGCCCTCTTCCCCAGTAAATGCTACCATTTCTATTGGGATTTTTGGAGACCCATATTGTGCCAGCAGCTCCTTTACCGCGGTCAGGCCGCCCAGTACACCTAATATCCCATCGTAGTTCCCACCACTACGCACCGAATCAACGTGAGAGCCAGTGACGATACTCAGTACATTGGGACAGGTCCCCTGACTTTTTCCCCAAAGATTTCCTGCGGCGTCTCGTTGTACGGTTAGGCCGCTGTCCTCCATCCAGCCGCCCAGTAGCCGGAAAATTTCTGCTTCCTCCGGCGTATAGGAACCCCGATAGAAGCCCCCATCCGGAAGAGCCCCCACTTTCGCTGTCGCGTCAAACCAACTTTTCAGCTCGTTCATATTTACTCACTCCTATTGTTGGGATGCCCCTTACATCTCTCATAATGATCTTTCCTCTGTGTATTGTCATACAGAGTTTTCCCTGTAGCTGTTGATTTTCAAAAGGACCTGGGGCCCCGCGTGTATAGCGGCTGCGTACATGCCAGTGCTGGCTCGGGTCCACCAGCACCAGGTCTGCGTCCCCGCCAACACGGATGTCTCCTTTCTGGGCCAGCCCATAGATTTGGGCCGGCGCCTGACAGCACAGCCGATGGATATCCGTCATGCTCAATTTTCCCTTTGCACAGGCGTCCAGCAGCAGAGGAAGCATTGTCTCCAAGCCTACAATCCCGCTGGCACAATCAGACAACTGTGTTCGATCCTTTTCCCCCTCCGCGTGAGGGGCGTGATCTGTTGCCAGATAGTCCACCGTTCCGTCGGAAATGCCTGCCCAAAGCGCCTCTGCATCCTCTTCTGAGCGCAGAGGAGGGTGAATATGCGCTCTGCTGCCCCGTTCCAGGAGCGCTTCCCGTGTCAGGAACAGATAGGGAATACAGACTTCCACATATACCCTGGCCTCCGGGTACAGGTAGCGCATCTGACGCACTGTTTCCAATGCTCTGGCAGTTGTCACCATACGCAAAACCACAGGGACCTGAAAATAATCTGCCATAGGAAAGATGCGGGAAATGGAGATGGCCTCCGTCCTTCCGTCAGTAGCTCCGGCGATTTGTTCCACTTCTGAAGCCCCGGCCTCCGCCTGCCGGGAGCGGCGTAGCCGCTCCATTGCGCTGTCCATCAGATAGAAGCACACTGGCACGGCAGCCTGCTTGGCGGCCTGAAAGACCGATATCCAAGTCTTTGTTCCATATGCAAACAGGTCGTCATAGATGTCCAGCGCCACCGCACCTGCCTGGACAGCGGTGGGCCCCCATCCGGCGGCGGCTCCGCACAGTCCGCCCACCAAGCACAGATCAACATAGTCCTGCTTGACTGTGTGCCCCATCGCATACCGGATTGCCGCCTCTGTCGTCATAGGAGGATTGCAGTTTGGCATGGCCATAATGGTAGTCACGCCACCAGCCGCTGCTGCCATGGCGGCAGAATGTGTATCCTCTTTCTGGGGATAGCCTGGGTCGCGGGTATGCACATGAGAGTCTATCAGGCCTGGCAGCGTAACCTTGCCCTGCGCATCAATCTCCTTCTGTGCGGCAATTGGAACTTCTCCAGGAACAACAGACACAATTTTTTCGCCCTTAACCCCAATACTCCAAGTACCTTTCGCTGTAGCCAGACTGGTACCGAGAATTGCCAAATCAAGCATTTGTCCTATCTCCTGTCTGGCTCAGCCGGGGAAAGGAATCCCCAGTTCAATCCCCACTGCAAGCAGGTTTCGGGCCAGAGAGGGGTGCAAAGGGATTCCATTCGTCTGACGTTCCTGTTCCATACGGGCGCTTCGCTCGCCAGGAACCAAAATCTCGCTGCTGCCTTCTGTGCGTGGACAGTATTTCAGCTTTCTGACATAGTCTTCCACTCGCTGCTTAAACTCTTCCAGCGGGATCAGCGAATCAATCCGAATTGCGCCCAAAAGGTGAGATACGCCGGTGTTTTCTTCGTGATTTCCATAGTAGCCCAGCTCGTTCGCCACGCGGCCACCACTGAGCACACCGGTCAGCAGTTCGGCCATTACGCTTAAGGCATAGCCTTTATGCCCTCCAAAAGGCAGCATTAGCCCATTCATTGCCTGGTCGATGTCGGTGGTGGGCTTTCCCTCGGCTGTCACTGCCCAGTTGTCAGGGACCGTGGTCTCTCCGCGGGAGGCCATCATAGCCATTCTGGTCCAGCCCACAACAGTACACGCCATATCAAACATCACCGGAAATTCTTTCCCGGGCACGGCAAACGACCAAGGCGAGGTGCCAAGCAACCGTTCACGGCCGCCCGGAGGGGCCATCTGCGGGGTCCCGTTGGTAATGCAGATCCCGATGTATCCTTTCTCTGCTGCCAGACGGGAGTAGACCCGGCAGCAGGTCAATGTGTTGGAGTTGCAAATGCTGACAAATCCCACCCCATTCTTTTCCGCTTTTTCCATGGCGAGTTCCATACCCCGCCAGCCCATAATTTGGCCGTAGCCGCCCTCACCATCACACCGTGCGGTGGTGGCTGTTTCCTGAATTACCCGCAGTCTGGCCTTGGGATTGTCTCCCCCCTTCTGCGCCCGGCTTACATACATGGGGAGTTTTAGAATACCATGTGTATCCACACCCATCAGGTCTGACTCCACCAGAGAATAGGCCATGACCTCCGCGTCTTTTCTGGAAACGCCTACAGCGGCCATCACGTCAGCACACCAACCCTTCAGCGCATCCGCCTGAACCAGCTTAGGGAGCTTGTCCTCGTTGATCCCGGCGCTTTCCGCAAATGTGTAGGGCTTTGTATTTCTTTTTTCGACCATCTTAAATTTACTCCTTATCAATCAAGATCATTTTACCAGCAGATTCGGGAGCCAGACCACCATATCCGGCAGCAGTGCCAGGGTAATAACGGCGGCCAGCAGTGCGCAGAGATAAGGCATTGCTTCCCGCATAAAATCACTCAGCTTCACCTTGGTAATGCTGGTAGTAATATACATAACCATCCCCACAGGAGGGGTAATTTGGCCGATCATCAGGGTCAGAACCATAATTACACCGAAATAAATTGGATTGATGTTATAGCTTGTAATCAGCGGCATCACAATGGGAACGGTCAGAAGTGTGATAGCGACGCCGTCCATCACCAGGCCAATGAGCAGATAGAAAGCAATCAAAATTGCAAGTACGACTGCTTTGCTGTTTGTGGCGGCTACAAAGACAGCGAGGATCTTCTGAGGGATGCTGTCCAGTGCGGCAACCCAGCCCATCACGTCGGAGGCTGATACAATGATCAGCGTTGTGGCTGTTAAGCTCACAGTGCGCAGGATGATGCCAGGCAGATCTTTGAATGTGATCTCTTTATACAGAAATCCCAAAAAGCCCGCATAAAGAGCAGCGGCTACTGCAGCCTCTGTGGGAGTATACCAGCCAAATAGAATACCGCCCATGATAATGACCGGAGTCAGCATGGGAAGGATACCCCGTTTAAGCGCACGGAAAAACGTATAGAAAGAAAAATTTGTTCTGGTTCCATAGCGGCGTCTTTTTGCGATAAAATATGTGACTACCATTTCATAAGTGCAGATGACAATGCCTGGGAGGATGCCGGCGATGAACATTTTCCCCACAGAGACACTGGCTGCGCTGGCATAGATCAGCATGTTGATACTGGGGGGAATAACCGGACCAATCACCGCAGAACAGGCGGTAACAGCTGCAGCAAACGGCTTGGGATAGCCCTTTTCGACCATTTCCGGAATAAGAATGGTACTTGTGGTGGCTGCATCTGCGGAGGCAGAACCGGACATACCGGCCATTACTGTGCTACTAAGAATATTTACATGGGCCAGGCCGCCCCAGAATTGTCCCACCGCCGCCTGCGCCAAGTCCATGATTCTGCGAGTAATGCCGCCGGAGTTCATCAGCTCACCGGTCAGAAGATAGAACGGCACTGCCATCAAGGTGAACGAATTGGCGCCGCTGAATAACTGGCTGGCAATTCCAACAAGGGAAATGGAGTCCTGTGTCAGGATAAAAATAACACAGCCGACCCCCATTGCGACAAAAACCGGGGTGCCGGTAAAAATGAGGAGGATCATGATGACAAACATGATAATAGCCATATTGTTATTCCTCCTTTTCGCCGCCATTGTCAGGGTCGGTCTTCCTTTTCAGCAGTCTCCATATTTTCATGCACACAGCCCCTGCCATGATTGCGCCGCCTACCATAACGGCGGAGTTCCACCATGCCATGGGCATGTCAAAATACTTTCGCAGGGTAGACACCATCTGTGTTCCGGTTTTTTGAACCAGAATGAACCCGCTGCCTACCATAACCAGCAAAAATGCAATGGTTACCAAATCATTAAACAACTCTACCCATCTCCGGAGCCGGGGGGAGAGCTGTTCCAGGATAAAATCCACCCGTATATGCTTGCCTTCGATCATTGCCAGTCCGCTGCCCAAGAATACCAGATATACTAGCATATATCGCCCCACTTCGTCCGTCCACATGACATCGAAATTTATAAACGGCACATTCCGTGAAATAATCATCAATACCAGCGAGAGCATCAGGGCAGTAAATAATATAATGCACAAAACTTTTACAATTGCAGTCATAATTTTGCTGATTTTCACAAGGATCCCTCCAACATTTTACGAACCACATAGGTCGTTTCAAGGTGATGAGACGCCCGACCCAACCAGAAACGGGCAGGTCGGGCGTCTTTGAAACGGAGGGGATATCATACGATAGCCCGGCGGAAAAGCGCTCAAATCACATATTTCTGATCTGTTCAATCCATTCCACGGGGACAGTACCTAAAGTTTCAGGAACATCAGCGCAGGCCTGACGGAAAGAGTCGATGTCGTCAGGCTCGTTCACCTGAACGCCTGCCTGACGGATATTTTCAACCAGTTCACCCTCCACTTCGGACAGGTACTCACGCTGATAATCCTGCGCCTGCTTGGCAGCAGCTTTAATCAGTACCTGATCCTCTTCTGAGAGGCTGTTCAGCCAGTCGCTGTTCATTAGTACAAAATTGGTGCCCAACATATGATGGGTCAGGGTGACATAGTCCTGTACCTCCTGGAAGCTTTGTGCCCAGAAAGTGGAGGCAGGATTATCCTGTCCATCTGCCACGCTTTGCTGCAACGCCATGTACAACTCGTTCAGACTAACAGTAACAGTTGTAGCGCCCATAGCCTGGAAAGTTGCGGAGTAGACCTCCATATCGGGAACACGGATCTTCATCCCTTTCAGGTCGTCCACCGAGTTGATGGGCTTGACGTTGTTGGAGATGTTCCGCCAGCCGATAGCAACATATCCCAAGAGCGTCATACCGTTGTCCTCAAAGCGTTTTCCCAGTTCGTCAAACAGGAATCCATCGTAGCAGCGATATGCATGATCATAGTCCCGATATAGGAAAGGCATATCGGTCACGGCTGTTTCAGGAACCCAAGATGTGGTGGAGCTTCCGACAAACATCTCCTGTTGTCCCATCAACATACCCTCGATCATTTCCCGGTCATTGCCTAGTACAGCGTTGGGGAAAATTTCCACTGCAATCCGCCCTTCGCTCTCCGCCTCAACAATTTCCTTGAATTTGGAAGCGAACACCTGATACTGATGGTCCTCAGTGCCAGAATGGCCAAAGCGGATCTTGACGGACTGCGCCGGCGTTACAGGCGCTCCAGAGCTGGAACTGCCTGGCTTGTTGGAAGAAGCGGCAGGGCCAGGATCGGACTGACTCTTGCAGGCTGTCAGGCTGAGGGCCATAACAGAAGCAAGGGCAAAAGAAAGAATCCGATGCATAGATTTCATTGTTGTACCTCCTTATGTGTATTATAGACCAATTTCTTACTCTTTTATATAAGTCTGGTGCCGAGTCGGGATCAACGCATTTCTTTCACCTTATCCATAAAGACCTTTACCCTGGCCTGATCCACTTCGTTCTCGAAAACACCATTCACCTTAAATGTGGTAGCACATACAGCACCATCTGCCACAGAGAGCTGACGTTGAATATTATCTACGTTACAGCCGGTGTTGCACAGTACAGGGGTGTGCTTAACAATGTCCTTTACTCGCTTCAGCACCTGGGTATCTGTCTCGCTGCCTGCCGTCAGGCCAGAGACACACAGGGCATCGGGCTGGTGATTGAATTCTGTCGAGCGGGCGATTTCAGCAATGTCCCGATCTGCCAAATATTTTGCAGCTTCAGGCACAATATTAAAGAGCATTTTAATATTTGTACCGCCAATACGCGCCCGGTGCCGGGCAGTTTCTCCGGCATTGGTATTCCATAAACCGAAATCGCTGGCATAGACACCGGAAATAATTTCGCGGATAAACTGCCCTCCCACTGCTTTGGCCAAATCCAAGGAAGCGTTGGGATCCCAGAGGCAGTTGACGCCGTATGGAATCTTGATCTCACTCTTTAATTCTCCAATTACCCGGGCCATTGCGGCTACCGTAATGGGTTCCATCTTGGTCAGGTAGGGAAGACTGAATTCATTGGAGAACATCACGCCGTCGACGCCCCCATCCTGCAGAGCGTGCAGATCATGGCGGGCACAGGTAATGACCTTATCCATCCCGGCAGCCTCATCATAATTGGGGTCTCCGGGCAGCGCCTGAAAATGGCACATGGCAATGATAGGTTTTTTTACGTGAAATAATTCTTGCATCCAGTTCATGGTGTTGGCCTCCTATTCTTGTCACGATCTTTATTTTCCTGATTCGGCAGTCTGTAAAGCCCAACCTGCAGTTTGGACTTTATGCCTAAACTATAGCGCAACTTTGATTATTTGTCAACAATTTTTGATAATAATATTTAAAAATAAAATTACTATTTGAAAAAATTTTTTCAAACTATTGCATTTTCGATCTGACTGCTGTATAATATCCACAATCTTAAGATACAAGGGAGGTGAACCGATTGCTTAAAGTTTTACCGTCCATTGCCTCCGCTGATCCACTGTCTATCCGCAGTGAATTAATGCGTGTTCAGCCCTTGGGCCGCCTTCATCTGGATGTAGAAGACGGAAATTTTATCGATAATATTACCTTCGGGATGAAGACTGTACAGGCTATTGCAAAAGAGTTCTCAGGCACACTGGACGTTCACCTGATGACCACTGCCCCGGAAGCCTATCTTCCCTGTCTGGCGAACGCACATATTCAGGCAGTCTGCGGTCATTTGGAAGCACTGCCTTACCCCAAGCGTTTTTTGACACGGGTCCGGGAACTGGGAATGAACGCCGGCCTTGCCATAAATCTGAAAATTTCGCCTGAGGAGCTTCGATCTTATACAGACTGCCTGGATTATGTACTCGTAATGACCACTGAGCCAGATGGCGCGGAGCAGATATTCTTTCCGCAAGCCTGTTCCCGCGTTTCCATTATCCGAGGAATCCTTCCGCCAAATGTGGAGATCTGGTGCGACGGCGGCATTTGCCCTGAATACCTTCCGGCACTATATGCGGCCGGAATGGATGCAGCCGTTATGGGCCGGGCTATTTTTTCCAATGAGGATCCGGTGGATGCTGTCCGGAAATATGAAAGGAGCGTGATACCCCGATGAATCACAAATCTTACCCGTTCATCCTGTATGAAAAGGCCCTGGTCCCCGGAGACTGGCCCCGGATGTTCGCGGACACAGCCCAGTTGGGGTTTGACGGATTTGAAATCAGTATTGATGAAAGCGACCAGCGTCTGTCCAGACTGGACTGGTCGGCGCAGGACTGTATGACTGTCATCCGGGCGGCCAAAGATGCTGGTATTAGCCTGCAATCCCTCTGCTTCAGCGGGCAAAGGCGATATCCAATGGGGAGTTCCGATCCGGAAATTGTGCTGTACTCTTCCGAACTGATGAAAAAATGTATTCGCCTTTGTCAGGAACTGGGAATCCGTGTGCTGCAGGTGGCCGGCTTCGACGTCTTCTACGAGCCCTCCTCTCCTGATACCTACCGGCGCTATATCGATAATCTGTTCCAGATGACCCAGGTCGCGGCCAGCCATGGGGTGATTTTGGCCATCGAACCGGTGGAAAAGGGGGTCCTGTCAGTCGATATGGCGCTTGCCATCATCCAGGAAATTCACTCCCCCTTTTTGCAGGTCTACCCAGACATTGCCAATATGGCTGCCCTGGGGATTGATTACTTTCCGCAAATAGAAGCTGGTATGGAGCATATTGTGCAGATTCATATCCGGGATGCGCTGCCTGATTTTTACTACGGTGTGGATATGGGGACTGGAATCATCGACTTTACAGAGACATTCCGTCTCTTTGACCGGCTGGGAGTAGCCTGCCCCCTTACGCTGGAGATGTGGAATCTGGAAAATCCCCGCTATATGGATATTTTGGCGCATGCGATGGAATTTCTCCACAGTGCAATAAAAAAGGCTGGTCAAACCAGAGAAAGGATGATACAATATGTTTGAAAATGAAAAAAAAGCTGTACTTGACACTGCTTTAGAGATTAAACGCAATCATCTGATTTCTTTGTGTGGTGGCAATATCAGTGTGCGCCTTCCAGATGGCACCTTTCTTGTCACCCCATCTGGTATGATTTATGAAGACATGGTCCCCGACGATGTGGTCCGTGTGAATGGCGACGGTATAGCAGTGGAGGGCTCCCGCCGTCCCAGCAGCGACACCCCCGCCCTGCTTTATATTTTTCAAAAGATGCCATGGGTCAATGCGGTGATCCATACCCACCAGCCTTGGGCCACTGCGGCGGGGCTTGTAACCGATCTGCTCCCCGCTTGTCTGGTCACCCAGATCGACGCCAATCGCAGCGATGTCTATGTGGCGCCTTTTACCCCGTCGGGTGAGCAGCAGATGGGGGTACTGACAGTGGATTATGCCCACGACGCATGGGCGGTCATTTTAAAACACCACGGCGTAATGGCCTATGGACCTTCACTGAAAGATGCACTTTTTTCCGCAGTTTACTTGGAAGAGGCAGCTCAGACTTATATGATCGCCCGGGCTGTAGGCCCAGTGCCCACGCTGGACCCCGCCCTTGTCGCTGTGGAGGCGGACAGCTGGATGCAATATGGACAACAGTAAATCAGATATGAAACATGCACAGTATCTAATGGGGATTGATAACGGCGGCTCTAATATCAAATGTGCAATATTTGATACACAGGGCGAAGAGATTGCCGCAGCCAGCACTGCAGTCTCCATCAGCCAGCCCTGCCCGGGCTTTGTAGAGCGGGACCCCGAGGCGGTCTGGCTCCGCAACTGCGATGTTATTGCCCAAGCCCTGCATACTTCTGGCCTGCGTCCAGATCAGATCTCAGCAATTTCTCTGTGTGGATATGGAGGAGGACTCTGCTTGTTGGATGAGCAGGGCTGCTGTGTCTACCCTATAATTGCCTCGGCCGATGTCCGATCCAGCCCTCAAGCGGCACAGCTGAACGGCACTCCAGAAGCGGACCGTATTTTTTCCATCACCCATCAGCGGCCATGGTGGGGACAGCCTGCCGCTCTTCTGCGGTGGTTTCGGGAAAACTGTCCTCAGATCCTGGATCGTGCATACTACGCCCTGTCCATCAAAGACTATATTCGGAGCCGCCTGACCCAGGAATATGCACTGGAGCTTACAGACGCTTCCAATAATGGCTTGGTTGATCCAACCTCCAGAACGATCAGCGGAGATATCCTGCGGCTGTCAGGGCTGGAGGATCTGCACCATCTGTTCAGCCACCCTGTTCTCGCACCGACTGATTTTGCAGGCAAAGTAACCCGTCAGGCTGCTGAGGCAACCGGGCTGGTGCCCGGGACCCCGGTAATTGCCGGGTCTTACGATGTGTCCGCCTGCACTATCGGATGCGGGGCACTCAGCTCAGACTGCCTGTCGCTTGCCAACGGAACCTGGACGATGGCCTCCTATCTGGATACTCGCTTTTCTCACGCTGATCCCGGTACGCTTGTTACAGTTTCTGCGCTTCGGGGATATTATCTGTTGGAGCAGGGCAGCGCTACCGGAACCGCGAACCTGAATTGGTATTTGGACCGCTTCCTCTCTCCAATATATCCAAATTATTCCAGGCAGCAGCTATACGAATTGTGTTCCCAGACGATTGGCTCCATTCGGGATGATATTCTGTTTGTGCCTCATCTCTATACAAGTTGCACAGACGCAGTGAAAGGCGCTTTCTTTGGCCTGGCCAGCCATCACAATGAGCTGGATCTGCTTTACGCTGTCATGGAAGGAGTTTTGCTGTCTGCCCAGCGTCACATCCAGCGTCTGGAACACGGAAGAGGCCCCTGGAAAGATATCCGTATGTCTGGCGGAGTCTCCTCTTCCCGTCCCTGGAGCCAGCTGCTTTGTGACATGCTTCAGACGCCCATCTCAATTATGTCCGGATCGGAGCAGGGAGCTCGGGGGGCAGCTATGTATGCGGGAGTTGCCGTTGGCATCTTTAACAACCTGTATCAGGCGGCCTGTGAGATGTGCCGCCCAGCTGTAACCTTAGAGCCGAGAATACAATATGCAGAGATTTATCAGCGCAAGATCAGGAGATACCAGTGCGCTTTGGACGCGCTGGATCAATTTCACCAATTATCTTGAGGAGGACGAGTGCAGTGGTACGGAACAGACGTTTGGAACAGGTCCGGGAGGCAGTGGACCGGATCGGGTTTTCCACGGTCAAAGAGTTGGCGCAGAGCCTCGGAACATCAGAGGCAACCGTGCGTCGGGACATTACAGTCCTGGATAATTCCGGAATGTTGAAAAAAGTTCCGGGTGGGGTGATGTCCCTCTCACGAAGCATGGCAATTGAACCCTCTCTTCATGCCCGCAGCTCCATGAATACCGACGAAAAAGAGCGTATGTCCCAGGCTGCCCTCAAATATATCCACGACAATGAACACATTATTTTAGACGCCGGGACCACTGTACTTACCCTTGCCCGTTTGTTGGGAGATATCAAAAATCTGACTGCGATCACTTATGACATGCAGATCACAGCAGAACTGTCCCGTTTTACAAACGTGTCGCTTATCATGGCCGGGGGACTGCTGCGCCGAAATTTTGGGTCTTTTTATGGGTATTTCACCGAGAGCGTATTTAAAGAGATTCACGCTGAGCGCGCTTTTATCTCCTGCGATGCACTCTCCCCGGAATTAGGCATTATGAGCTACACAGCTGACGACATCGGTGTTAAGCGGCAGATCATCAAATCTGCCAGTGAGATAATTCTTTTGTGCGACCATTCAAAGCTGGATGTAAAAACCTTTATGAGTATAGCTCCGGTATCCGCCGTCTCCCGCATCATTATCGGGAAAGAAGCACACCCGCAGTCTGTAGCTACCTTGCGGGAGTGTGGCGTCGAGGTTGAACTCGTGTGACTTTATTACAAAAAGGGGAAAAATTATGGATAAAAAGATATTTGATTCTGAGTATTGTACAGTCCAGTACATGGAGCATGACCATGCCGTTCTGCTGGCTTGGAAAAAAGCCTGTTGCTTCGATGATTACCGTGCTCCCTCTCTGTTTATGCTCAAGCTGCTTCAGGAACACCCAGGCAGCACCTATATTGTGGATGCAAGGAACGGATTCGAGGACGAGCACGAAGATGTAGAGTGGGGATTTTTTTATCTGATCCCGGAAATGGCCAAAACCACTGACTGCAAAACTGTAGTTTTTATTATGAACCCAGAAAACAGTATTGAGGAGGAGATGGATATGTGGGGCAATGAGTTCCGTAAATATTTCAAGGTCATACGTGTTGCGTCCTATGAAGAAGCTGTCCAGGCAATTTGAACTGGTTGGGGGATATAAGCAGTGCATACGGTAACAGCAGTCATTTTCGACATGGACGGCCTCATGTTCGATACAGAACGGTTGAACGCGCAGTGCTGGGCTCAGGTTGGGAAAGAATTGAATATAAACATTCCGGAATCCTTCCTTGCCCAACTGCGGGGGCTGACCCGCACGGAATACCGAACCGCCTTTATTCGACAGTTCGGGGCGCAGCTGGACTATGATCATGCCAGCAGCCGTCAGAAGCAGCTGTTTTGGGCCTGTATTGATAAGGATGGAGTCCCGATCAAACCCGGCCTTTTAGAGCTGCTGGCCTTTCTTCATCAGGAAAATATCCTGGCCGCCATGGCGACAGCCTCCCATCAGGACCGAGCTTGCCGATATCTGGAGCTGACCGGTCTGCATCCCTATTTCCAAAGCTTTGCTTTTGGCAACCAAGTGCTCCATGGAAAGCCTGACCCCGAACTGTTTCTTCTGGTCGCCGCCAACCTTCAAGTCGACCCGGAACACTGCATTGTGCTGGAAGACAGTATCAATGGTATCATGGCAGGAATTGCAGGCGGGTTCCACACTGTAATGATTCCGGATCTTGTTCAGCCTACGCCTGAATTGGAGAGGCAACTGGATGCCAAGCT
>Ga0073906_1004139_pt1 | contig 15073 bp, 10 predicted proteins | sample Inofromicrocosms_FD_65485 | JGI IMG/M metagenome (GOLD analysis project Ga0073906, IMG submission 65485) | Mouse cecum microbial communities from Vienna, Austria - Inoculum for glucosamine and mucus D2O microcosms | ecosystem: Host-associated > Mammals > Digestive system > Large intestine >... | reverse complement strand
TTCGACTTGCGGAAAATCTCCGCATCTCAAAATAATTAAGAAAATAAATCATCGGTTGGCTCAGTTAGCGGCTTAGCCAAGGCTGAACAACCTCAAATTTTACCGAATCATTGTATTAGACAGTAGTCAATTATTTCTGATGGTGCACTGCAACACCAGCGGAGTCCGCACACCTGGGCGCTCTTCACCGCTGGCGATAATTGCCGAGCTGTCGGAAGCGGCTACAGCTGTAGTGGTTACAGCCAGAGGATACGGAGACTCGCACACATCGGTAAGCTCGCCGGTCGACGGATTGTATCGGCGTAGCATGTGTGAGAATCCGGGGTGCTGAGGGTCGGCGGGAAGTATTTTTTCGACGCCGCCGAAGAGCCATATATCGCCATCGAAATTGAGCGCCGTAGCTGCCATCACCGGGAAGTCGCCACGGAGAGTATCCCACTCTCCCGATGCCGGGTCATAGACAAATCCGGCAGTGCTGATTTCAATCTCCTTGCCGGGGCCGAAATTTCTTCCGCCAAACATGTAGAACTTTCCGTCGGCTGCCGCGGCCACGCTGAATCCGAGCTCCGGACCTGGCCATGGCGGGAGAATCTGCCATCCGTCATCTTTTCGGTCGAGATCAAGCATCACAAACGCGTGGGAGGCACACTCTACGCTGTCGCTACATATTCCGCCAGCCAGAAACACCTTGCGGCCCACAAGCGCGCCCGCCGAGTTGGACAGGGGGAACGGCAACTCGGGATAGATGTCGGAGCTTAATTCGGGACGTCCACCTTTGTCTGACAGCAGATATACCGCACGCGAGCCTCCGTCGGCATTGTTGCCTCCGATGAGCATTATGCCCTCAGGTAGCGGAATTGACACGCCGTAGGCCAGTGGCTCGGGGAGGAAATCAGGATATACGCTCCATTTCTCAGTAGAGAAATCGTAGCTGTAGAGAGTGCGGTGCCACACCTTCTTTGCTCCGGTCCAGGGGAATCCGTCGGGAAAATTGGCACCGCCGGCCACCATTAGAGTGTTGTCGCATATACCGGCAAATGCTCCTGCCACGCCGATGTTGACCGAATCGCCCGGAGCAGGAGGTAGCTGCAGGGTATCGTTCCATGTTATATCCGTTTCGGGGGCGCCATGTTTACATGAGGTTGCCATACACATCGACAGACAGACCGAACCGGCTATCAGCGACTTGAAAATTTTATCTGCAATCTTTTTCATTTGAGGAAATCTTGGTCAGATTAAGGTTAAAGTATACGTGCATAAGCTACCGGCAATAGTCTCCGGCGGTTTCCATGCCATCTTTATAGAAGTAACGTATATGTACCCTTATATCATATACATGTTATAAAAATGATTGTAGAGGCAGAGTAAAATTGGGGGGACACAGCCGGTGTTATCTCTCCCATTTGGGGGAGTATGAGGGGTCGAATACTGAGTTGAGCACATGGGCCAACCTGTAACCGGCCTTGAGCAACTGGTTGTCGGTAAGTTGGATCATATCCTGCAGGAAATCGAGAGTCTCGGCTTTGTCAAATTTGCGCTCGGGAGTGATGATGTCGTAAAGCGGACGCATGATTCTGGCGTTGGCCTCTTCCCATTCAATCAACGAGCCTTTTATGATTTCGGCTTTTTCCTCGTCGGAGCAGCGGTCGAGATGGTATACATAGTCGGAGTAGTACCATTTGTGTCCTTTCTCAAACACGCCTCCGTCGAAAAACTTGTGAAACCTGAATTTCTCATTGCCGTCGAGATAGAAATTTACGTTTTGCGACTTGTCCTCGAAAAAGTTATGTCCCGGACAATGCATGTCGCCGATAAGGTGTACGAGTACTTTGATTGATACTGCCACAGCCGAGTCGGTCATCTGCTTGTACTTGCCGTTCTCCACCTTGGCCATTTCGGTGTTTATTCCGAGGTTGGAACGGTAACGCTCTTTCCACACTTTTGACTTGCAGTTGGCGTCGAATGATGCACTGTGCCATCCGTCGGTATGTTTGTAGGCCGGTTGCAGACGCACATTGTCCATCCACGATGCATAATATATTATTGACTTTCCGTCGAGATATTTTTCGATTGTAGCCTTGGCTTCAGGGGTGAGATTGGCTTCAGCTATGGCAGCTACGGCATCGTGGCCAATGCGTCCGAATGACCATGCGTTTGCACAGATGACGGCCGACAGTATTGCGGATATGATTCTTTTGAGTGTCATGATGCTAATTAATTATTAATGTGTATCCGGAGCCGGATATTCTCAGCCCCGGATACAATGTTTGAAAAAAACGGGTTACTTCATTATGTCATACAGATTCTTAACCTCTTCGGCCGAGAGAGCGTGGTCATACATGATGAGGTCGTCGATAGATCCCGGGAAGGGATTGTTGATCTGACAGTCCTTTGTTGCGCTCTTCTGCCATGTACATCCGATGAAGAACGGGTCTTTATATAGATCGGTGACGGCCTTTCCTGAGGCTTTCAGCGAGAGCGTACCGTCGATATATATACTTGATTCAGCCTTTCCTCCGACTACATCTTTGACAAATGCCACGCAGTGCCATTCCGAATCAAACAATGAGCGGTCCTGTGTATTGAGGGTCCATTCGCTGCTTGTTGCGAACCAGCGTACATATCCTTCGGATGAGGATGCTTTTTTGTTGAAGCGACACCATTCCTGACTTTGTCCCGACGCACCGTTGGGCAAAGTATTCGCAGGTCGTCCGCGGTTGAACATGCCGGCTTGGGAAACAGAAGTATCCTCGATTCGTACCCATACAATCATCGTATATGGTAGCATGCCGCCCGGCAACAAGGAGCAGTCGGAGTCAACAATCTTCATTACGGCATAGTCATCAGTGTTTGTTTTTGTCACTCCCGCACATTTTACAGAGTAGGGACCTTCATGGCGTGAGGGCGAATCAAGCCGCAGTGTCCATTTCGATGCGTCGGAGGTATATTCCTCTATATGTATGTTGTTGGGGCCGTTGTCATTGAGATTGCCATCAAACGGGAACCACATGCTAAGGCCGGCAGCGGGGAGCACCATCACATATCCATCCTTCTCCAGTGTAGAGCTGTTTACCTCGTTGCTGGCTTTGAGAGTAACTTTGAAACGGCCCGGGCTGGAGTATCTGACAGTGGGATTACGGTCGGTCGATGAAGGTGTGTCGGCGCCCTCGAATGTCCAGTTCCACTGTTCGGGGCGTCCCATCGATTGGTCTTCGAATGTCACAGACTGCCCTGCGAGAATCAACAATGGAGTGGATGCAGCAAATCCGGCGGCTACAGCATCGTGGTCGATTACATTAAGATAGTCGGCCTTGGTCACTGTCGATGTGGCTAAAGGATTGCTTGCGGTAAGAGTCACGGTATATAGTCCGGGAGCGAACTTAAGCACGGGATTCTGTTCGGTCGACTTGACTATGATGCCGTCGGCAGTGGCGAATGTCCAATCCCATGAGGTCGGGAAACCGGTGGACATATCCGTGAATGTGACATCGTCGGTATTGTATGCGTTGAGTTTGTCGGCTTCGAATTCGGCGTTCACCTGATCGGGGTATGCTACCTTGACATATTCTGTGTATACTTTTTCAGATGAGTTGTCACCTCGTCCTACACGAATGGTCACGGAATATGTACCGGGTGTGTTGTACGTTACTTCTGGCGAGAACAGCTGGGAGGTAGCCGGCTCGCCGCCCTCGAATGTCCAGTCCCAGCGGGCCGGATTGCCTGTCGACCGGTCCATGAAGCATATCTTTTCACCGGCCTCTACTTTGGTGCGGTCGCTTGTCATGTTAGCTTCCAGCGGCTCTATTTTTGTGTCATCCTCACAGCTTGCGAGCATGATTACGGAGACTGCGGCCAGTATATATTGTCTGTATTTCATCGTAGTCAGTTTGTAGATTGATTATTAGTTAAGGTCGGACAGCTTGAATTTGCGGAATATGATACCTCCGTTGTTGAGATAGCCATATTCCGACAATACAGCGATTTCTCCATCCGAGAATGCTGCGATATCGCAGTATCCGCCAACCTCTTCACCGGTATAGTCGAATCCCTTGGTCCATGTGGCTCCGTCGTCGTAGCTTGCACGGAGAGTGTTGTGCAAGCGGCGTGCCTGCCATGCCGGATTGCATGTAAGGAGCACGTTCTTGCCATTCTCGCCACCACCGTAGGAGTAGGTGTAGATTGAGCCCTGGCATCCCGGGTCGGGGAGGTCTTTCATGAGTTGTACCGGAGTCCAGTTGATGCCGCCGTCATAGCTTATAGAGTGTCCGCGGTATCTGTCGGCCTCATTGTCGCTTTCCATTCGTATGCTCATAAGCAGACTGCCGTCGCTGAGCTCGCACACGCTTGACTCGTTGGTCTTGGGCGTGGGTACGGTGCCGCCGTGGTGCCATGTCTCGCCGTTGTCGTCGGAGTACATGGCATTGGCGTAGAACTCGGCGCCTTCGTCGTTGGCCTTCTGGTAGCCGGCCACCACAAGGCGGCCCTTGTTGGGCTCAAGCTGCTTGACGATGCCGTGGCAGGGGCCCTGGGTGTAGCGGCCCACGCCTGCCGGACGCACGGTGTTGGTGATGTCGCGCGGAGTGCTCCATGTCTGGCCCTCGTTGTCGGAGTATGTCACAAGAATCTTGCTGTTGCCGTAGCTCTTGTTCATCACCATCACCACGCGGTTCTTGTCAGGGAGATAGATGGGACACGGGTTGTGGCATGTGGCGTCCTTGTCGTCGTAAATCACCAGGAGATCCTGCCATGTGTTGCCACGGTCGCCCGAGCGGCGGAGCACGATGTCGATGTTGCCGGTGTCCTCACGTCCGTCGACACGTCCCTCGCAGAATGCCAGCACAACGTCGTGCTTGGTGATTACCATCGAGGGGATACGGTATATGGCATAGTTGTCGGTACCGGTGGTGAAAGGCTGCGACTGGTTGAGCACGACAACCTCCTTGTCGGAAATAACAGGGTCGATGTCGGAACATCCTGCAAGCGAGGCGCCGAGCATGCCGAGTATGGTAAATGCTTTATATGATTTCATAATTAATAGCCTTCGGTCTGGGTTAGATTCTCATTGTAGTCGCGCATGTTGAGCGTGATGGGGAAGTAGAGCGGAGTGCTCTTGCCGTTGAGGTTGGGCACCTCGTTGTAGACATTGATAGTACCCGCTCCGTGTGCACGCATCAGGTCGGGCCAGCGCTTGAGCTCGAAGCAGAGCTCGAGGAAACGCTCGTCGAGGATGGCTCGCTGCACCGATGTCTGGTCGGTCGGGCCTGAGTAGTCGCCGATGCCTGCACGGTTGCGTGTCTTGTTCATCAGCGATACTGCAGTGGGCACGTTGCCGCCGCCAAGGTAGCAGAGGAGCTCGGCCTTGAGCAGATGGGCGTCGGCCAGACGGTATACCACGATGTCGTTGTCGTAGTAGCGGTCCTTCTCGTAGGGGGTGCCGCGGAACTTGTTCTGGCATGTGAAGAGCACCTTGCCGTCTTTGTTGATACCCTCGATGAAACATACGGGCTTGCGCTTGTCGGCCGAGGTGAATGCAGCCTTGATTTTAGCCGACGGGGCATAGTAGGGAGCCGCGATGTTACCGTTGGAGTAAGGTATCTGGTCCTTGTTGACGGCGCTGCCCACCTGGCCCTGCACTGCCGACTCGGTGAAGTTGAGGGCATACATGCTGTCGTACTCGCCGAAACGCACATATATGGCGAAGATAATCTCGGAGCTGAGACGATGGCTCACGTCGAAGATGTCGGCATAGTTGTCGACGAGCTTCACGCCACACTGCTCTACCTCATCGAGGCATGCGATGGCATCGGTAAGATTCTGCTTGTCGCCGCTCTTGAGCACGGTGTAGTTCCACGCAAGGGCCTCGGCCTTGAGCATCAGCGCCGACGGACGCGAGATGCGGTACTTGTTGGGTATAGAGCTCTCGGGGAAGAGGCTGAGCGCGGTCTCGAGGTCGGAGAGAACCTGAGCCATCACCGCCTCCTTGGGCTGGCGCGAAGGCTTGGTGCTCTTGTCGGCAGTCTCGGTGGGATTGAGCACGATAGGCGCGTCGCCCCACATCTGGAGCAGGAGCATATAGTCGTGGGCACGCATGGTGTAGGCCTGGGCAAGAATGCGGTTCTTGGCATTCTGGTCGCTGAAGCTGATGGCGGGCGTGTTCTTGATAATCATGTTGACGTGGTGGAGATTGGTGAAAATCACCTTCCAGTCGTAGCCGTTCTCGTTGTCGAGGCGCTGGGTGTGGGCTCTCGACACACCGCCACGCGAACCGGGCTGCAGGGCGTCGCCACGGTCCTCGCCATAGGTGACGCGGTCGATAAGCGAACGGAAGTTGCCGTAGGTACCGGTGAGATAGCCCTCAACATCGCTCGAGCTCTGCCAGTAGTTGGCGTTGGAGATGTCGGATATGGGGTCGATTTCGAGCTGGCTCTCGCATGCGCTCATGGCAATAGCGAGCGCACCGAGGCAGATTATATTTTTGAAATTCATATCGCAGTACTTTTATTTCAAGGTGAAGTTAAGAGTGAAGAGGAACGAGCGCGGACGCGGATACTGGCCGAGGTCGGCACCGATAATCTCCGGGGTTAGACCCTCGTAGTCGGTGATGTAGCCGAGGTTGTAGACGGCGGCGGTCAGTGTGACATTGTCGAGGTGGTTGCGCTCCAGGAACTTGTTGCGGAGCATGTAGGTGAGCGAAACCTCACGGAATGCCAGATAGTCGCCCTTGGAGATGTAGAGGGAGTTGGATGTACCCTCGTTGCTGCCGTAGGTGCTGGTGAAGCCGAGCGGACAGTTGGCGCCGTTGGCACCGCGCACGTGGTTGCGCTTGCCGTCGCCGAGGTCGGCGTTGACGTCGTAGCGCGGGATGGTGGCGATGTCGCCCTGCTTGTGCCAGGTGGCCGAAGTGGCGGTCTCGTGGAGAGTGGCGTAGTTGTGGCGGAGGTTACCGTTGGCCTGTGCGCGGAAACGGTTGTCGATTACGTTGCCGGCCGAGAAGTCGGTCATCACGCGCAGGGTGAAGTTCTTGTAGCGGAATGTGTTGTTGAACGAGCCCATCTTGTCGGGGTTGATATAGCCGCAGAGGTACATGTCGTACTGGTCGATGATACCGTTCTTGTCGAAGTCGTGCCAGATGGCGTCGCCTCCAACCTTGCCCTGGCCGAGGCGGGTGGCATGCACAATCTTGTCGTAGGGAGCGCCTGCGGCTTCCTCGTCGGTGGCATATACGCCGTCCATCTTGAATGCGAACTGTGCGCCGAAGCGTTCGCCCTCGGCGAGACCGCCTACCTCTATATACTTGCCGAGCTTCTCATCGAAGATGACACCGCCGTTGATACGGTTGCGCGGGGCGCCGTTGTTGGGGAGCTTGCCCACAATGGTGCGGAAGAATGCGAATCCGGCGTCGATGTCCCAGGTGAAGTCGCGGGTCTGGATGGCGGTGGCGCTGATGGATGTCTCGAGGCCCTTGGTGATGAGCGAGCCGTAGTTGGACTTGATTGAGGAGAAACCGGTCTCCGACCAGAGCTTTTCGTCGATAAGACGGTTGGATGTCTCCTTACGGTATACGTCGAAGGTAAGAGAGATGCGGTTGTTGAAGAGACCGAGGTCGAAGCCGAGGTCGGCCGATGTGGTCTCCTCCCAGAGGAGGTCGCTGTTGGCGAGCACGGTGTTGAGCAGACCGGCCTCGCCGCCGTAGTTGTTGCCTGCGGCATACTTGCCCTGGGTGTTGGCGAGCGAGAGGTTGTCGTTGCCGGCCTTACCCCAGCTGCCGCGAATCTTGAAGTTGTTGACTACCGGAGTGAGCTTTTCGAAGAAAGCCTCGCGGTGCACGTTCCAGCCGGCCGAGATGCCGGGGAAGGTACCGTATTTGTGGTTTTCGGCGAAGTGCGACGAACCGTCGTAGCGGATGCTGAGCGAGAGGAGGTACTTCATGTCGTAGTTGTAGTTGATACGTCCGAAGTACGACGACATCTTCTTGTAGGACTGTACGGTCGAGGTATTGGAGAGATTGAGCTCGCCTACGCCGTTGATGGTCTCGATTTTGTCGGATGTTCCGTTCATACCCTGAAGGGTGGAGTCGAAGCCGTCGGTGTAGGTATGTGTGTAGCCTACCATGAAGTCGAAGTTGTTCTTGTTCCAGAGGATCTTCTTGTAGTTGGCTACGATTTCATACTGGTAGTTTTTGTTCATGTCGCGCTCACTCTTGGCAATGCGTGATTTCTGCACCTCGTTGGCGCGTTCGAACTGATGGTTTTTTGTGTTGTCGAGGCGAAAGGAGAACTGCGGGCGAATGTGAAGGTCGGCTATAGGCTCCCAGTCGAGCTGGGCCATGAGGTTTGTGCGGTCGACGGCGTTGTATTTCGACTGGTAATACACCTCATGGAGTCGGGTGCGGAACGATGCTGTGTTTTCGCCCGGAGCCGGGCGTCCGTCCTCGTAGTACTGGCGTGTGGTGGGAGGCATGAGCGAGGCGCGGGCCATAACGTTGTTTTCGTTGAGGCCGACAAACTTACGCGAGATGTAGTTGACCGACGAGCGCACGGTAACGTTGTTCATCACCTTGTACGATCCGTTGGCGGTGAAGCTCCAGCGGTCGTAGTCGTTCCCTATGACTATGCCGTCCTGCTTCAGATATCCGAGGCTCATATAATATGTGCCGCGGTCGTTGCCTCCCGAGAAGTTGATGTTGAAGTCGTGGTTGATGGGGTTGCGCATGAGATTGTCCTGAAAGTCCTCGTTTTTAAAGAGGAGCATCTTGCCCGGGGTTGCCGGGTCTTCCATGGTCTCCCAGCCGCGGTTGGTCAGCAGGTTCTCTACATATCCCTGGCCATATCTGGTAATCCAGTCATCGAGAAACGCGCAGTTGACATAGCTGTCGATAACATTGTTGGTGCTCATGCCGAATGATCCGTTGAGATACTTGTCGGGATTGTAGGCCCTCGTGGCGGCTTCTCGTGTAATCGAAAGATACTCGCGTGCATCGCTGATAGGTATGCGTTTCGGCTGATGGTCAATCGACAGGCCATAGCTTACAGAGATGCGTCCTGCACCCTTTTTGCCCTGTTTTGTGGTAATCATCACGATACCGTTGGCCGCTTTCGCACCATATATAGCTGTCGAGGCTGCGTCTTTCAGCACCTCGACCGATTCGATATCGGCATAGTTGAGGTCGGTGATTGTGCGTATCACACCGTCGATTATGTATAGTGGAGCGTCGGAACCGGGAGTGGTTGTAGTGCCGCCACGTATGGTGACCGCCGGACTGACACCGGGACGTCCCGATGAGAAATTGACCTGCATGCCTGGTACTTTTCCCTGAAGCATCGACATGACATTGTTGCTCGGCATTACAGCCATATCCTCGGCCTTGACTTTGGTGATGGCGCTTGTTACTGTGGCTCTCGACTGAGTGCCGTAGCCGATTACTACCACATCATCGAGATTTACGGCATTGTTGTCGAGGGTGATGTCAATCTTCTGCCGGCCGTTGACAGGAATCTCCCGTGTAGTCATGCCTACATAGGTCACGACGATTGTGCCATTGGCGGGAGCTGAGATTGAAAATTTTCCATCGATGTCGGTCATAACTCCGTCGGAATGACCTTTCACACGTACTGTGGCTCCGATGAGCGGCTCGTTTGATGAATCGCTCACTTGCCCTTTTACCGTTATCACGGCCTGCGTCGCTGTCTTGTCGGCGGGTGACGCGTAGCTCTCGGCGGGCTGCATGGCCATACCTAAGGCCAGCAATACCGTCGCATAGCGGTATACTTTTCTAAAATTACAAAATTGATTCAACATAGATTGGTGTTATTGGTGATATAAATTCAGGTTCATGCATGCTGTCTGCATCCGCTACTGTCTGCTGTCGATGATGAGGCATCGCTGTCGCTCATGTCGACTGTAGTCGGGCGCAGGCAGGTAAGTATTACTATTATTGTGAATGTGACGAGTATTGACAGCATGGCGAAATCGCGGCCGAGATTGCCGGTGTCCATAGAGCGGCCAAGCAGGTCGGTGACGGCGGCGCCTGCAAACACGCTGCACATGTTCATTATACCGTAGGCCGTGGCCCGGCTGCGCGACGATACAAACTGGCACACGATAGGCATGTTGTTGGCGTCGAAGAATCCGAATCCTACTCCGAACAGCACTGCTCCGGCGACAACGGGGAGCAAAGTGTGGCCGTAGCCGATACAGAGAAGAGCGGGAATCATCAGCGACAGGCCTATGGCGGCTGTGTAGATGCGACCGCGCACATTGCGCATCACCCAGCGGTCGGATATAAATCCACCGAGCAATACTCCGGCAAACGAGGATACGGCAATTGAAATCGTGGCGATTGGTCCGGCGACCTCCATATCGATGCCGAGGCTTGAGGCGAAGAGCGAGGGGAGCCAGTTTTTAGTGGCCCATCCGGGTACCGACGGCACGCAGAAATAGAAGAGAATCACCCAGAAGGATACGTTGGCAAGCAGCATTGCCATACCCTTGAATACGGGGAGTCGTTTCTTTTCCTCGGTCTTCACGGCGCCGATATGGCGCGGTGTGTCGTAGAGCAGGAACATAAGCACCACACTGTAGGCGATACCGATGAGGCCGAAGCTGTGGAATGTGCCGTGCCATCCGTACATAACAGCCAGAGTGGCGCCGAAGCCGCCCATGGCCTGACCGAAGTAGATGCCGGTCATATTGATGCCTATGGCCAGCGAGCGAGTGCGCTCACGGTGGTAGTCGGCTATGAGTGACAATGCAGCCGGCATATACAGAGCCTCGCTCACTCCCATGATGCCACGCAATATGTACAGCTGGCTGAACGATGTGGCATATCCCATCATGAATGTGACAAACGACCATACGAACAGTGCCGACACAATTACCCACTTGCGGCTGATGCGGTCGCCGATGATTCCGGAGAATGGGCTCATTATGCCGTACACCCAAAGGAACACGGCCATCAGACGTCCGAAGTTGGCCGCAGACTCGAGTTCGGAGATATCAATCATGATTGACTCGCGCATAGTGGATAGCATCTGGCGGTCCATGTAGTTGAGCATCCCTACAATCCATAGCAATGCTACAACTATCCAGGCATATGTGCGGGTGTTTCTGTTGATTAATGATGCCATTGTGGTTTATTTCTGTTTGAGGATTTCATTTAATTCGATTCTTACGAACACCATGTCGGCCAGACCGCTTTCGTAGAGTATTCCGATTGCATCCGGATTTATGGCTGTGATGCTTGAGTATCCCATGCCCTGTGTCTCGTCAAACATGATGCTGTTGGCTTCGGGCCAGGTGGCGCCGTCGTCGAGGCTTGCCCTGAGAGTGAGATTGCGACGCAGTTTGTGGTGGACAGGGTTGGCAAACAGCAGCACTGATGCCTTGGAGCTGTCGGGAGCGATGTATTCGTGGCGGTATAGGCTTGCCATGCATGTCGGCTCGGTCAGCACCTTGCGCGAGGTAGGATGCTCGGTCCATGTGCGGCCAAAATCGGTGGTTGTGCACACGCGGCGTCCGTTGGGGCTGAGGTGCCCTCGGTTGCGGTTGTCGCGCATGTTGAGCATTATCGAGCCGTCGGACAGCTCTGCGGCATTGCACTCAGTCACATCGTCGTAGGCCGGATTGCCGGTGGTCCATGTGCGTCCGTGGTCGGTGCTGTATGTTATATTGCTGAATGGGATGCCCTTGCTGTCCCGTCCCTGGGTGGGGAATACGAGCGTGCCGTCGGAGAGTGTGATACCCTGGCCGGGCGCAGGGGCAAACAGCCACCATTCGGGGCGCTTTGTGTGGGCTGTTATGTTGTCGGGAAAACTCCAGGTTACTCCTCCGTCATCACTGTGGGTAATCAGGAACTGGCATGTACTGCGAATGTCTGTACCGGGCTGAGAGCCGCGACCTTTCCATTGGTGTATCCAATAGTCGGATGTGCTGTCGAGCCCTTCAATCCACTTGCCGTCGGCGTCGAGCATCCCGTGCATCCACAGTCCGGCTACAAATATGCGGCCCGTATTGCGGTCGACCAGTATGCATGCGTCGCTTACGCCGTTGTGCTTTTCCGCGAGTCCGCCCCATGTACCCATATCAAGTACGGGCTGCATCGGAGTCCAGGTCGACCCTCCGTCGAGGCTTCTCTGCAGAGCGATGTCGATGTTTCCCTGGAGGTCGCGCGCGGAATCATATCGAGCGTCGTAGATGGCGAGAAGTGTGCCGTCGGGGGCTGTTGCGATGCCGGGTATGCGGCATGACGCGACTCCATCGCGTCCGGCAGTATGCAGGGCTACTCCTGTGCGCAGTAGAGGAGATGTGTGACTGCGGAAACGCAGGGTGCCTCTGTCAGTGTCGATGCGGGCGCATTTCAAAGATATGCGGTGGGTAAGGTCGATGGAATCGCGCAGCGTCACTCCGAGCCACATGTAAGTGGTGTCGGCAGAGAGAGGTGCATTGAGCACGAGCTTCACTTTTGCCTGTCCGTCGGTCGTGGCGCTGCCGATACAATGTACTCGGTCGAAGGAGGTGGAATCGGCCGAGACATACAGTCCTATGGACCGTATATCGGTAGGGTCGGTACTTTCGCCGAAATCCAGCGTCATCCCTTTCAGAATAGTGGCATTTCCGTCGGCGATAGCTGTCATCCGTAAGGCCGGCGAGTGGGTTAGTCGCGAGAGTACCGGTACTGCCGGATGCCGGAATTCTATTCGAGGACTTCCTGCCATGGCTGACAGACATGCTGCGGCATATAGCGAGGCTATGGCGAATTTTAAGGATGCATTCATGGTGGTTATGACGGGAGAGTTGATGGTCGGTGTGATAATGTCGTGTGGCTTTTTGTACTTTTATGTTAAAAATACAAAAAGCAATTAGCTGCTGTTTCGGATTCTATATATCTTTGTTGATTCATACATAGATTGAAGAGAGGATATTGACAGCTTTCCCGACTGTTCCCTAACGAGGAAACTCCGATAGCCTCTCTTTTTATTTTTTCACGAATCCGAGTGCATCAAGATCGGCTTCAAGAGCTGCATATTCCTCCTGAGCAAGAGGCGAGAGTGGCGGTCGGCATTCTCCGCATTTTATGCCTATGAGGTTCATGATTGCTTTGCCGCCGCGTACTCCACCGCCGTAGCGTATGATAACCTCGACTGTCTTTATTGATTTCTTCTGAAGTTCGCGGGCTGTTGTCAGGTCGCCGTCCTCCATTGCCCGGAATATGCCGTCGTATATTTCAGGGATGTAGTTGTATGTGCTGCCCACACCGGCTTTCGCACCCATGGACAGACCGGCAATCAGTATCTCGTCGTATCCATGCAGCACTTCGAAAGCGCCTCCGTCGAGGTCGATACACATTTCCATTTCCATAAGATTGTTGTGGGTAAACTTTGTTCCCGCCAGATTTGGAATAATCTTTCGCCCTTCGGCAAGAATTCTGTCGACGGGTAGGTTTACTCCGGTGATTGATGGCATGTTGTAATAGTAGAACGGCAGTTCGGGCGCAGCGTCGGCGATTGGTGCGAAGAAGCCAATCAGGTCGTTTACAGTGGCCGGCTTGAAAAAAGACGGTGCGATGCATCCTATCCCGTATGCTCCGATTGATGCTGCATGTGCGGCAATCTCAATCGAGTCGCGCTGGCAGTTGCTTCCGGCATGGCATATTACCTTGAACCGTCCGGCAGCGGCGGTAATCCAGCATTCGAGTATCTTCTTGCGTTCTTCGACGGTGAGGGATGAGAATTCTCCGGTAGTGCCGTTGACAAATACACCATCGATAGCTGTTGATGCTATATAATCGGCGTAGGGCTTTATCTCGGCATAATTTATATCCCCGGTTTCAGTCATTGGGGTGAATGTGGCGGCTATCATGCCGCGCAGACGTGGGAAATTTGGCATGTGATGATATTGATTAGGGTTATTATAGAGCGTATTATGGGTCCGGACGGCATATAGTGTCCCCTGTCGCCCGTCGTTATATATCGTTTATCGGCTGAATATCAGTCGGATGTAGTGGACGGGACGTTGCGGGAGAAAACTCCGCTACGGTGTTTATTCTTTAGAGTTGAAGGAGTGTTCGCGCATAAATATGCGGTAGAGCTCGAAGTGGCGCTCTATTGCGTTGCGATATCCTTCTTTGTCGCCTGATTTGAGATATGAAAGCAGGTCGGCATGGGATGCGGTAGCACCCTCGGCCTGGAGACGCTGGTTGATTTGCGACAGTTCCTGACGGAATTGTTTCTTTATATATGTGAGTACAGGGTGGATGATATCCTGGAACTCGGCTATGGTCTTGTTGCCGGTAATCTCATAGAGTTTCGCATGGAATGACGATTCGCTCGACACGGCATACTCATTGTTTTCGATGACCTTGCCTATGCGCACTATCTCTTCCAGTTCCTTTATATCTTCAGGCTTTATCTTGTCGAATATATCGGCCGATATGCCTATTTCCAGAGCGATACGGAATTCGAGCAGATCGAGCACTGTATCCTCGCTGAGAAAGCGCGGGTCAATCACACGCTTCATGCCTCCGAGTATTGTGGGCTCTGCGAGAATCATCCCTTTTCGAGGACGAGAGTGTATCATCCCGAACATTTTCAGCCGGCTGAGACATTCGCGTAGCACACTTCGGGCTACTCCGAGCTCCTCGGCCAAAGTGTTTTCGTTGGGAATAGGATCGCCAATCGACAAGTTGCTGCACTTGAAGTGGGAGAGCAGGCATTCCTCGACCTGGTCGACAAGCGATGCGCCTGATGGCTGGAGTGACAGTGCCATATTGTTGAGTGTTTTTTAGGGTTGAGCTAAATCGATTTAGTAGGATTTATCTGATTTGTCTGACAAATAAATCTGTCGCAAAGTTAGTTCTTAATTTCTTTCTTGCAAATTATTTAACCAAAAAATAAGTATGAAGGTGGGATTTTAACACTTTGGGTTGGTAATAAGGTTAAATTTATTGTATGATATTGCTAAAATGAGGCTTATGATGAAAAGACAGGGTTCAAGGCGCGCAAGCCTTGAACCCTGTCGATATGGTATAGGATATTACCAATGTGTGTCCGGATATGGATACACATTAATATATATA
>Ga0073906_1004134_pt1 | contig 15085 bp, 7 predicted proteins | sample Inofromicrocosms_FD_65485 | JGI IMG/M metagenome (GOLD analysis project Ga0073906, IMG submission 65485) | Mouse cecum microbial communities from Vienna, Austria - Inoculum for glucosamine and mucus D2O microcosms | ecosystem: Host-associated > Mammals > Digestive system > Large intestine > Cecum... | reverse complement strand
ATTCGTGGGGGATTTTATAAAGTACGTGGTTGTGACGAACAGTTGGGAAACTACGATGCCCAGCAATATCTGGCGAATCTGAAGCATCCGGAACAGCATGGCATTGTGGTAGGTACATTTCCTTATGACAAACAACTGGGCTGGACGATCCGCGAGTTCGGACCTTTGCCGATTCCCAAGAAAGGTCAGATAGTAATGATGAACCGTACGAATTGCCTTTTATACAGGCAGCTGATAGGTTGGGAACAGAAGAAGAAACTACGTGTAAAAGACGGACAGGTAGTATTGGGGGACAGTGTGATTACCCAGTATCGCTTTAAAAAGAACTATTATTTTGTCTCCGGTGATAATATGGCTAATTCGCAGGATTCAAGGTACTGGGGGATGTTGCCTGAAGAATACATTGTAGGTAAGGCTACCCGTATTTGGTATTCGGAAGATAAATTTACGGAGAAACCCCGTTGGGACAGAATTATGCAGAAAATCAAATAAAGAACGAAAATAAAGTTGGAATTGATGCGGATGACACAGAAGAATATGGCGGATGTGATAACTCTTACAGGAGTTGCGGCAATCTTGAGCGTAGTAGTTTTTGCTACTTCGAATGATATTCCTGTCGGTGAAATGGCATATCAAAAACTATGGTTGGGACGCATGGCTTTTGTTTTCGTCGCTTGCTGTCTATTATCCTTTTGTCTGAATAGAAAAAACTATTTGTCTTTTCCAACCATCGTGACGTGGGTATTGATTATATTGGGAGGAATGGAAGCCGTATGGGGATTGAGGCAGATATACGGCCTGGCTGTTTCCAATCATTCTTTATATGCGCTTACAGGATCTTTCTATAATCCGGGACCTTATTCGGGATATTTGGCGATGATATTCCCGCTTTGCTTGTATGAATGGCTGAATTTGAAAGAAAGGACGGAACGTACATGGGCGGAACAGGGAAAGTATTACATCGCATTAGGAGTTATGCTGTTGATTCTTTGTGTACTGCCTGCCGGAATGAGCCGTTCGGCTTGGATTGCTGCCGCAATATCGGGTACATGGGTATATGGAATGCGCGTTTCATGGGGAAGTAGATTAAAGGAGTTTGAACGAAAATATAAGAAAAGACTAGTACTGGTTTGTATTGCAGGCAGCGTTATAATCATAGTGGCAGGTTATGCTCTTTTTCAACTGAAAGCGACTTCTGCCAACGGACGCTTGTTCATGTGGAAAATTAGTAGTATGGCAATTGCCGAAAGTCCGGTTATAGGACATGGTACAGGGAACTTTGTTTCAGCTTATGGCAGAGCGCAAGAAAACTATTTTGCAAATGGGGAATTTTCGGAGACAGAAGAATTGGTGGCAGGAAGTCCGGAATATGCTTTTAATGAATATCTGCAAGTGGCGATGGAATATGGGATTCCTTTCTTATTGGTTGTCTCGCTGGTAATTGCATTTTGTCTTTGGAAGGGGAGTAGCGAAGGGAGAATAGGTATTTGTGGAGGAGTAATTTCATTTTTGGTATTTTCCTTTTCTTCTTATCCGATGCAGATTCCCGGATTTGCAGTGACATTTTATTTGCTGTTGGCGGCTTGTGCTATCGGGCGCTCTAAAGTAATATTATTCCTTTTTATTTCGATGATGGCTCTATTGGGAACATATTATTGGAAAAACAATCAATATGCTGCATGTAAGGACTGGTATCGTAGTAAGATGCTCTATAATATAGGAGCTTATCAGTCAGCTAAAGAAGACTACGGGAAGCTATACCCGGAATTGGCGAATCGTGGGACATTTCTCTTTGAATACGGATATTCTCTTCATAAATTGAAAGAATATGATAACTCGACAAGGATATTGGAGGAAGCAATGGCGCATAGCAATGATCCTATGATTCTGAATATCATCGGCAAGAATTATCAAGCGTTAGGAGATTATGAGAAAGCGGAAGAATACCTGATTCGCTCTACGCACCGGCTTCCGGGGCGGATTTATCCCTATTATCTGTTGGTGAAACTTTATGCGGAGTCCCAATATCTGCAACCTGAAAAATTAAAATATGCTGTTGAGATAGTGTTGACGAAAGAACCGAAAGTGCAGTCTACGGCAGTCAGAGAAATGAGAGAGGAAGTAAAGAAATTATTGAAATAAAAGAACCAATAAATATGAAGAAATATAATTGTATATGGTTACTGTTATGTTTGGCATTAGGAGTAAACACCTCTTGCTCTGACAAGAAAAATAGTGCTGATGAACAGGAGAAAGGAGTGACCACCGTTCTTCCTGACGTAAAGAATGAAGTTACCACCCAGATTCTGAAGAAGCGTAATTTTGCCCATGAACTGGTCAGCAACGGCAAGGTGAACGCCCGCAGCAAAGCCGATTTGCGTTTTGAAACGGGTGAAGTCATTGCCCGTATTTATGTGAAGAACGGCGACCGTGTCCATCAAGGACAAAAGCTGGCTGAACTGGACAAATTCCGTCTGGAGCAGAAACTGTCCCAGGCGGAAGACGCCCTGTTGAAAGCTGAGCTAGAATTGAAAGATGTGCTCATCGGGCAGGGATATACACCGGATGATTTCAGCAAGGTTCCTGTGGAGACCATGAAGATTGCGAAAGTGAAGAGCGGTTACGAGCAGTCGAAATCCCAGTACGAACTGGCAAAAAGGGAGACGGAACACGCGACGCTTACCGCGCCTTTTGACGGGGTGGTGGCCAATCTTTTCTCGAAGCCATATAATCCGGCCAATACCTCGGAAGTATTCTGTACTATCCTTGATACCAAAGGAATGGAAGCAGAATTTACCGTATTGGAGAATGAGCTTGCCTTTATTAAAAAAGGTGACAGGGTGACGGTCATACCTTATGCCGGGGGAAGCTCGTTTGAGGGCAGCGTATCCGAAGTCAATCCGTTGGTGGATACCAATGGAATGGTAAAGGTAAAGGCTGACGTAAACGGTGAAGGCAAGCTGTTCAGCGGTATGAATGTGCGGGTCAGTGTCAGGCGAAACCTGGGTGAACAGCTGGTGATTCCCAAGACGGCTGTGGTACTGCGTTCCGGCAAGCAAGTGGTGTTTACATTGAAAGAAGGCAGGGCCATGTGGAACTATGTGCATACGGGACTGGAGAACGCAACGGAATATGTTGTTTCCGACAAATCCCGAAAGGGTGTCGAAGACGGTTTATTGGAAGGAGACACGGTTATTGTGACCGGAAACCTGAATCTGGCGCATGAAGCGGAAGTAAGTGTAAGATAATAAAAAGTCACGGATTACACGGATTTCACGGTTTTAGAATTGTGATAGCATAAAGTAACAGCGTAATCCGTGTAATCCGTGACTAAAACTAAAGTAAGTATGATAAAATTTTTAATCCGGCGTCCTATCGCCGTGCTGATGGCTTTCACCGCCTGTTTTATAATCGGTCTGGTGACTTATTCCACACTGCCGGTATCGCTGCTTCCGGATATCGCCATTCCGGAGATTACCGTACAGGTTTCCGCCGCCAATACCTCCGCCCGCGAACTGGAAAACACGATTGTGAAACCTTTGCGCAGCCAACTGATTCAGGTTTCCACCTTGAAGGACATCCATAGCGAATCGAGGGACGGGGCGGGTATCATCCGCCTGTCTTTTGAGTTCGGCACCAATACGGACCTTGCCTTTATCGAGGTCAACGAGAAGATAGACGCCGCGATGAACTATCTCCCCAAGGAAACGGAACGTCCGAAAGTCATCAAGGCGAGCGCGACGGATATTCCCGTGTTCTACCTGAACCTGACCTTGAAGAATGACAGTGCTTATAGTACTACTACCACGGGACAGCAATCCTTTCTTGACCTGTGTGAATTTGCCGAATCGGTTATCAAGCGCCGGATAGAGCAGCTTGAAGAAGTGGCCATGGTGGACGTGACCGGACTGGTGGAACGCCAGGTGCAGATTGTGCCCGATGAGGACAAGCTTGCCATGATGGGACTTGCCATCGGGGATATCGAGTCCGCCCTGTCGTCCAACAATGTAGAACCGGGCAGCATGACGGTACGTGACGGGTACTACGAATATAATATCAAATTCTCGACATTGCTGCGTACGGCGGAAGATGTGGAGAATATCTACCTGCGCAAGGACGACCGCATTGTGCGGTTGAAGGATTTCTGCAAGGTCAATATCGTGCCCGTGAAGGAAAAGGGCGTTTCCTTATCGAACGGAAAGCGTGCGGTGACACTGGCCGTCATCAAGCAGGCGGACGAGAATATGGACAAGATGAAGAACTCGCTGGTAGGGACGATGGAGTATTTCCGGCGGGTCTATCCGGACATTGATTTCAGTATCAGCCGCAACCAGACGGAACTGCTGGACTTCACGATTTCCAATCTTCAGCAGAACCTTTCTTTAGGATTCCTCTTTATCTGCCTGGTAGCGGTCCTGTTCCTGGGTGACGTGAAATCCCCGTTGGTCATCGGGCTCAGCATGGTGGTTTCCATCGTCATCAGTTTCGTGTTCTTCTACCTTTGCCATATGTCACTGAATATCATCTCCCTTGCCGGATTGATTCTTGCCTTGGGAATGATGATTGACAGCTCGATTATCGTGACCGAGAATATCTCGCAATACCGCGAACGGGGATATTCCCTGCGCCGTGCCTGTATCACAGGGACCAGTGAAGTGGTGACGCCCATGCTGAGCTCCTCGCTGACCACCATCGCCGTATTCGCCCCCCTGATTTTTATGAGCGGCATTGCCGGAGCCATCTTCTATGACCAGGCTTTCTCCGTCACGGTAGGGCTGCTGGTGTCTTATTTTACCGGTATCATGCTGCTTCCCGTCCTTTACCTGCTGGTCTACCGTGCAGGTATCCGTACCCGGAAATGGAAGTGGCTCTCCTTTACATTCAATAACCCGGTAAAAGACCATACACTGGACCGTTTCTATGACGCCGGAGTAGACCGGGTGTTCCGTCATAAAACGTTCAGCGTATTGTTTTGCGCCGTTTCCATTCCGCTCTGCGTATTCTTCTTTTTCTTTATAGACAAGGAGCGGATGCCCGGTATCGAAGAAAACGAACTGGTTGTCCGCATAGAATGGAATGAGAATATCCACGTGGATGAAAACAGGAAGCGTGTGGACGCGCTTTTTAAGGAACTGGACGGCCGTTCTCTGGAACAGACGGCTTCTGTCGGCAGGCAGGATTTTATCCTGAACCGGGAGAGGGAGCTTTCCTCTTCCGAAGCGGAACTTTATTTCCGTACGGAAACTTCCGGCGAGATTGCCCCATTGGAACAGGAGATATACCGACGGCTGAAAGAACGTTATCCGCTTTCTGTCATTTCTTTCTCTCCACCGGAGACGGTATTCGAGAAGCTCTTCGTGACGGGTGAGCCGGATATCACAGCCGAGTTTTATGCCCGCAACAGGGCACAGGCTCCTGTTGCGGAAACGATTCGCAACCTGGAGCATGAACTGGCAGAAGAAACCGGAACCAATCCTACGGGCATCGCTTTTGAGAACCAGTTGGACCTGAGCGTCAGCAAGGAAAGACTGCTGCTTTACCGTGTCTCCTATAATGAACTTTACCGTGTCCTGAAAACGGCTTTCCGTGAAAACAGCGTGACCATGCTGCATTCCTACCAGCAGTATCTTCCGATTACTATTGCGGGGAGTGAAAAGACCGTGAACAGGGTCTTGCAGGAGACATTGGTGCAGACACAGCCGGATAACCGGGGCAATATAGAATATATCCCGCTCCGGGAACTGGTAAAGGTAACTCCCGCCGAAGACCTGAAAAGTATTACTGCCGGACGTAACGGGGAATTTGTGCCCTTCGATTTTTACGGAGTGCGCGATGCGGAGAAGCTGATAAAAGACGTGAAGCGGGTAGCCGGACACACCGGGGAGTGGGACACCGGCTTTTCGGGCAGCTTCTTCTCAAACCGGGAAATGCTGGACGAACTGGTAGTGATACTCCTTGTTTCCCTGTTGCTGATGTATTTCATCCTTGCTGCACAGTTCGAGAGCTTTCTTCAACCCCTGCTTGTCCTGGCGGAAATCCCGATAGACGTTGCATTCGCGCTTCTGCTGCTTTGGATTTGCGGGCATACGCTGAACCTGATGTCCGCCATCGGGCTTATCGTCACCTGCGGTATCGTCATCAATGACTCCATCCTGAAGCTGGACGCCATCAATGAACTGCGCAAGTCAGGCGTCCCTTTGCTGGAAGCCATCCATGAAGCCGGACGCAGGCGCCTGCGTCCCATTATCATGACCTCGCTGACTACGGTTTCCGCCATGGTCCCGCTCCTGTTCTCTTCGGATATGGGTTCGGAACTGCAAAAGCCGTTGTCCGTTGCCATGATAGGAACGATGGCCGTGGGCACTGCTGTCAGTCTGTTCATCATCCCGTTGCTTTACTGGTTCATTTACCGCCGTAAGGCGGCGCCTCCGGCCTGACACTCCGGTCCGTATAGCCTGGCACAACAGTTTCCATAGCCTGGCACTATCGTATTCATTACCTGGCACAACCATGCCTCTTGTTTGTAACATTGACAACTCTTATATAAAAAAGTGATAACCATGAACCATCCATTCCGTCTCATCCAAAAAATCCTGCTTGCGGGGTCGTTTTTCTCCTGCACCGGCTTGCAAGGGCTGCATGCGCAGCAGCGCCTTGTGCTCGACCTGGAGCGTACGATCGCCCTTGCCAACGACAGCTCGCTGGAGTCGTTCCGCACGCAGAACATGTACCTTTCCGGCTACTGGGAATACCGGACGTACAAGGCGAACCGCCTTCCCAGCCTGACGCTGGACCTCACCCCGGCACAATATAACCGTGATATAACGAAGCGTTACGATTCGGGGTCCAACCTGGACGTATACCGCACGCAACAGTCGTTCTATGCTTATGGCGGACTGAGCGTGCGTCAGAACCTCGACCTGACCGGTGGTACCTTCTACCTGGAATCGAACCTTGCCTATATGCGCAGCTTCGGGGCGAACAGCGCGACACAACTCACCAGTGTCCCTATAAGGCTGGGATACTCGCAGAGCCTGGTAGGATACAATCCTTTCAAGTGGGAGCGCCGAATCGAACCGTTGAAATACGAGCGCCTGAAGAAGGAGTTCCTTTATAACGTGGAGAAAGTCTCGGAAACGGCCACGAACTATTTCTTTTCCCTCGCCATGGCGCAGGCCGAATACAACCTCGCCAAGGACAACCTGGCGTCTACGGACACGCTCTACCGCATCGGGCAGCAACGCCACCGGATAGCCGCCATCTCACAAGCCGACCTGCTGACATTGAAACTGGACCGTGTCAACGCGCAGAACACCCTTCGGAACAAGGCGAGCGACCTGAAACGGGCGATGTTCTCCCTGGCGTCTTTCCTCAATCTGGACAAGAATACGCAAATCGAACTGCAACTCCCTTCCCGTCCGGGCATGATAGAGATTCCGGTGGACGAGGCTTTGAGCTGGGGGAGAAGCAACAACCCCCAGTTGCTGGAATTGAAGCAGAACGTGCTGGAAGCGCAGCGGAATGTGGACAAGACAAAGAAAGAGTCCCGTTTCAACGCGAGCGTGAACGCGAGCGTCGGTTTCAACCAGGTGGCGGATAATTTCGGGGATGTGTATCATAAACCGATGCAGCAGGACCTGGTGGCTGTCAGTGTTTCTATCCCGTTACTGGATTGGGGCGTCCGCAAAGGCAGGTATAATATGGCGCGCAATAACCTGAACGTGGTGAAGATTTCGGCACGCCAGGATGAGATTAGTATCGAAGAGGAAGTGATTATGACAGTGAGCGATTTCAATATCCAGCAGCAGCTGATAGCAAGCGCGGAAGAGGCGCTTGATTTGTCCGTACTTGCTTATCATGAGACGAAACAGCGTTTTATCATCGGCAAGGCGGACATTAACAGCCTGACACTTTCACTGAACAGGCAGCAGCAGGCACAGCGGAATTATATTTCCGCCTTGCAGAGCTACTGGCTGAATTATTACAAGATACGCCGGCTTACCCTGTTCGACTTCGCCGCGAAGCTTTCCCTTTCGGACAGGTTCGATTTCAATGGGGGGAAGCTGGTTAAATGAGTTCACCACAGAGGACACGGAGGGCACAGAGGTTTAATCTTTTTTATTCACTATAGAGCAACACAGAGCCTCACACATTTATCGCCCTGTTTTACTTGCGGAAAGAGAACGGGAAGGACTCTGTGTCCTCCGTGTCCTCTGTGGTGAAATATAATGAATGATGATAATGCAAACTATGGATTCTGAAATAAACAAATCCCCGAAGGCTTCCGCCTTTACGCTGATTGTGGCTTTTGTCTGTGTGGCGCTGGTCGGTCTGGCGCTTGTCCCGCTGTTGCCAGTCAAACTGAACCCGTCACGGACGCTGCCCGGCTTCACGGTACGTTTCAGCATGCCGGGCACCTCGGCTCGTGTGGTGGAGATGACGGCTACCAGTAAACTGGAGGCGATGCTTGCCCGCGTGAAAGGGATTCGGGGAATTTACTCCACTTCGGGAAACGGTTGGGGAAGTATCAGCGTGAATTTGGACAAGCATGTGGATGCGGCAGTCGCCCGTTTCGAAGCTTCCACCATTATCCGCCAGACGTGGCCGGAACTGCCGGACGGGGTGAGCTACCCGTATATTCAGATGCAGAGCCCGGGACAGGGCAGCCAGTCTCCTTTCATGACGTTTACCATCAATGCGCCCGCTACGCCTGTATTGATTCAGCGGTACGCGGAAGAACATATAAAAACACGCCTGGCACAGCTTTCGGGGATTTATAAGATTAACCTTAGCGGTGCTACCCCGATGGAGTGGCGGTTGGAGTATGATTCCGAACAGTTGCGCACGCTCGGGATAAGCACGGATGATATCCGTGAGGCGGTCCGGTTGCATTATCAGAAAGAGTTCATGGGTACTTATGATGTGGAACAGGGCGTTTCGGACAGGCAGTGGATACGTCTGGCGCTGGTCCCCGAATCTGAAAACAAAGACTTCGAACCGGAAAGCCGGGATTTTGATGCGGGACGCATACAGGTAAAGATGAAAGACGGGAGAATGATCGGCCTGAATGAGCTGGTGAAGGTGTCCCGTGTGGAAGAGCAGCCTCAGAGCTATTACCGGATTAACGGGCTGAACTCGATTTACCTGTCTGTCGTGGCGGAAGAAACGGCTAACCAGTTGGCGTTGAGCAAGGAAGTGAAGGCGTATATGGACGGCATCCGGTCACAGCTTCCGGCAGGATATGAGATTCACACCGGTTATGACGCGACGGAGTTTATCCGGGAAGAACTGAACAGGATTTATCTGCGTACGGGAGTGACGGTAGCCATTCTGCTTCTGTTTGTGTTGCTGATTACTTTCAGTCCCGAATATCTGTTTTTGATTGTAGTCAGCCTGTCCGTCAATATGGCGATAGCCGTTATTTTTTATTATGCGTTCGGACTGGAGATGCAATTATACTCTTTGGCAGGTATCACCGTCTCTTTGAATCTTGTGATTGACAATACCATTGTGATGAGCGACCATTATCTGAGGCGCGGGAACCGGAAGGTGTTCATGTCCGTGCTGGCAGCTACGCTGACAACGATAGGGGCACTGGTTATTATTTTCTTCCTGGATGAGAAGATACGGCTCAATTTGCAGGACTTTGCCGCTGTGGTGATTATCAATTTGGGAGTTTCTTTGTTGGTCGCCCTGTTGTTTGTCCCTTCCCTGATTGATAAAATCGGACTGGAACGGCGGAAGAAGACATCTCTTTCAAAACTCGGAAGGCGGATGGGTTGCGTGCGTCCCTTTTTGTGGATACGTTCGAAGATGCGGCGTGTTCCGGTTTACTTCAGCCGTTTTTACGGGTGGCTGATACGGATTCTCTGCCGTTGGCGGGTGGCGGTCTGCATACTGTTATTGCTGGCTTTCGGATTGCCGGTATTTCTGCTTCCGGAAAAGATGGAAGGGGACGGCAAGTGGGCGGAAGCTTATAATAAGACGCTGGGTACTTCCACTTATAAGGAAAAGGTGAAACCGGTGGTTGACAAGGCGTTGGGAGGAACGTTAAGACTGTTTGTGCAGAAGGTATACGAAGGGAGTTACTTTACCCGCAATGAAGAGGTGGTGCTCCACGCCAATGCCAATCTGCCGAATGGAAGTACACTGGAACAGATGAATGCACTGGTTAAGAAGATGGAAACCTATCTGAGCGGCTTTAAGGAAATCAGGCAGTTTCAGACCTCTGTAGAGAGTGCCCGCAGGGCATCCATCCATATCTATTTTACGAAAGAACACCAGAAAAGCGGTTTTCCCTATACGCTGAAGGCCAATATGATCGGCAAGGCGCTCCAACTGGGCGGCGGCGACTGGAGCATCTACGGATTGCAGGACCAGGGATTCAGTAATAATGTACGTGAGAATGCGGGCTCTTTCCGGGTGAAAATGTACGGGTACAATTATGACGAGTTGTATGCACAGGCGGAAAAGTTGAAAGAAAAGCTTTTGTCCCACCGCCGTATCCGGGAAGTGACCATCGGTTCCGATTTCTCCTGGTGGAAGGATGATTATACGGAATTCTATTTCAATCTGGACAAACGGCGGATGGCGGAGGAAGGGATTGGAGCCGGGAGACTGTTTTCCGCCATCCGTCCGGTATATGGGCGGAATATGGAAATCGGTTCGGTGGTGACGGAAGAGGGCACGGAAAAGATAAAGCTTTCTTCCCGGCAGTCGGAAGAGAGGGATGTATGGGCGATGCAGCATTACCCTTTCGAGGCGGGCGGCAAAGAGTATAAGCTTTCGGAACTGGCAACCGTGGAAAAGGGACAGATGCCGCAGGAAGTGGCGAAGGAGAACCAGCAGTACCGGCTATGCCTGCAATATGAGTATATCGGCTCTTCGGAACAGGGAAACAAACTGCTGAAGAAAGACCTGGAAGAGTTCAACGAACTTCTTCCGATGGGATATACTGCCCAGGCGGAGGGTTACAACTGGTCGTGGGGTGGAAAGGACAACAGGCAGTATCGCCTGCTCCTGATAGTGATTGCCATCATCTTCTTTATCACGAGTATCCTGTTCAATTCTCTGAAACAGCCGTTGGCGATTATCTTTGTGATTCCGGTATCCTATATCGGCGTGTTCCTGACGTTCTACTGGTTCAAACTGAACTTCGACCAGGGCGGTTTTGCCTCCTTTGTCCTGCTTTGCGGTATTACGGTAAATGCAAGTATCTATATCCTGAATGAATATAATTCCGTTCGCAAGCGTTTTCCGCGGCTTTCGCCGCTCCGGGCTTATGTGAAAGCCTGGAACACGAAAGTAATACCTATCTTCCTGACGGTGGCTTCCACTATCCTGGGCTTTATCCCTTTCATGGCGGGAGCGGAGAAAGAAGGTTTCTGGTTCCCGCTGGCGGCAGGCACTATCGGGGGATTGATAATGTCCGTAATCGGGGTATTTATTTTCTTACCGGTGCTGACGTTGAAAAAGCGTAGCTTTGCGGCATCTAAAGCTATGCTTTAAGGATGCTAAAGCGTAGCTTTAGATAGGATAAAGCTACGCTTTTTTGTTCAACTTATCATTGAGTACAGGATAGCAACTCTATAGTTCTAACAATGTTTCTTTTTATCTTCGATATATTTGTTTTATCAGATTTATAAGGTTACGCCTGTTTTAAAGATAGCGATTTCGCGATAACCTTTCTTTTCGTTGTTTACGAATTCACCGCTTGCCACTTTGATGATATAATCAATGAAGCGTTCGCAAGTCTTTTCCATCGGTTCGTTTTCTATAATCACACCAGCGTTGAAGTCAATCCATCCCGGTTTGTTTTTAGCCAGCGTCGAATTGGTGGAAATCTTCATTGTCGGGACAAAAGTACCGAATGGCGTTCCGCGTCCGGTGGTGAAAAGAATCATGTGACATCCGCTTGCAGCAAGGGTGGTGGCTGCAACCAAGTCATTGCCTGGGGCAGAAAGCAGATTAAGACCTTTTTTCTGTAAACGTTCGCCGTAAGGCATCACGCCGGATACATAACTCTTTCCACACTTTTGGGTACATCCCAGTGCTTTTTCTTCCAATGTAGAGATACCGCCGGCTTTGTTTCCCGGAGAAGGGTTTTCGCCTACAGACTCTCCGTGTGACAGGAAGTATTCTTTGAAATCATTAATCATATGGACGGTCTGCTCGAACAAATCTTTGTTTTCACAACGATTCATCAAGATAGTCTCTGCACCGAACATCTCCGGTACTTCGGTCAGTACGCTTGTACCGCCTTGTGCAATCAGGAAATCGGAGAACATACCCAGTAGCGGGTTTGCCGTAATGCCGGAGAAGCCATCGGAACCTCCGCATTTCAATCCCACACGAAGTTCGGACAAAGGAACATCGGTACGTTCGTCTTTGGATGCTTTCGCATACAAATCGCGCAGGATTTCCATTCCTTCCTCGTATTCGTCACCTACCTTTTGAGTAACCATGAACTTCACACGATCTTCATCAAACTCGCCTAGGAACTCACGGAATACGTCCGGCTGGTTGTTTTCGCATCCCAAGCCTACTACCAATACGGCGCCTGCATTGGGATGGAGCACCATGTCGCGAAGAATCTTCTTCGTATTTTCATGGTCGTCACCAAGTTGTGAGCAGCCGTAGTTGTGCGGGAAAGCGACGATGGCATCCACACCTTTGCCTTCAGTCTCGCGACGCAATCCTTCAGCCAATTGACCGATGATACCGTTCACGCAACCTACGGTCGGGATAATCCATATTTCGTTTCTTACGCCTACATCACCGTTTTTGCGACGGTAACCTTTGAAAGTAAGGTCTTTGCGGGCAATATCCAAAGAAACCTGAATAGGGTTGTAGGTATATTCCAGTAATCCGGCGAGGTTGGTTTTGATATTCGTCTCGTTCATCCAGTCGCCCTGCTGTTTAGCCATCCGTGCATGTCCGATAGGGTAACCGTACTTGATTACATTCTCACCTTCAGCAAAATTCTTCAATGCGAATTTATGTCCGGCAGGAATGTTTTCGTTCAATGTAATCTCAATGCCATCTACAGAAAGATGCTCTCCTGCCGGGAGGTTAACAATGGCAACGGCTACGTTGTCGGCAGGATTAATTCTTAAATACTTTGTTTCCATGTCATGTACTTGTAAAGTTGTACTTTGTTGTTATTTGCTATGGTAATAGTCTATTGTTTCTACCGTTAACAAGTCGATAGGCATATAGTTGATGCAGGTCACGTCTTTTTTGAAGATGAGGTGGTCGCAAAGAGCTTTTATACCGTTGGCGCCTTGCAGTTCCGGTTGCTGGGCGATGAGGAAGGAGATACTTCCTTCTTTCAGGCAGGTGACATTCCGTTCCAGAAGGTCATAGCCTATCAGATTGAAATCTTTCTTTCCGCGGCTTTGCAGGTATTCGCCAACTATATAGGCTTTAGAGTTGAATGTGATTCCGTTCTTCACCGTCGGGTGGGCACGGAAAAATTCATCCAGCATCTCGTTGTCTTCGTCGTTGCGTTCGGCATGCAAGTCAAGCTCCAGTATATTACAAGACGGATGATGCTCTTCCATGTACTGCCTGAAACCGATTTCTCTGTTCTCTTGCTGGTTAGAACCCACAATTCCTTCATGGATTTTGCGGAAAATGACGATTTCTTTCTCGCCCCGTGCCAGTAGCATCATCATCCGTGCGGCAAAGTATCCGCTTTGACGTGAGTTCTGACCGAAGAAGGCGAGGGGAGGAACGTCCTTGATATTTGAGTCTATATATATATAAGGTATATTCAATGCTTGCAGCCGATCTGTGAACCCCTTTGTATATTGGGGGGCGGTGGGAGCTACCATCACCCCGTCCGGCTGAAGAGTGAGAATCGCTTCGCTTGCGTCAACAAATGAATGATAATCGTATGGGTCGTAATAGTTGATTTTCACTGAAGTGTTGAAGTCCGAATAGGTAGCGATAGCTTCATGGATGCCCAGTTCCACGGCTGTCCAGTATTCACCTTCCAAATGCTCCGGCAAAAGACATATAAATGTATATTTTTTGTTGGATGCCAAGGCGCTGGCGTACATATTAGGTTGGTAGTCAAGCTGCTTCAATATTTCTTCTACGCGCTTTTTGCTTGCTTCCGATACTCCGCTGCGTCCGTGAATGACACGGTCTACTGTTCCCACCGATACATCCGCCAGGCGGGCGATGTCTTTGATTCTAATCCTTTCGGGCAATTTATTCATACGATAACCTTATTTATATAGGTATATGTGCTCGCACACAATAATAATCTTAATATTTTCGATACAAATATATAACAATTTTTGTAATTACGAAAATTGTTGTATATTTGTGCCCGCACACGAAAGATATGTAATGTTAGCCTTTTAATGGTTTAATGAACGTATTATCAGTGTGTTAACCTGGAAAATAGGTGTAAAATGATAAATTGAAAGTTTATAATATTAACAACTTAGAATTTAAAACATAAGATTATGGGAAAGAAAGTCGTTACATTAGGCGAAATCATGCTTAGATTATCAACTCCGGGTAATACTCGTTTTGTTCAATCTGATTCTTTTGATGTAGTATATGGTGGTGGAGAAGCTAACGTTGCAGTGAGCTGTGCCAACTACGGACATGACGCCTATTTCGTAACTAAATTGCCGAAACATGAAATCGGACAGTCTGCTGTTAACGCATTGCGTAAGTATGGTGTAAAGACAGACTTTATTGCTCGTGGTGGCGACCGTGTAGGTATCTACTATCTTGAAACTGGCGCTTCTATGCGTCCCAGCAAGGTTATCTATGATCGCGCTCACTCTGCTATTGCTGAGGCCGATGCTGCTGACTTCGACTTTGACACTATCATGGAAGGCGCTGACTGGTTCCACTGGTCTGGTATCACTCCGGCTATCTCTGACAAGGCTGCCGAATTGACTCGTCTGGCTTGTGAAGCAGCAAAACGTCACGGTGTAACTGTTTCTGTTGACTTGAACTTCCGTAAGAAACTGTGGACTAAAGAAAAAGCACAGTCTATCATGAAACCGCTGATGCAGTTTGTTGACGTATGTATCGGTAACGAAGAAGACGCAGAGCTTTG
>Ga0073906_1004127_pt1 | contig 15110 bp, 11 predicted proteins | sample Inofromicrocosms_FD_65485 | JGI IMG/M metagenome (GOLD analysis project Ga0073906, IMG submission 65485) | Mouse cecum microbial communities from Vienna, Austria - Inoculum for glucosamine and mucus D2O microcosms | ecosystem: Host-associated > Mammals > Digestive system > Large intestine >... | reverse complement strand
GGGTTGACGCGGTTTGGCCGCCACGTCTACGCCATCGGCGGCAACCAGGAGGCCGCCATGATGTCCGGCCTGAATGTGAAGCTGGATCTGCTGCTGACCTATGTGATCAGCGGGGTGGGCTGCGCCCTGGGCGCCATCATCCTCTCCTCCAGGCTCCAGACCTGCCACCCCACCGCCGGCGACTCCTACCTGATGGATGCCCTGGCCACCGTCTATGTGGGCGCCACGGCATTTAAAAACGGTGAGCCGAATATCCTGGGGACCTTTGTAGGCGCGCTGATCATCGGCGTGCTGAATAACGGCCTGACTCTCTGCAACGTGGCCTACTACAACCAGGATATCGCCAAGGGAGCGGTGATTTTCCTGGCGGTCACCATCACTTCCATCCAGAGAGCAAAAAAGAAATAATCTATCCAATTTTAAGGAGGGCATTTTTATGAGGACGCTTATCAAGGGCGGGCATATCATCACAGCGGAAAACGAGTTTACGGCGGACATTCTTATTGACGGCGAAACCATCGCGGCCATCGGCAGGGACCTGCAGGCGGAGGCGGAGCAGACCGTCGACGCCAGGGGGAAATTCGTTTTCCCCGGCGGCATTGACCAGCACACCCACTTTGACGCCCTGTGCAACAGCGGGGACACCAACACCGCCCCCTATGAGACCACAAGGGCCGTCTGCGTCGGCGGAACCACCACCATCATTGACTACGCGCCCCAGGACCCAGGCCGGGGGCTGCTGGACTCCATCACCTATCGCATCGACCACCGGGCGAAGGGGAAGGCCTGCGTGGACTACGCGCTCCACGCCCTGATCACCGAGATCACGCCGGAGATGTTCCGGGAGATCAGCAGGCTGCCGGAGCTGGGCGTGGCCAGCATCAAGGCCTTTATGGCCTATAAGGGCTCCCCCCTCCATGTGGACGACGGCACGCTGCTGCGGGTGATGGAGGAGGCCAAAAGGGCCGGCGTGACCACCTTTGTCCACGCGGAGAACGCGGAGATCATCGACAGACTCCAGAAGGAGGCCGTAAAGGCCGGGCACATTGCGCCCAAGTACCACGCGGAGACGCGCCCGCCCTTTGTGGAGGTGGAGGCGACCAGGCGGGCGGTGTACCTGGCGGAGGTCACCGGCGCGCCCACCTTTATTGTCCATATCTCCACCGGGGACGCCGCCGGGTGCGTGGGCGATGCCCGGGCCAGGGGCCTGCGGGTGTTCGGCGAGACCTGCACCCAGTATCTGACCACCACAAAGGACAGGCTGGACCAGCCGGACTACAACGAGGCCGCCAAATACATCTGCTCCCCCGCCCTCCGCGACGAGGCGGATATCCGCCGCATGTGGGAGGCCCTCCATGACGGGACCCTCTCCGCGGTGGTGTCGGACCACTGCGGCATCGACCTGACCATGAAGCAGGCGGGCAGGGACAACTTTGCCGATTGCCCCAACGGCGCGCCGGGGGCGGCGGACCGGATCCCCATGCTGTGGACCAGGGGCGTGGCGGCTGGGCGGATCAGCCGCCAGCGGTTTGTGGAGGTCTGCTCCACGCTGCCCGCCAAAATCAACGGCATCTATCCCAGAAAGGGGACCATCGCGGTGGGGTCCGACGCGGATATCGTGGTGTACGACCCGGATTACCGGGGGACCATCCGCCTGGCGGACAACCCCAACGGCATCGACTACAACATCTACGAGGGCACGGAGATCTCCGGCCGGCCAGAGCTTGTATTCCTGCGGGGCAGGATTGTCGCCAGAGAGGGCAAATTCACCGGCCAGCTGGGCCAGGGCCAGTTTATTGCCAGCGAGTCCGGCGGGTATTGCTTCCAGTAAGCGCCCCCCTGCCGTGCGTCCCGGATGCCCCGGATGAGAAATGACAGTTGAAATCCTGTCCGCACATGTATATAATAGATGCATTGCTGTAAGCGGCCCTTGCCGCGGCAACGCTACTCATTATTGAGTAGTTGTATAATGGAATTGCAGGTGTGGATGCGATGATGACGGAGCGATTTACAGATTTAAAAACCATTGCGGACAGTGAGTTGTTTTCATCCCGCATGGAGATGGTCAAGTACATGATGCTGCGGCTGATTGGACAGAGCGGGACAGGCCTGGGCGCGTGGGAAATGCAGATATCTCTGCGGGAGGCGGGGGTAGAGCTGAGTACAGCCACTGCAGGGCGATACCTGAAGGAGCTGGACAGCAGCGGCCTGACGGCCAAGCTCAGCAACAAGGGGCGTGTGCTGACCGACCGGGGGCGCTCGTACATGGAGCAGATGGATACGGAGCTGATATCCAGCTACCTCCACAAGGGCGTAAAAAAAGCCGCCGGCGGGGGAGAGTACAAGGACCTCTTCGATATCTATGCTGTGCGAATACCCATTGAGCTGGAATCCGTGCGCCTGTGCTGCCGCAGCGCTTCCAAGGAGGAGATCGCGGAGATTGGGCGGTATGCGGAGAGCTATGGACAGCTGGCCCAGGGCGGGGAGGATTTTACCAACACCTCTCTGGATTTCCATGTGCTGATTGCCAACGCAACCAGGAACCAATTCATGGCGGCGCTGCTGGAGATGCTGATTTTCGAGCAGAAAAAGATTGAAAACAGCTTGGAGTACCTGATAACGCGCCGGTATGGACTGCTGTTTTCCCGGCAGCACCAGGAGATTTACGAGAGCATCCGCGATCGGGATGAGGAGAGGGCCGTGCATCTGATGCAGGTGCACTTTGATGAGATCATCAACGCCATGCGTGAGGACCAGAGCGCACGGAAGATATCGGAAAAAGAGGCGTCTCCTCCTGCCCCGGCGCACTGAAAGAATACGCCCCGCCGGCCAGGCCCGGCGGGGCAGCAAAGGGAGTGTTCCATGATGAATATGCTCAATCAGAAGGCGCGGCAGCTCAAACAGGGCGCCATCCGCGCCATGTTTGACCGGGCTGCCGGTATGGAGGGGGTCATCAGCCTGGGAATCGGCGAACCGGATATGCCCACGCCGGCTTTGATCTGTCAGGCCGGGATGGAGGCGTTGGAGCGGGGGGAGACCCACTACACGCCCAATGCCGGCACGGTGGAGCTGCGCCGGGCTATTGCGGAGAAATCCTATCTCGCGCCGCTGGGCTATGACCCGGCTGGGGAGATCATCGTGACCTGCGGCGGCATGGGGGCGCTGTCCCTGCTGTTTCTGGTCCTTTTGGAGGAGGGGGATGAGGTCCTGATCCAGGACCCCCAGTGGCTCAATCACGCCGCCCAGGTCCGGTATTGCGGCGGCGTACCCGTCCGGGTACCCACCAGAGCTGCCGCCGGCTTCTCCATGGAGCGGGAGGCGGTGGAGCGTCTGGTGACAGCCCGCACAAAGGCCATCCTGATCAACTCCCCCAACAACCCCACCGGCGCCGTTATGAGCAAGGAGGCCCTGAAGGAGATTGCCGCGGTTGCCCGCAGGCGGGATCTGCTGGTCATCTCGGACGAGGTATACAGTACGCTGCTCTATGGGCAGGCCAGCCACATTTCTATTGCCTCTCTGCCCGGCATGCGGGAGCGCACCGTGGTCATCAACAGCTTCTCCAAGGCCTATGCCATGACCGGCTGGCGGGTAGGCTATGCAGCCGGACCGGCGGAGATCATTGACCGCATGGTCAAATGTCAGGAAAATTTCAGCGCCTGCGTCAACGCGCCGGGCCAGCATGCCGCCGCCGCAGCGCTGGACCACCCGGAGCTGGCTACGGGGCTGCGGGATATTTTCGCCAGGCGCAGGGAGGCGCTGCTGTCTGAGCTGGCGCGGATTCCCGGCATCTGCTGCGCTCCCCCCGCCGGCGCGTTCTACGCCTTTGCGGATATCAGCGCCTTCGGCATGAGCAGCGAGACATTCTGCCGGCAGCTGCTGGAGCAGGAGCGGGTGGTGTGCATTCCCGGCAGCGCCTTTGGCCAATGCGGGGAGGGGTATATCCGCATTGGCTATGCCGCCGGAGAGGACCGCCTGCGGGAGGCGGTCCGGCGCATGGCCCGCTTCTGTGAGAGCAGGGACAACCAGAGCCGATGAATAGGAGGTGTGCCCATGAGGGAACAGGTGATTGAGCGGATCGAGAAGGAAAAACTCATTGCCATTATCCGCGGGGTGGAGCCCATGCAGTACAGAAAAATTGCGGACGCCCTCTATGCGGGCGGCGTCCGGCTGATGGAGATTACGTATGATCAGAAGGAACCGGCCTCTTTTCCGGCGGTGGCTGACGCCATTGCCGCCATTGGAGCGGCCTACGGGGAGCGGATGCTGGTGGGCGCCGGGACGGTAACAACGGTGGAGCTGGTGGAGCTGACCGCCAGGGCCAACGGCAGATTTATTATTTCACCGGATGTGAATACTGACGTTATCCGCCGCGCCCGCCAGCTGGGTCTGGTCTCCCTTCCCGGCGCGCTGACGCCTACGGAGGTGCTGACGGCGCATAACGCCGGCGCGGACTTTGTCAAGCTGTTTCCTGCCGGCAGCCTGGGGGTGGACTATGTGAAGGCCATTCGCGCGCCCATCAGCCATGTGAGGCTCATGGCGGTAGGCGGCATCAACGAGCACAATGTGGGCCAGTTTTTGCGGGCCGGTATGGCTGGCGCCGGCGTCGGCGGGATGCTGACCAACAGGGCGTGGATTGCGGCAGGCGCTTACGAGCGAATCACGGAGGCCGCCGGGAAGCTTGTGGAGGCGGTCAAAGCCGCCTGAAAGGAAAGGAACATGCCGTGAAACGAGTCATTACATTCGGCGAAATCATGATGCGTCTGAATCCCGAGGGATATTTGCGCTTTGTTCAAGCCGGAAAATTTGAGGCAACCTTTGCCGGGGGTGAGGCAAACACCGCCGTCTCTCTGGCAAACTATGGCATTGATGCCGCATTTGTCTCAAAGGTCCCGGTCCATGAAATCGGCCAGATGGCGGTCAATGAGCTGCGCCGGTACGGGGTGGATACCAGCTTCATGGTCCGGGGCGGGGAACGTCTGGGGGTTTATTTTGTTGAAAAGGGCGCGTCCCAACGGGCCTCGAAGGTCATTTATGACCGCGCCAACTCCGCGATTGCAGGGGCGGCGGCAGCTGACTTTGATTGGAAAAATATTTTCCATGGGGCGGACTGGTTCCACTTTACCGGCATCACGCCCGCCTTGGGTGGCCAGCTGCCCGCAATCTGCCTGGAGGCCTGCCAGGAGGCCAGGAAGCAGGGGGTCACCGTCAGCTGCGACCTGAACTTCCGCAAAAAGCTGTGGAGCAGGGAGCGGGCCAACCAGGTCATGACAGAGCTGATGCCCTATGTGGATATCTGCATAGCCAACGAGGAGGACGCCAAGGACGTTTTCGGCATTGCCGCCCGAAACACGGATCTGGACACCGGCAAGCTGGACCATCAGGGCTATATCAGCGTGGCCCGGCAGCTGGCAGAGCGCTTCCACTTCCAAAAGGTGGCGATTACGCTGCGGGGCAGCATCTCCGCCTCAGACAATGATTGGGCCGCCATGTTGTACAGTGAGGGAAGGGCATACTTTTCCAGGACCTACCGCATCCACATTGTAGACCGCGTAGGCGGCGGGGACAGCTTTGGCGGCGGCCTGATTTATAGCCTGCTCTCGGGCCTTGACAGTCAGAAAGCCATTGATTTTGCCGCCGCCGCGTCCTGTCTGAAGCATAGTATCGAGCATGATTTTAATCTTGTTTCCGCAGCGGAAGTCGAGAGCTTAGCCAGTGGAAATGCTTCCGGTCGGGTACAGCGGTAGCCGGCGCGGTTCTGTATTGCTATAGGAGCTGTAAAAAACAACCTGAAGGAAGAAGAGGCCCACCCAGAAAATGGGGGGTCTCTTCTGGTTGATAGGAGGGAAGCAAAAAAGCGCAAGAAGGAAAAATGGGGCAAAAAAACGGCGAAAAAAGGGGGAAAGGGACCCCTCAGTCACGCTTCGCGTGCCAGCTCCCCTTTCAGGGGAGCCTTTTCCCCCTGCTCCTTGCCGCCGCCCTTCACCATCCGGAAGTCCTGCTTAATTGCCGCCATGCTGCCCGCGGCATCAATTACCATGTCAAATTGCCGGCCTGCTGGCCGGCAAGGAAAGTCGCTTTGTCTGCAGGGGGTTCGGTAAGATTGTACAAATTAGGGCAAAGTACTGTCAAAGCCTTAGAGTCATTGCGCCGCAATGACTCTAAGGCTTTTCTGTCATTCCCCGAAACAGCAGGCAGCCACCCATCAGGCTCCCCAGGCTATTCAGGCTGTTGGTGATAAAGTTCAGAAGCGTCCTCAAGCAGGCAGGAGCGCGGCCTGTAGCACCTCCATCACCTGCGGGAAAACCTCCTCCGGCAGGCGCTGTCCCTGGATGACGCTCTGCAGCAGCGGCATCAGGGGAGCAGTTGCCTGATATACGCCGAACACCTCCCATAATTCACGGCCGCAGGCGGCGTCCAGACTCTCCAGCAGATTGCTGTACCAGGGATACTGCATAAGGATATCGCTGTTATGATAGATGTCTGCGTAGGGGGCCAGACCGCCGTATAGCGTAATCAGTTCAGCCTGCGTATATGATGAGATCCAGCGCACAAACGCCTTTGCTGCCGCAATATTCGGGGAGTCCGCAAAAATGGAGAGAGAGCCGCCGGTAATGTAGGCGGTGCCGCCGGGGATGCAGGTATAGCCGATGAGGCCGCCGTAAATATTTCTTTGCAAATGGGAAATATTCGAGGCGTAATTGAGGAAAACCAGCTCCATGGCCGTCTGCCCGTTGACAAAGTCCTCCAGCGTGGCGCCAACCCACTCCTTGCTGCGCACGGGGAGGGCGTACCGCCCGCACACGTACATATTCTGCAGCGACCTGGACACGGCCTCCTCATCGATCCGGGTTTTGCCGCGCTGGAGCGTCCGGCTCTTCATGTAGTTGATATAGCGCAGGAAAAACGTAGAGCTCAGCTCCGTCGGAGAATCCCAGTTCATTCCGCAGCCGGCCCGGACAGGGGAGGCAGCGTTGTAGTCCTGGTTAAAAAAGCGGATAATCCCCTCAATCTGGTCAAATGTGGCGGGGACTGCCAGAGGCTGGCCTGTCTGCTCATAATACGTGCGCTGGAGCAGCTGGTCCTCAAAGAGGTCCTTCCGGTAGATCAGCATATCCGTGCCGATGTCGAAGGGGATGCACTGGGGCTGCCCGTGGACATAGGAAAAATCCCGCACAATACGGGGCAGCATCCTGCAGGTGATCTCCTGAAATTCCTCCCGGCTGAAGGTGAAAAAAATATCAGGCGGGAACAGGGGCAGACAGCTCATGTTGTTGCGCACCAGATCGAATCCGCCGGTGTGGGCGCACTGCAGGGTTTCCGGGTAGACCTCGTCGGGCATGCGCTCCACAAACTGGACCTCGATCCCGGTTTCCCGGGTAAATTTGGGGGCGATCCGCCGGAGGGCTGCGCTGGAGCGGCTTTTGGAGAGGAGCACCCGCAGCCGCGCGCCCCCGCCTGCGGGCGAAAGGCGGGCAGGCTCCGGCCGGAAGCCGCCGGCGGGGAGTATTTCGTGAATCGGCTCCCGGATCTTCTGCACATTCTTTTCAGTGAAACGCTCCAGGAGGCACCGCGCCGCCCGCATGCCCGCGCGCATATGGTCCAGCGTATACCGGGTAACCCCCGGCTGCTCCACAAGGATATGGTCCGGCGACAGCGTTATCACCGGCGGGCAGGGAGCGGAGGAGGCCACCGAAAAGGCCAGCTGTACCTTTGGCAAAAAGGAGAAATCTGTCAGCACGATGGCGTCCGGAGCCCGCTGGTCCTCCTCCAGAAATTTGATGGGGGACGCGGATATATTCAGCCAGTCCGTGGCCCTGACCTGCAGGCGGCATAGGGGATTCTCGCCCTGCAGCGTCTCCCGCAGCCCCTGGACCAGCTCCCGGTTCTCCGGATAATATTGCGGATCGCTGATGACGGCGATGTCTCGGTGCCCCTGCTGCAGGAGGCGCTTGCCGATCTGGCGGCCAATGCCGCGGAAATCAAAGCCGATAAAGTCGCGGCCCCGCTGCAGTTCGCGGAAGGCATAGAGGACCTCCGCGCCGCTGTTGCGGGCCCCGCAATAGATGTCCGCATGGGAGATGGAGCTGGTCACGGTGATAATGCCGGACACGCGCATCTCCGCCGCGTGCTTTGCAATGGATTCCTCCCGATAGGGGGAGTCGCCCGTTACAAACAGAAGGGGCGTATAGCGGTTTTCCTCCAGAATCAGCTTGATTCCGTTAAAAAAGCTGGTGTACCGGGCCTCGTCGATACTGGGGAGGATAACGGCCACGTGGCTGGAAAGGGGGGAATCCTTCCGCAGCTGCTTGGCCTGGGCGTTTGCCACATATCCCAGCTGTTTGGCCGCCTCCATCACCCGCTGGATTTTTTCAGCGCTGACGTTGCCGCGGTTATTCAGTACGTTGGATACCGTGCCCTGAGAAACTTTGGAAAGCTTTGCGATATCTTTTACAGTAATCATCACGGCCTCTCTACCCTTCAGCCGGGCCCGCCGGTCCCGGCGGGCCCAGTAATGAATGAACTTCCTGTCCACTGGTTTTAGCATAGTTGATTTTATAAAAAAAGTCAAGCGGCAGAGAAATAAATTCGTTTCAATACGATGACAACTGTAAAACCAGTAATTTAAAAATTTATAGATTTTGGATATTGACACGTTTCAATAAATGGTGTAAGCTAATAGACAACCCGAGTGCAGGGTAAAAGAAGGGAGGACACAGTCATGACGGAAGCTGAAAAAATCCGGATCGCCCAGGAGGCGATTATGGCCTACTACAGCGCGGACGACCCGGAAAACAAAGCGTATGCCCTGGAAATCAATGCGCAGGTCTCGCCGGAGGCCGCACGCATCCACCGCGAATCCATTGTCATTGACACCTGCAGTTTTTATCTGGAGTCCTATAACTGGCACCTGAAGGAGTCCGGTGCCACGGCGCTGAACCTGACGGTCCCCTCCGTCCACGACGGCCTGGAGGGCGCTGTCAACGCAATCATCCACCACTATGCGGCCATTGCGGGGACGCCGGACCACTTTGTCCTGGCGGAAACGGCGGACGACATCCGGCAGGCCAAGCGGGACGGGAAGATCGCCATCATCATCGGCGCCCAGAGCCCCCGTTTCATCGAGCATGCGTCCCTGGCCGCGTCCGTGGAGGTCTTTGCAAAGATGGGACTGCGGATTCTGCAGATCGGCTACAATCAGCGGACCTTCGCCGCGGAGGGGTGCCTGTGCAGCGAGGGCGGCGGACTCTCCGCAACGGGCCGGCAGCTGATTGCCGCCATGGAGGCCTCCGGGATCACGGTGGACATCAGCCACATCGCCCATCGGGCCGCTATGGAAGCGATGGACGCCTGTACCAAGCCGCCGATCTTCAGCCACTCCAACCCGCTGGAGCTGTTCGACCACCCCAGAAACATCACGGCGGAGGCGGCGAAAAAGTGCGCCGGTATGGGCGGCGTCATCGGCGTATGCTCCTACGTACCCATTCTGTGGAGCCGGAAACGGCTGCCCTGCATAGATGACTTTGTAGACGCTATCGCCTACTACGCCGATCTGGTGGGCATTGACCACGTGGGCATCGGCATTGACTCCAACGCGGAGCCCGGCGCCTATGACCGCCACGACACCCGCAGCCTGATGAAACTGGTCCCCCCCAACCGGGACGTCTACCTGGCGGGGGCCGAGGCCGGACTGGGGAAGCGCTGCGCCTATCCGGCGGGGCTGTACAGCCTGGCCAATATTGTCAACATTGTGGAGCATATGCTGCGGCGGGGCTTCAGCGAAGGGGATATTCGGAAGGTAATGGGAGAAAATTATCTCCGTGTCTTCGACCAGACCTGGCGGAAGCGGGGCTGAGCCGAGGGGACGCGCGGTAATAGACGGAACAGGAAGCTTGTGTAAATCGAGGAGGTTAACCGATGAAAAAGAGAATACTTGCGAGGAAAGCGGCGGCTGTGCTGCTGGGCCTGCTGCTGCTGGCGTCCATGGCGGCCTGCGGCGGCGGAAACAGCCAGGACCAGGGCGGCGGCGGTTCCGGCGCGGGCGCGGACCATTCCGGCCGCACGGACGTCAACTACGGCCTTTCCAGCGACATCGCTTCCCTGGATCCCGTGTACACCACGGACCAGATCAGCACCATCCTCTACCGCCAGCTCTATGACACGCTGATCGTAAAGGGCGAGGACGGAACCTGGCAGCCCAAGCTGGCGGAGTCCTGGGAGTTGTCTGACGACGAGATGGTCTACACCTTCCATCTCCGCCAGGACGTCAAATTCCACGACGGCAGCGGCATGACCGCCGAGGATGTGGCCTACTCCGTCAACCGGGCCATTGAGTCCGCGGCAACCGGCGCGTCCATGACCAATATGGCCGAGTGCGCGGCCATTGACGACTACACGGTGGAGGTCCGCATGACCCAGCCTTTCGGCGGCGTGATGGAAATTCTGAGCACCTATGGCCGCGTATCCAGCGCGGCCACCACGGACTACGAATCCGCCCCCATCGGCACGGGCCCCTACAAGTTCGTCTCCCGGAACTCCGGCGACAACATCACGCTGGAGGCCTTTGAGGACTACTATCTGGGGGCGGCCACCATCAAAAACCTGACCTTCAAGGTCATTACCGACCCTACTACACAGATTGCGGCGCTGCAGAAGGGCGAGATCGACTTCCTCACCCACTGCAGCCTGTCCGCCAAGGCCACCGTTGAGGGCGACAAAAACCTGGTCTGGCAGGAGACCCTTTTCCGGGGCAACAACTGGCTGAGCTTCTGCCAGAACAAGCCCCCCTTTGACAACATTCTGGCCCGGAAGGCCGCGCAGTACGCCATTGATAAGGACGCGGTGCTGGTGGGCGGCTCCGAGGGCCTGGGCGCCACCATGAAAACCGTGTTCCCCTCCAGCGTCCCCAACTCCCCGGAGGAGTCCTACGAGCAGCCCTACGGCTATGACCCCGAGAAGGCGAAGGCGTATCTGGAGCAGTACAAGGCGGAGGCCGGCGTGGACACCGTGTCCATCTCGATCCTGGCCCCGGATACGCCCATGTACCTCTATCCCGCCATCACGGTGGAGGGCATGCTGCGGGACGTGGGCTTTGACGTGACCACGGAGCAGATCGACCGGTCCACCTACTGGTCCTCCGTGTACGCCGGGAATTATCAGCTGGCGGTCACCGGCACCTCCTGGCCGGTCAACGACTGCGACGGCAACTACCTGTATTTCTACAGCACCTCAGGCCAGCACTACTTTATGGCCTTCAACGATGAGCTGGACAAATACTTTGACGAGGGGCGTTCCCTTACGGACCCCGCCCAGCGTCTGGAGGCCTATACCCGCGCCCAGGAGGTCATTGACGAGGAGGCCATCTGCGTGCCCCTGCTTCAGCCGGCCAACGCCGTGGCCTACAACGCCGCTTTGCAGGGCGTGGACACAAAGGACGACATCTATTCCCACTTTGTCTACGACTGGTCCTGGTAAAAAAGAAAGACCGGCCATCCGTATTCGACAGACAGGGCGCGCCGCACGGCTCCGGAGCACTGGCCCGTGCGGCGCGCCTGAAACAATTGAGAGAAGGGAGGCAGACTATGCTGAAATATATCTCAAGGCGGGTCCTGATTTTGATTCCTGTCCTTCTGGGCGTTTCTTTCCTGGTCTTTGCCATTCTGGCAATGATGCCGGCGGACGTGGCGGCAGTCCAGCTGGGGGTCTCGGCCACACCGGAGGGGATTGAAAAATGGAACGAGGAGCACGGGCTCAACGACCCGTTCCTCAAGCGCTATTTTGACTACATGGGAGGGCTGCTGACCGGCGACCCCGGCGTCTCCTGGTCCTCCAACACGCCGATCAAAACGGAGTTTGTGCAGCGCATCCCCTCCACCATGGCGCTGACGGCGGGGACGATTGTGCTGGTCATCCTCCTGGGCGTCCCGGTAGGCGTGATCTCCGCCATCAGGCAGTACAGCATCTTTGACAATATTTCCCGGCTCCTGGCCATGCTGCTGACCTCCCTGCCCGCGTTCTGGCTGGGATTGCTGCTGATGCTGAAATTTGCTTTGGAGCTGGACGTTCTGCCGGCCACAGGCGGCGGCTCCTTCGCCCATTATATCCTCCCCTGGATCACCCTCTCCACCGCCATGGCGGCGCAGATGATCCGCATGACCCGCTCCACCATGCTGGAGGTCATCCGGGCGGACTATGTGCAGACCGCCCGGGCCAAGGGGGCCCGGCCGGTCCGGGTGGTGATGGTCCACGAGCTGCGAAACGCCCTGCTGCCCATCATCACCGTCGTGGGCATCATTCTGGGGCAGACGCTGGGCGGCGCCATTGTGACGGAGACCATTTTTGCCCTGCCGGGCGTGGGGACCTATCTGCTGCAGGGAATTTTCAAGTACGACATGCCGGTGGTGATGATCAGCGTTCTGTTTATCGCGGCGGTGATCGGCGTGATAAATCTGCTGATCGACATTCTCTATATGTATATCGATCCGCGCCTGCGCAGTCAGTTTGTGAAGGGATAGGAGGTGGCCGGATGAAAAAAACAGCGGGAAACGCCCCGAAGAGGCGGGGACAGTTTGCCTCGATCTGCTACCGGTTCAGCAGGAACCGCATGGCGATGCTGGGGCTGGCCGTATTTCTGGCCGTGGTCTTTTTTGCCGCCACCGCCCCCATGTTCGCCGATTATGAGGCGGACGCGGTGAAGCAGAACGTATACGCGAAATTCTTTTCCCCCGGCCAGGAGGGACATATTCTGGGCACGGACATGTACGGCCGCGACCTGTTCGCGCGGATCATTTTCGGCGCGCGGCTGTCGCTGCTGATCTCCCTGTCCACTGTGGGGGCGTCCCTTGTGCTGGGATGCCTGATCGGCTCCCTGTGCGCCTACTACGGCGGATGGCTGGACACGGTCACCATGCGCATTGTGGATATCTTTCTTGCCCTGCCGATGACCCTGATGGCGGTGACGGTGGTGGCGGCGCTGGGGACCAGCACCACAAACCTGATCATTTCCCTGACGATCTCCATGGTGCCGCCCTTTGTGCGGATCGTGCGCTCGGCGGTGCTGCAGGTCAAGGGCTCGGACTACATCGAGGCCGCCGTGGCCTACGGCTCCCGGGACATGCGGATCATCCTGACCCACGTGCTGCCCAACGCCATCGGTCCCATCATTGTCCAGGCCACGCTCAATCTGGCGTCGGTCCTGCTGTCGGTGGCGGCGCTGGGATTCATCGGTCTGGGCGTGCCCTCCCCCCAGCCGGAGTGGGGCACCATGCTGGCGGAGAGCAAGGCCCAGATGCGCTATTACCCCTGGCAGGTCATCATCCCCGGCGCCGCCATCGCGGTGACGGTGCTGTCCATCAATCTGATCGGCGACGGTCTGCGGGACGCACTGGACCCCAAGCTGAAGAACGGATAAAAAATGCGCAGAGGAGGAGAAAAATGGGACCCTTGTTGGAGATCAGAGATCTGCATGTGGAGTACAAAACCCATGACGGGACCGTCTACGCTGTCAACGGCGTGGATCTGTCGCTGGGGAGAGGGGAGACACTGGGGCTGGTGGGCGAGACCGGCGCGGGCAAAACCACAACCGCGCTGAGCATTCTCCGGCTCCTGCCGGATCGGATCGGACAGATCCGCAGCGGAAAGATCCTGCTGGACGGCGCGGATATCACGGCGATGAGCGAGCCGCAGATGCGGGAGATACGGGGGAACAGGGTGTCCATGATCTTTCAGGACCCGATGACCTCTCTCAACCCCATCCTGCCGGTGGGGCGGCAGATCGAGGAGGCGCTCCTCCTCCACACACAGCTCAGCAAGGAGGACCGGGCGAAGCGGGTGGACGAGATGCTGACGGCGGTGGGCCTGCAGGCGTCGAGAAAGGACGAGTACCCCCACCAGTTTTCCGGCGGGATGAAGCAGCGGATCGTCATCGCCATCGCGCTGGCCTGCAACCCGGAGCTGCTGCTGGCGGACGAGCCCACCACCGCCCTGGACGTGACCATTCAGGCCCAGGTGCTGCAGATGATGAATGAACTGAAAAAGCAGTTTGACACCAGCATGCTCCTGATTACCCACGATCTGGGCGTTGTGGCCCAGACCTGCGACAAGGTGGCGATCATGTACGGCGGCCATATTGTGGAGAGCGGCACGGTGCAGGACATCTATGAGGCCAGGGAGCACCACCCCTATACCACGGGCCTGTTCCGCTCCATCCCGGAGATGAACAGGGACTCCGACCGGCTGGCGCCCATTCCGGGGCTGATGCCGGACCCCATGCTCCGGCAGGAGGGGTGCAGCTTCCATGACCGCTGCCCCCACTGTATGGAGCGCTGCAGGCGGGAGAAGCCGGACAGCCGCGCCGTCTCGCCGACCCACAGCATCGCCTGTTTCCGGCACGAGCGGAAGGACAGATAGGAAAGGAGGCGCAGTGATGGACGTGCGCGACCAGCCCCTGCTGCAGACAAAGGGGCTGACAAAATATTTCAGAACATCCCGCGGCCTGCTCCATGCCGTCGACCACGTTGACCTGGAAATTCAGGCAAAAAAGACGCTGGGCGTGGTAGGGGAGTCCGGCTGCGGCAAATCCACCCTCGGCAGAACAATCCTGCGGCTGATCGAGCCGACAGAGGGCAGCGTTCTATATGGCGGGGAGGACATCGCCGGCTGCTCCGCCGCCAGAATGCGGGAGATGCGCCGGAAGATGCAGATCATTTTTCAGGACCCCTACGCCAGCCTGGACCCGCGAAAGACGGTAAAGGAGCTGATTGCCGACCCGCTGAAGGTCTATAAAACGCCGAAGTCCCGGCGGGACGAACTGGTAGGGCAGATGATGGAGACCGTGGGGCTGGCGGAGCGCTTTGCGCAGGCGTACCCCCATGAGCTGGACGGAGGCCGCCGCCAGCGGATCGGTATTGCGCGGGCGCTGGTGCTGCAGCCGGAATTTATTGTCTGTGACGAGCCGGTTTCAGCGCTGGATGTTTCCATCCAGGCGCAGATTCTCAATCTGCTGATGGATCTGCAGGAGAGCCACGGCCTGACCTATCTTTTTATCACCCACGACCTGTCGGTGGTCCGGCATATCTCGGACGAGATCATGGTCATGTATCTGGGCGTTGTTG
>Ga0073906_1004125_pt1 | contig 15131 bp, 13 predicted proteins | sample Inofromicrocosms_FD_65485 | JGI IMG/M metagenome (GOLD analysis project Ga0073906, IMG submission 65485) | Mouse cecum microbial communities from Vienna, Austria - Inoculum for glucosamine and mucus D2O microcosms | ecosystem: Host-associated > Mammals > Digestive system > Large intestine >... | reverse complement strand
CGCCCGGCAGATCGGAGTGGTGGAGGACTTCATATACACGTTTCGCCGGAAAAATACCATTGTGGTGATTGACCCGGTAATGGGCGATGACGGCCGGGCCTACCAGACGTACACGGCGGAGATGTGTGAAGGGATGTGCCGTCTGTCAGCGCTGGCGGATGTGATCACGCCCAATCTGACGGAAGCGGCGTTTCTTCTGGGCCGTCCCTACGAAAGCCTGCCTGGAGTCGGGACAAGCGCGGGTCCGGACAGCCTGCGGCAGCTTGTGGAGGACCTGAGCATGGGCGGGCGGCGTTCGGTAGCGCTGACGGGAGCCTCGTTGTCACCGGGAAAAACGGGAGCCATGTGTTTTGACGCCCGTACCGGAAAGACGGAAGCCGTTCAGACCGATTTTGTCGCCCATCCCCTCCACGGCACCGGAGACGTGTTTGCCAGCGTGTTGACCGGCGCGCTCTTACAAGACAAGACCCTTCCGGAGGCGGCGAAACAGGCGGTGGAGTTCATTCATGCCTGCGCCCTGCGGACGGTAGCCCAGGACCTGCCGCTGCGGGAAGGCGTGGACTTTGAACCGCTGCTGAATCTGCTCACAGGGAATTGAGGCCGGGCCATTATTCCGGAACGCGGAGACAATCGATACAAGACAGGAAAAGGGACGCACCCGGGTTAATGAGTGCGTCCCTTTGATATTGCAGGGGAATCAGGCGGCGGGGATGGTCAGGACCTGGCCAATCTGGAGTACGTCAGGGTTTTTCAGAATCTTGGTGTTGGCCTTGTAGATGATCTGCCACTTGGTTCCATCATTATAGACACGCTTTGCAATACGCCACAGGCAGTCGCCGGACTTGACGGTATAAGTACCAGCGGCGGGAGCGGGAGCGGGTTCCGGAGCAGGAGCGGGTTCCGGAGCGGGAGCGGGTTCCGGAGCGGGAGCGGGTTCTGGAGCGGGAGCTTCCGCGGCCTTGTCGATGGTGATCCGACCGGCAGGCTCACCGTAAGCGTCCGCGGTGACAACGCCCTTCAGCTCGTCCTTGATATAGTCCATCAGAACCTCGTCCATAGGAATGCCCAGGTCGTAGTTCACGGAAGCGGCAGAAAAAGCGTAGTAAGTATCGCCGCCGGCGGCCATAAAGTCATTGGTTGCGATGGCGTAGGTAGCCTTTTCGTCGAAGGGTTCGCCGCCGACAGTCTCAATGGTCACGCGCTTGATGCTGGCGGGCTTATGATAGGTAGAGCCAGGATAGAGGTCGCCCTCGTCAAAGGCAGCGTTTGCATTGATCTTGAAGGTAATGCCGCTGACCTGGGGGAAGCCGCCCACAGCAGTCGGGGTAGAGAAGGTAGAGGCTTCCAGGGCTTCCAGCAGTTCCGCGCCGGTGACCTTGACGATGCTCAGGGTGTTTCCGAAGGGCAGAACGGTGTTCACGTCCTTCTTGGTGATATCGCCCTCGTTGATCGCCGCACGGATACCGCCGCCGTTGGTGATGGCCGCGTCTACGGATTCGCCGTTCTTTTCCGCGCCCCAGACAAGAGCGTCAGTGATCAGGTCGCCCAGGTTGGTTTCCTCGGTACGGTTGCCGGGGTCCTTTTCGCCATTGAGGACGGTTTCAGTTTTTGCGAACGCCGCGCCGTAATCGTCATCAATCTGCTTCTGGATTTCGGCGGCGCGTTTTGCGATGGCGCTGTCTTCCTCAAGGCCCTCGGTGGCGACGTTCTCAAGGGAAATCTCGCCGTTGGGAGCGATGGTAACCACGCCGATGTTGGCCAGCTTGGTGCCGGTGGAGGTGAGGCTGGTCTTGAGTTGCAGGCCGTCGGTAGCTTCCTTGACCTCTTCCAGGGTAGAATGGGAGTGACCGTCGATAAACACGTCAATACCCTCGACTTTTTCCAGCAGGTCGAAAGAACGGTTGCCCTCGGACTCGTCGTCAATTCCCAGATGGCCCAGGCAGACGATATAATCGCACTTCTCGGCTTTCAGGGCGTCGACTTCCTTCTGAGCGATGTCGAACATATCCTGACCGGCGGCGAAGGTCACGCCCTTGATCTTAGCGGGATGGGCTTTGGTAGCGGTTTCGGGAGTGGTCAGGCCGAAGACGCCGATTTTCTTTCCGCTCTCGGTAGTCAGGATGGTATGGGCGCTTTCAACCTTGCCATCCAGCATAACGTTGGCGGAGACGATGGGAAACTTGGCGTCCTTGGCAATCTCCTGGAAGTTGGCGTAACCGTAATCGAACTCATGATTGCCGATGGTGGCTGCGTCGTAGCCGGCCAGGTTCATCAGTTCCACGGCGGTTTTGCCCTGGGAGACGCTGACGGTGGGATCGCCCTGAATGAAGTCGCCGGCGTCCAGAAGCAGGACCTCCGCGCCCGCCTCCTTGTAAGCCGCCTTCAAAGCCGCAGCCTTGGCGTATCCGGCAATAGCGCCGTGTACGTCGTTGGTGTGGAGGATGACGATGGTGCCTTCAGCCACGTCATCCAGCGCGCTGGCAGGGATGGTCAAAGAGAGCATCATAGCCAGGGCCAGCAGCAGGGACAAAAGTTTTTTCCTCATGCTTGTACCTCCTTTGTATTCACGGGCGGCTCGGGGGTCTTCCGCCCTGATTGCCTCATTATACCACAAGCCCTGCCCGTTTGTGTAGGCCCAAAGTAGTCCAACCGGAAAATTTTTTCAATTCTGTTTCAGCAAAAGCGGCGTCGGCAAAAAACCAGCGAAGGAGACGGAAGGAATTGCGTTCAACCCATATCCCCCCTATGAAATATAGACTCCCGCCTCTTCCAGCCTGCGTCCTCTGTATGGAAGTCGGCAGTTCTTCCAGGTCTCCATCTGTTCCGGCCTGCCCTCCCATAAAAGGACAGCTGACCAGAAGCCGTCAAAAGGGATTGGAGCGGGAAACAGCCGGTTCTGTCCATAAAAACTTCATATTTGTACAAGGGCTGTGTACAATTAAGGTTGACGGCGGGGACGGGAGCGTATATAATGGATTTAAATTGCTAAAGACAGACTCAGGAAGCGTCAAAACCAAGGCGCTTTTCTGTTGACTTTGGCCAGAAAGAAACCAGAGGGAGGAACACTCATGAGTAAGGGCAGGAAATTCAGCAGCAGCTGGGGCTTTGTACTATCGGCGGTCGGCTCTGCCGTAGGGATGGCGAACGTCTGGGGATTCCCGGCGAAGATGGGGAGCAATGGCGGGAGCGCGTTCCTGATCGCGTATCTGATATTCATAGCGCTGTTCAGCACGGTAGGATTGACGGCGGAATATGCGGCAGGGCGCCGGGCCAGAACGGGAACCCTGGGGGCGTATCATATGGCCTGGTCCACCCGCAGGAAGGAACTGGGACAGGCGGGCGGACTTCTGGGCTGGCTGCCGCTGGCGGGTTCCATGTGCATTGCCCTGGGTTACGCCGTCATCATTGCCTATGTGCTGAAAGCCTTTGCCGGTTCCCTCAGCGGAAGCCTTATGACCGCCGATACCGCCCAATGGTTCGAGAGCTTTTCCCTGACGGATTACTCTGTCATACCCTTCCATGTGATTGTGGTAGTGGGCACCCTTTTAACGCTTCTTCTGGGAGCCAGCAGCATTGAACGGACGAACAAAGTCATGATGCCCCTCTTTTTTATTATATTCGCGATTCTGGCCGTGCGCGTCTCCATGCTTCCTGGCGCGGCGGAGGGCTACCGGTATATTTTCACCCCCCGGTGGGAAGAGCTTCTGGACCCGATGGTCTGGGTATGGGCCATGGGACAGGCGTTCTTCTCTCTTTCCATCACAGGCAGCGGCATGATTGTCTACGGCGCGTATCTGGACTCGAAGGAGGATGTCAAGGCGCTGGCAATCCGGACGGCGGTTTTTGACACGATTGCCGCCATGGTTGCCGCGCTGGTGATTATCCCCGCCTGCTTTGCCTACGGTCTGGATGTGGGCGCGGGACCGTCTCTGCTCTTTGTCACCCTGCCCCGGATTTTGCAGGATATTCCTCTGGGCCGGCTGTTCGCGATTATTCTGTACACGGCCATGGTTTTCGCGGGGGTCAGCTCTCTGCAAAATATGTTTGAAGCGGTAGGCGAATCCCTGCTCCATCGGTTCCCCCGGCTGAAGCGGAACGTGATGCTGATACTGCTGTGTGTGATCTGCCTGGGCGTTGGCCTGAACATGGAGCCAATCTTCAAATGGGGTCCCTGGATGGATATCGTGTCCATCTACATTATCCCCATCGGCGCGACGTTGGGTGCAGTGTCCTGGTTCTGGGTTATGCGGAAAGAGGACCTGCTGGACGAGGTAAGCCATGGCGCGAAAAAGGCTCCGGGCACGGTCTGGTACAGCCTGGGCCGCTACGTCTATGTACCCTGCGCGGTGATCCTCTGCGCGGTAGCCCTCCTGATGAAGGTGGCCTTCTGACGCTTCCGGGCTTGCGGACAAAAAAACAGACAACCCGTCGGGCAGAACTGTCTGACGGGCTGTTTTTCTATGCGCTGGTTCGTTCCGGGGGCAGAGTGACGGTAAAGCGAACGAAAACGGAATGCACACTGTTTTTACACCGCTTCACTTCCGGAGGGGCAGGGTAAAGATAAAGCGCGTTGAGACGTGATCGCTTTCAGCCCGCAGAGCCCCCCTATGCTCCTGGGCAATGACGGCGGCGATGCTCAGCCCCAGACCGAAGCCGGACTGTTCGCCTCTGGAAGCGTCGGCGCGGTAGAAGCGTTGGAAGAGGCGGCGGAGCTGTTCAGGCGGGATAGGGGGGCCGGGATTGGAGACCGTGAGTTTTGCCTGCCGGTCGCTGGTCTGGAGGGAGAGGGTGATGGTCCCGCCGGGGGCGCCGTACTTAATCGCGTTGTCCAGGAGGATTGAGACGAGCTGCCGCAGGCGGTCCCGGTCGCCGAAGACCATGACGTTTTCCGAGAGGGCTTCCGCAAGACGCTTGCCGGCTTCAAAGGCCACGGGGTCAAAGGCAAGGGCGCAGTCCTCGGCCACGTCGGACAGGCTGACCTCCGAAAGCGTCACGGTATGGGTCATATTGTCCGCCCGGGCCAGGGTCAGCATTTCCTCCACCAGGTTTTTCATCTGCCGGGCCTCGGAAAGGATGTTGTCTGTCCAGCGGGAGGGCCGTTCGTCCATAGGGGTGGCTTCCAGAAGCTCGGCGTTGGAGAGGATGACGGTCAGAGGCGTTTTCAGCTCGTGGGAGGCGTCGGAAAGGAACTGACGCTGCTGTTTCCAGGCGCGTTCCACAGGCCGGGTGGTCCACCAGGCGAGAAGGACGGAAACGCCCAGAAGCAGCAGAAAGGCAAGGACGGCAATGAAGAGATAGGAGCGCATCATATCCTGCAGCATGGCCTGTTCCAGGGTCATATCCACAAAGGCCAGCTTGACATAAGGCCCGTTGTCCCGCCGGAGGTAGCGCAGGCCGTAGGACTTCACAACGCCCTCAGGAAGCTGCTGGTTCAGGCAGTCCAGGAGGATTGCGGAAAGCGCGTCGGTATTCTCCAGATTGTCATAGGTCCCCCCGGTGACATAAGCGGTATCGCTCCCGCCTCCCCGGAGGACGCTGACGGTAAAGTAAGGCAGAAAAACCCGGTCGCCGCCGAATTCCAGCCCGTATTCTTTTGGAGCGCGTCCCAGGCCGCTGTCCTCAATGACCCGGCGCAGAACCTGACGGCTTAGTTCCTCCACATTGCGTTCCACGGCGGTGTAAACGGAGAACAGGACCATTGACAGAATCGCCGTAACCATCGCCATACAGACGGCCACAAATTTCAGCCGCAGCTTTTTTATCATGCCCTTTCCCCCCATTGTCGAAAATTTTGTGGAAAATGTGGAAAACTCCTAAACACCCCATACTGTTTGGGTGGAGACGCAATGCAAATCGCCAGACCTCCGGACCAGACAACTTCCTGACCCACCATTTTCCAACCGGCGCAGCCCTTTGGATTGAACAGTACCCGGCTGACTGGATGGCACGCTCCGCCGGGCCCGACAGATTCCCAACGCCCTAAGGATTGCCCCACCAGACAGGCGGCGCGTCATGGGCAGCGTTCCAGCGGGCGAAGAAGTCGTCGTCCCAGATGGAGAGGTAATCGTAGCTGGTGACGAACTGCCGCCAGTCAGAGAGGACGGAGGCGTAATTCTGGGCGGTAATCCGATGCTCTCCGGCGGCGATTTTCTGGAGGACCAGCCGTCCCGCCTCGCCGGAATGGTGGATGTAATCGCAGTAATTGTCCAGATTTTCCACGATTTCCCGGTCAAAGAGGGGCGCGTAAAGGGAAGCGTTTTCGAAGGCGGTCAAGGTTTGACAGGCCCGTTCCAGAGCGGCGAAGCGTGCGTCCAGTTCACCCCGTCGAGTGGCGCGGTCCCAGGCGAGGATGCTGTAGGGGGCGAAATAGACGATGAATTCGGTGTCCGGGTGGGCCTGAAACCAGCCGGTCAGAACGGAGAGATTTTCGTCCGTGTTGGCAAGGAAGGCGTCGTCAGGCTGAACGGTCTCCGACAGATCCGGCCGCCGGTAGGTCCGCAGGGCTTCATAACGCTCCCACACGGTTCCGTCATTCCAGAGGAAGCTCTCGTCCAGGTCCTGCCCGCCGCCCCAGCTGTTGGCCAGAAGGACGTAAAGACTGTAATACAGCGTGTCTTTATTCAGAAGGTATTCCGCATCGTTAAAGGGATTCCGGTCGTAGAGGCAGGCAGGCATAGCCCCCGTCACGCCGGAAGGGTCCCGGATCAGGGTGTTCATATCCAGGCAGAAGACCAGCCGTTTGGGGTCCTGGGCACGGAAAAGGAGGTCCGCGGCCTGATCGAACTCACTGAAATAGCCGTCCGGAATGGTGATGCGCAGAGCAGTGCTGTGAAAGGCCTCCGCCGCCGCACTGGGACGGATGTTGGCGACCATAGACGTGCCCATCAGGACGGTTTCCGCAGGAATATGCTTTATCATCCCGGCAGACTGGTAGCGTTCATTGAAAAAGACAGGCTTCCAGTTTTCAGGCATCCGGTAGTACAGGCAGGGGTCAATGGCATATACGATTCCGGCGCAGAGGGCCAGCAGGGCCAGTACCGCCGCAAGGAATCTCCTGGCCCACCGGCGGCAGTTCTTGTCGAATGTATCCATGGCAGTTCCTCAGAAGTTGGAGTAAATGAAGGTAGTGACGCCGGAGAAGGACAGGACTGTCCACGCCGCTGCCAGGGTCAGCAGGACCAGCCGCCAGACAGTTGGCCGGAAGGAATCCATTTCCCCCACGGCGTTCCGGGGCCAGAAGGAGACCGTCAGCGCCCCTGCGAACACGGCTCCGATGCGCAGGGCCGCCGTATTCAGCCGGGGGAAGAACAGCAGCAGGGCGGAGGCTTCCTTGGACAGCAGACCCTCCGCCAGCCAGCTTGCCGGAGGCCGGAAGTCAGCGGTCAGGGCGGTGTTCAGGAGTTTCAGAGCGGCACCCAGGTTCGGCGCGCGGAAGAAGACCCAGGCCAGGTTCACAAAGGCGAAGGTCAAAGCCCACCGCAGAGCTGCCGGAAGCCGTTCCCGACCCCAGAGACGTTCAGCGATCTGAGCCAGACCGTGCAGTCCGCCCCAGACAAGGAAGGTCCAGCCCGCGCCGTGCCACAGTCCGCTGAGCAAAAAGACGGTCAGGATGTTCGCGCAGGTCCGGGCGGTTCCCTTCCGGCTTCCCCCCAGCGGAAAATAGAGGCATTCCCGGAGAAAGGAGGTCAGAGTGATATGCCAGCGCTTCCAGAATTCGCCCACGGAAAGACTGCGGTAAGGGGAGTTGAAGTTCACCGGCAGCCGCAGTCCCAGAAGCCGCGCCGCACCGGAAGCAATGTCGCAGTAGCCGGAGAAATCCAGATAGAGCTGCAAGGTATAGCCCAGAATCACCAGCCAGGCGGCGGGGGCGCTCAGATCTTCCAGGCGATTCCAGCCGTTGTCCACGATCACGCCCAGATTGTCGGCCAGAAGGACCTTTTTGGCGGAGCCTATGGCGATGGCGTACAATCCCGCAGCCTCGTCCCGCCCGGAGGGCTGAAGAAACCTGCCGTCCTGAAGCTGGGGGAAGAACGCCTGGGGCTTGAGAATCGGCCCGGAGACCAAAGTGGGAAAGAAGAAGGCGTAAAGGGGCAGAAAGGTCCAGGAAGCGGGAGAAAAGCCGTTTGCGACTTCCTTCAGGAGCCAAAGCTGCTGGAAGGTAAAGAAGCTCAAGCCCAACGGGACCCATCCGACGGAGACCGCGCCGCCGGTAAAGAAGCCAGCGTACTTGAAGACGGCCAGCACGCCCAGATGCCAGACCGCCGCTAAAATCAGCCACCGCCGGTCCACGGAATCCACAGGTTCAGCCGCGCCCAATGGAACCGCCGCAGCCTGAGTCACAGCTTTCCGTACCGCGGCGGCAGAGACCACGGCGCCCAATGCCAGGACGAAAACGCTTTTCCAGCCGCCGCCCTGCACGCAGAAGAAGAGGGAAGCGGCGTTCAGGAGAATCAGCCCCGCGTCCCGGCGAAATCGTCCCGCCAGACGGCACCCGGTTACAGTCAGTGCGAGAAAGGCCAAAAAAGCCAAAGTCTGAAAATTCATATTAATCCTGCTTGGCCAGTTCGCTGAGGCGCGCGTCGGCGGTGCTGAGGACCTGGGTCAGGCTCTGGCAGCGGCCGGGGCAGGCCTTTTTGATGGCGGCGTCAGAGAGATCCGGGATTTCCTCCTGCTTTACAGTCTCCAGGGTGCGGGCAAAGCGGTGTTCCTGAAGTTTCCGGTCCGCGTCCTCCAGTCCGATTTCCCATGCGGCGGCGGGCAGTGCAAAATAGCTCTCATTGGACCCGGAAGCCCGGTAAAGCCGCCGGTAGAGCTGATAGAGGGTATCGCCCAGGCAAGCGGCCCCGGCGTTGATGGCATCTTTGTTCCCGGTCTTTCCCAGAAGCTCGAACAGAACGCTGACGGCCCCTGAAATCAGTTTGCTCTGTAAGGTAGCCAGCACGCTGCCCCGGAGGTCGCTGCCAGGTTCGGCGGCGTTCAGGATATCCTGTTCCGTCAGCATATTGCCCTCCTTGGACAGGGTACGGCCCAGGATGTAATCCGCGGAGACGTTGTAGTAATCGCAGGCCCGCACCACAAAGGCAAGGCCCGGTTCCCGGATGCCGTTCTCATAATGGGACAGCAGGGCCTGAGAGATCCCCAGTTCACCCGCCGCGGTCCGCTGACTGACGCCCCGTTCCTGACGCAGGAGAGACAGGGTACGTGAAAATTCTGTCTGCATGATAGCGCTCCTTTTTCTTTTGTTTATACGCGGAGTATAGTTTATCAAAGACGCCGCAAAAAGTAAAGCGCTAATTTTGCCGTGAAGCGGAAGCGGGAAAGGGTACCACTTGCGGAAGGGGGGCCGGATGTGCTAGAATAGGGCATTGTAAAGGAGTGGAATCCATGAACAGAAGCAGGACGGAGATAGAGGGCGTGCCGGCCATTGTATGGGGCGCCGCGTCGAACCGGGTCTGGCTCTGCGTCCACGGGCAGGGCGGACGGAAGGAAGACGCGGAGGGCTTTGCGGCGCTGGCGGAGGAGCATGGCGCGCAGGCGGTAAGTCTGGATTTGCCGGAGCACGGGGAGCGCGTGGGACAGGATGCCCTCTGTGTACCCTGGCAGGCTGTGCCGGAGATACAGAGCGCGGCGGCATGGGCACGGTCCCGGTGGCGCTGGCTGGGACTGCGGGGCGAGAGTCTGGGCGCGTGGTTTGGGATGCTGGCATTGGGAGTCCAGCCGCCGGACCGGGCCTTATTTGTCTCGCCGGTGCTGGATATGGCGGCGCTGATTTCGGATATGATGTCCTGGGCAGGCGTTACGGCGGACCGGCTGGAGCGTGAGGGTGAAATCCCTACAGACTTTGGCCAGACCCTCTCCTGGAAGTATTTCTGCTATGCGAAAGAACACGCCGTCCGCCGCTGGGAGTGCCCCACGGAAATCCTCTATGCCCGGGAAGACGCTTTGATTCGCCGGGAGACTGTGGACAGATTCGCGGCGCGGTTCCATGCGGGGCTGACGGTAACGGAGGGAGAGCACTGGTTCCACACGCCGGAGCAGATAGACACTCTGACGGAATGGACCCGGGTCTGCCTGACAAAAGAAGAAGGAAGGAAACGACATGAGACTGCAAAGCGCGATATTTGATATGGACGGCACGCTGATCGACTCCATGGGGATGTGGAGGAGCCTTGGCCGGGGGCTTCTGGAACGCCATGGAATCACGCCGCCCGAGGACCTGGACGAGATCATGAAGCCGCTGAATCTACAGGAAGGAACGGCGTGGTGCAAGGAATACGGCAAGCTGTCTGAGCCGCTGGAGGTTCTGATACAGGAAACCTGGGACCGGGTGGAGCGCTTCTACCGCCACGAGGTAAAGGCGAAGCCGGGAGTCAAGGAAAGCCTGTCGATTCTGAAAATGGAGGGCGTCTGGATGTACATTGCTACGGCGACGGACCGGCCTCTTGCGGAAGCGGCATTGAAGCAGGCGGGACTGGAGGGCTATTTTCGCGGCATAGTGACCTGTGAGGAAGCCGGCCAGGGGAAGGAGCAGGGTCCTGAGGTCTACGAACGGGCCTTACGCCGGCTTCGCTCCAACAAAAAGGACACGGTGGTATTTGAAGACGCCCTCCACGCCGTAAAGACCGCCAAGAACGCCGGTTTCCGGGTGGCGGCCGTCTACGATCCCTCCGCCGAGAACGACCAGGACGAGATGCAGCGGATAGCCGATTATTACTGCCGTTCATTTGAAGAACTGTTTCAAACAAAGGAACTTTAATTCTTTTTCGCTAAAGGGTTTTTCTTTTCTTTTGCTTCTTTTCTCTTGCTCTCTTCAAAAAAGAAAAGAAGCGCCGAAGTGATGGCAGGCAGCTCTTGACAAAGGGAGGGAAGGCTGTGAAAAAAGTAGAACGGCGGGCGATGGTCTGCGCGATACTGGCTCTGGTACTGGCGGCGGGACTGGGTCTGTTTCTGGTCCGCTATGTAACCCAAGGCGGCAAATGGGTATCAGCGGCGTTCAACCGGCATCTGTACAACACGGAGGGCGTGCTGATGACAGGCGCGGTGCTGGACAGAGACGGAGACATTCTGTCCGACATAACGGAAAACGGCAAGCGGACCTATTACGACAGCGAGGGCGTGCGAAAGGCGACCCTCCACGCGGTAGGGGACTTGCAGGGCAGCATCGGCACAGGGGCTCTGAACGCCTTTGCCAACAAGCTGACGGGCTGGAATCTGTTTACAGGAGCATCCGGGAGCCGGCGGGACCTCTATCTGACCATAGACGCCCGGTACAACTACGAGGCATGGCAGGCGCTGAACGGCAGGGCGGGGACGGCGGCGGTGTACAACTATAAAACCGGCGAGGTCCTCTGCATGGTATCCTCCCCCACCTACGACCCGCTGAACGTGCCAGACGATATTGAGACCAACGACCGTTACAAAGGCGCGTACCTGAATCGCTTCCTGTCAGCGGCATTCACCCCCGGCTCGGTGTATAAGACGGTAACGCTGGCGGCGGCGCTGGAGAACATCCCGGACCTGGAATCCCGCACCTGGACCTGTTCCGGTTCCACGATCATCAACGGGGAGACCATCACCTGTTCCGGGACCCACGGGGAACAGCACATTGGCGACGCCTTTGCCAACAGCTGCAACGTAGCCTTTGCGCAGATTGCCGTGGCCCTGGGTACGGAAGCTCTGTCAGAGGCTACGGAGCAGGCGGGACTGACGGCCAGCTATGATCTGGACGGCCTGCCCACGGCGAAAGGCGCCTTCAGCTGGGAGGGCATGACAGAGAACCGGCTTGCCTGGGCGGGAGTCGGGCAGGATCAGGATTTGGTGAACCCCTGCGGGCTGATGGTCTATATGGGGGCCATTGCCAACGGTGGAAAAGCGGCAAGGCCATACCTGATTCTGAAAACGGAAGGACTTCTGCCCGCTCTGCCCCGCGTGACCCGTCAGACCGGCACGCTGGTAAAGAGCGGCACGGCGGAAAAGCTGGCGGAACTGCTGTCGGAGAACGTAACGAAGACCTACGGCGCGGAGCGTTTCCCGAATATGGACCTGTGCGCGAAATCCGGCACGGCGGAGGTGGGCGAAGGAAGTCCCCACGCGTGGTTTGCGGGCTTTCTGCGGAATCCGGACGCGCCGTATGCCTTTGTGGTGCTGGTAGAGCATGGCGGCGGCGGAAACAGCGTGGCGGGGACCATAGCAGGGAAGATTCTGGATGTGATTGTGAACGGATATTGAAAAGGTGATCGAATATGAGTAAATTTTTTCTGCGTACGCCCCGGCAAATGAACGCGGGAGCCATAGGAACAGGGCTGATTTTCCTGGTGTATCTGGGCGCGTCGGCGATGGGCTGGCTTGCGGCGGCGGACGGCATTGCAATCCTGGGAAGCCTTGTGTCGCTGTACGTTCTGGCTTCCACAGCCGCCGGGAGACGCCGGGATCAGAAAGCAATTTCCTACAGCCTGCTCTGGGGACAGACGGCTCTGACGCTGCTTCTGCTGTCCTGCGCGGTGCTGGCGGTTTGGGAGCGTTTGGGGCTGGGATAAATCTTTGCATTTTCTGGCAGATGTGGTATAATTTCAGTTACAGAACGGCCAAGTGAAAGAAAGGATGGCGTGCAGAATGGATTTGACAGAGAAGCGGCTCAGCCGGAAGGAAATATTTCAGGGCCATATTGTGAATGTGCATATAGACACGGTGGAGCTTCCCAACGGCGCGGAGGCCACCCGTGAAGTGGTAGACCATCCCGGCGGCGTGGCGGTGCTGGCGCTGGACGGGGAGAACAACGTGCTGACAGTGACCCAGTACCGGTATCCCTTCGGCACAACGCTGGTGGAGCTGCCCGCGGGAAAGCTGGACCATCCGGGAGAGGACACGGCTGCGGCTGGCCTGCGGGAGCTGAAGGAGGAGACGGGCGCGGTGCCGGGACGCTATGAGCTGCTGGGGAAGATTCTGCCGTCGCCGGGCTGCTATGGTGAAATTCTGTACCTCTATCTCGCCCAGGACCTGCATATGGAGGAACAGCATCTTGACGAGGACGAATTCCTGAATGTGGAACGGGTGCCCTTTGACGAGATGGTCCGCCGCTGCATGGAGGGCGAGATTCAGGACGCGAAAACGGTAGCCGCAGTGCTGATGACAAAACTGAAGCTGAAGCTTTGATTGAATGAGGAATTGACCATAATTGAGGGCAGAAACGGATGGAAAGAGGAAGATATGGCAGAAGAAAAGACAATACTGATAGTAGACGATGAAAAGACAATCGTAACGATTCTGCGGTTCAATCTGGAGAGCAGGGGCTATCGGATTCTGGAGGCGTACGACGGGGAGTCCGGCCTGAAAAAAGCCCGCACAGAAAAGCCGGACCTGATTCTGCTGGACATCATGCTGCCGAAGATGGACGGCTTTCATGTCTGCGAAGCCCTGCGTCAGGACGGGGATAACGTGCCGATCATTCTCCTGACGGCCCGGGAGGAAGAGGATGACAAGGTGCGGGGACTGGAGCTGGGAGCGGACGATTACATCACCAAACCCTTTTCCAATCGGGAAGTTGTGGCGCGGGTAGAGGCCAACATCCGCCGCACCGCCATGAGCGCCCGCACCGGAGAGACAGCCGCCAGCGACGCTATCCCGGTTTCTGAAAATCTCTCCATCAACACCGACAGCCGGCAGGTCTTCCGGGCCGGGAAAGCCATCGACCTGACCCAGCGGGAGTATGAGCTGCTGACGTTCCTGGCCAGCCATCCCAACAAGGTCTATTCCCGGGTGGATTTGATGGAGCAGGTCTGGAATTACGGCTATGTGGGCGACGACGTGCGGACAGTAGATGTAACAGTGCGGCGGCTGCGGGAGAAAATTGAGGAAAATCCCGCAAGCCCGCAGTTTATCCTTACCCGCCGGGGCGCTGGATACTATTTTTCGCTGAATTAGAGTCCGTCCTTCCCGCAGGAGAACGGGGGTTTCCGGCAGAAGATCCGATGTACACAGGGGTGAGAGAAGGGAGAGAAAGGGGAAGTTATGTGGGAATTTGAGATCGTGAACAAGCGGACCCGAGAACACCGGATGATTTACGGCTACACAGCAAACAACGCGTTCCGGAAATTCCGTCTGGACCCGGAGGACTGGATACTTCTCCAGAAGAAAGAACTGGAGGACGCGAAGGACTGACAAGGAAAGCGGGGACCCAGGGCGTAAGCAAGGGACGAAGGAAGAGGGAGGCAACCAGTTGTGTTCAGAAGCCTGCATATGAAACTGACGCTGATTCTGCTGCTGCTGATTACGTCTTTGATGGCGGTAGTGGGGGCGTTTCTGACCATCAGCGTGTCGGGCTTCTTTACCGACACCTTTTATGAACAGATCAACAGCGTTTTTGGTGCGGATCAGTTGGAATTCGTTTCCTCGGTCCGGGGGGAAGCGGCCCAGGCCAACGGCGCGGAGCGCATCCGGGACCTGCTGGACCTGACGGCGGGCAAGCTGGGCATCGACTACCGGACCCGGAACTATTTCATTCTGGACGGCGAAACAGGGGCCTATCTCACCGGTTCCGCCGACGAATCCGCCATGCCCAGGGAGCAGAGCCCGAATCTCCTGACGGCCCGGAATGCGGTTCTCAGACGGGACGAGACAGGGGTCGGGGATATCAGCGATGTGACCGCCGATTATATGGACGCGGCCATTCCCATTTTCGGCGGGGACAATGCCTTTATTATCTACATCGTCGATACCCGGGACACCGTTTCCGGACTGAACAGCCAGCTTTTCCAGCTTATTATGCAGGCGCTGGTGATCGGGCTTCTGATTTCGGTCCTGCTGAGCTTCCTGCTGTCAAAGACCATGGTAGGCCCCATCGAAAAGCTGACGGCCGGCGCGGAAAAGGTAGCCGCGGGGGATTTCGACAGCGCCCTTCCCGTAGAATCCACCGACGAGATTGGCGTGCTGACCGGGACCTTCAACGAGATGGCGGGCGTATTGCAGGCCACCATTGCCGCTGTGGAGAACGAACGCAACAAGCTGGATACGCTCTTCCTTCACATGACTGACGGCGTGGTTGCCTTTACCCATGAGGGCCTCCTGATGCACTGCAACCCTGCCGCCAACACGATGCTCCAGCAGACCATCACGCCCGCCAACACGTATGAAGA
>Ga0073906_1004124_pt1 | contig 15131 bp, 13 predicted proteins | sample Inofromicrocosms_FD_65485 | JGI IMG/M metagenome (GOLD analysis project Ga0073906, IMG submission 65485) | Mouse cecum microbial communities from Vienna, Austria - Inoculum for glucosamine and mucus D2O microcosms | ecosystem: Host-associated > Mammals > Digestive system > Large intestine >... | reverse complement strand
TCATTATCGGTAAAGAAAACGTATGTAAAAGCATATTTAGATGCCAAAACGGACACGGGGCGCGAAAAGAGAATTGCGTGGATGGTAGAACGGCTTAATAAAAATCTAAAACCGATGTAAAATAAATTTCAATTTAGCGTTGAATGACCGATAAGGCTAACAATCTTATCGGTCTTTTTTTCATTTACAGCGGATTGACTACTTTTTGCGGTTTTAGGTGTCCTCCACAATTAAGCATTTCGGACTTCGGTTGTAGCACAGTTCTCGCAAAAGTAAACTGCAAAAACCAGCACTTAAAATTTGAATATTGTCTTGAAAGTCTGACAGAAATGTCGGGCTTTTTTTCTTATGTCTAAAATGCACTGCTTTTTGAGTAACAAAACGGAAATACAGGCTCGTAGTTTACTTTCGCTGCCTCGCCAAATCAAAGCCTTATCACACCCGAACAGCGCTACTTTGCCCCTGCCGAAAGGCTAATAAAATTACGGAGGTTTAGAAAATGCAAAAAGCAGTTTACTCAATCTCAAAGGTAAAAAAAGACGAATAATCGAAAGGTGTCGGTTATCTCATAGAAGGGAACTTGCTTAGATGCAAAATACAGCCGCGTTTGCAACCGTTTCCGGAAAAACCGATAATATCTCACAACCCGAAAAATTATATCGTAAATGCGGCTTTACGGGTAATGATATTTGGCATATACTTACGAGAAATTTGTTTTAGATTACTTACGCTCCGCCAAACCCCACCTTTACGGCGGGTTTTTCTTAGAGCGAGAAACATTCGACGAGTCGATGCTAAGCCGAATTTTCGTTGACTTTATAAAAGGCTCGACATGCTATTTCGGTCAGCGCGTTTTTGCGAAAATTTAATTATCAGACTTAAACAATTCAACGGGTTTTATATTCAGCGCGTCGCAAATTTTCAATATCGTTTCTAACTTATATTGATCTTTCCGTTTTCGACTTTATCAATATAATAAATCTTTCAACGTAACAAGGCGGCAGCCTTTGCTTTCGTAATATTGCAACATTTCGGGAATTTTCGTTTTATCGTAACTCGTTATGCAGTCGGACAAAACGCAAACGTTGTAGTTTGCTTTACACAGATTATAGCAAGACGATTTAACGCAAGCAACGGCGTCGGCGCCCGCAATGTAAAAATCGTTTATGCCGTTTTTATCGATAAACTCGACAAACTCGGCACAAGTCAATACGCTGCCCTTATATTTGGTAAAAATATGATCGGATACGATCTTCAATTCGGGAACCAACTCGGCGCCGCGCGTATTATGCTTGAACGTTCTCGTACCGGCGGAAGTATTTTCGTGCTTGATGTAAATAACGTATATATTATTCCCTACCGCCCAATCGACGGCGGCGTTGACGTTTTCGATAATTTCTTTGTAATTTTTAGTTATATCGTTTTGAATGTCGATCACGACCAAAGCTTTATTTTGCATTTCGGCGGCTCCATTTTATTCGGCTTTAATTTTAACATATAATCATCGGCATTGCAAACAAAATTCGACTTTTTGCGCAAACCGAAAAATTCCGAAAAAAGATATACAATCCTAAAAATTTATGTTATAATCTAACTATGGAAAAGAAGACTTTTACAAAAATAATCGTTATCGTTTCGATCGCCGCCGTCGCGGTTTGCGCGATCGTGTTCGGGCTTGTATACGGGTTGCGCAGACCCGATGGTTCACCGTCGATGCAAAGTTACAGACAGAACGTCGATTACAGCGAAAGCATCGACAGGCTCGACAATCCCGATCAGGGATTTTACCGCCCGATATATGTCAAAGTTTCGGAATCCGATGTGACTTTCAACAAGAGCATCGTTACGTCTTCAGCCCGACTTTGTCATTTACGCATAGACATCAGCGCGTTTTCCAAAGCAGTAAACGGCGCGGCAGACAAACTTCTTACCGCGAGCGCACTCGACGGCTTGGACGGTCTTTTTTCGTTCTTGAGACAAAACGACAAAAACGCGATCGTCAGATTTGCTTACGCGCCGTCTTTCGGCGACATGGAAAACGCAGAGCCGACTTTGGAAACAATAGAAAAGCACATCGAGCAATTAAGCCCCGTACTCAACAAATATTCCGCCGCGATAACGGCAGTCGAGGTCGGCCTGATAGGTCCTTGGGGCGAAATGCACACGAGCACGATCGCTACCCCCGCTAATATTTCCGCCGTTATCGACGCCTTTTTATCGCACACGGTCGGGCTGCCCATTCTCGCACGCAAGCCTAAAATGATATACGATTATTTGCACATAACGCTTAACGAGATCGACGACTTTAATATAGAAAAAACCGACGCGGCATATCGGCTCGGCATATACAACGACGGCTACTTGGGTTCTGCCACCGATCTCGGCACGTATACCGACCGCGAAAAAGAGATCGAGTTCTTGAGCAGTCGTTTGACAAACCATTTGCCGTTCGGCGGCGAAGTCGTTATGCCGAACAGTACGTTGCACGACATAGAAAACTGCGTAGCGGAAATGTCGAAGATACATTTGAGCTATCTGAACACGGAATGGAACGATCAAGTAATAAACAAGTGGAAAAATTCCCACTACACCTCGGACTGCGGCGACGACGCGTTATTCTACGGTCAGACGGCGTTTGCGTACATCGAACAGCACATGGGGTATCGATTCGTGCTAACCGATTCGGTTTTCGAGTATTCGGACAAATTCGATAAGCTCAACGTCAAACTGAATTTGAAAAACGTCGGGTTCGGAAACCTCAACAAAACCAAGCGCGCTCAACTCGTTTTCCTAAACGAAAGCGGCGAAAGCGTTTGCGTTAAGCAAGTAGCCGATTTCGTCGGGCAATCGACAGTCGAATATTCGGTCGGGCTTGATTTGCCGAACGGCAATTACTCCGTTTGCCTATGCTTATACGGCGACACGGACGAAACTTCGGAAAACGAAAAACTTTATGCGTTGCGGTTTGCAAACAACGGAATATGGAACAGCGCGATACGCGGCAATACGATCGGAGAAATCACCGTAGCGCGATCTTAACGCTTTGATGTTATTACAATCGATCGGAAAATACACACTTCCGAACACAAAAGTCTAAACCAAAACTTCGTCGAGCAATTTCCACGATTCCGAGCGTATATCGTCGTTGTATACGTCGGTGCAAATACACAGTTCCTCGCTCTGCTTATCGTAACGGACAAACCCGCCTTTGAGCGAATGTTTTTGCAAGTACGCTTTGAGTACGGCAAATTTTTTCGATGAGAAAATATCTATATCTTCGCTTGCGCCCAGCTTATCGAACCCGCCTTTTGTCTCGATGATCCAAATCTCGCCGTTTACGGAAAGCACATAATCGGGATAAAACAGTTTTTGCCGCCCCGCGTTGTCGCTGTAAACTATCGACAAATATTCGTCGCCTTTATCGCCGTTTTTATAGACCCAATCGACGGTGGCGCATTTTTCGCAAAACCGCTCGAACTTCTTTTCGGACGACGAGCGCGGCTCGGCGGAAAGCAAATACCCCTGATAAACGTTTTTCGCGCTTTCGGTCTGCACCTTGTTCGCACTATCGTAAGTGAACATGACCGAGTGCGGAATGTTGAAAGGTTTTTCGGAAATTGCGGCAACCGACATCGACTGCTGAGCGAGGTCGGCGGCGAGCGCTTCGCGGAACGTGCGCCGCAATGCGTCCGAATTGTTTATCGCAAACGCATACAGCTCGCGCGGCGAAAGCGCGCAGACCTTATCCGAATACCCGAATTTATCGCCGAACAGTTTGCATACGATAGCATTGACGCGCGAATACTCCATGCCTATCTCCAGCCCGATCTTGCTCACGCGCCTGTGGTACTCGCGCCCGTGATCGTGCGTGTTTATAGGCTCTTTCACTTCTATGGCGTTGAGCCTGTCCGATTCGGACAATTCTTCCAAAACGACCGCTTTGCCGGAAAGCGTATACTTGACTATGCTGTCCGAGAACACGAACCCGCCGCTTTGCAGTTTTGTTCTGTTCGATTTTTTATCGCCCGTAAGTCGGTATTCGGTTCTTACGTACTCCGCTATAGCCGATAGCGCTTTACGCGAATCGCGCAGATCCGTCACCGTTTTTCGCTGCTCTTTTACGAGCGACACCGACTTATGCTCGCTCTTTACAAACAGCGTTTTCGCATCAAGCGCGGCTTTTCCCAAGCTTGCTTTTACGCCTTGAGTAAACTTTCTGTCGAACGTATAGATATAACAACTGTCGAGTAGATAGTCATTGTAGTGCTTTGCCTCGGGCATGCGCCTGATGCGCCCGATCGTCTGCACCTCGAACGTCTCTTCCATGTTTTCGCGCTTGACGAGTATATGCGCGCGCGGACAATCCCAGCCCGTCGCTATCGCCTGCTTTATTATCACGGCGATCGGTTCGGCGTTAACCTTGTCGATGTTTTCGAGATTTATATGCTTTTCGGACAGCCATACCGCGAGCGTGCCCGTATCGTATGAAATCCCGTTATTCTCGAAAAACCGTTCCACCGTTTCCAACAATGCGTCCGAATCGTTAGGGATCTGCACGACTATGAGCGGGTTTACGTTCGCGCCGCGCTCGATAAACGCCCTGCGCAGTCGGCGCTGTTTGGCAAGCGCCTTTTCGAGCAGATACTTGGTGTGATTCTCCGTTTCTATCACCTGCGGAAAATTTTCGTTTATAACGAGCAGCTTTTTGATAAGCCCTTCCGCTATCACGTCCTCTTCCGCGATCTCGAGGAGCTTTGCGCGCTTATCGACGAACGGCGTTGCGGAACATCGGATTATTTTATCCGTTTTGAAAAGCCGCACCACGGCGTCCGATTTTTCGGTGAAGTTGGCGTGGCTCTCGTCGATTATCACTTTGAATGTCAATCCGTCGTTTATCGCTTGATCTATGCGCTCCGGAAAACTTCCGTAGTCGCCTTCCTTAAATGCGCTGTTGTCTTTTTTGGTGAGTTTTTCCCAATTGATAAAACACGCGTCGTTTTCGGCAAACCCGCGCTTGATCACGTCGTCGAGCAATTTCGTTTGCGCGTTGCGGATATATGCGTCCATTTTCCGCTTGCTCTGCTCCTCGAGATTGCCCTTGCCCGGGGTGAGCCAAACAAACACGGTTTTACCGCGGCTTTTCATATACTCGTCCATAAAATGCGTGAGTATTATCGTTTTCCCGCTGCCCGTCGGGCTTTTGAGGATAATATCGCGCCGAGGCTCGTCCATGCTTTCGAGAAGCAGCTTTACGGCATTGGATTGAAACCTTTTCAACGTCATGCCCATATCAGTCCTCCTCGCCGTAATAATATTCGGGTATGACCCTTACTTCTATGCCGAGGTCGCAAAAAAGCTCGTCTTGCGCGTCGGTGGGCAAAACCTCGTGTCCGAGATATACGACCTTGCTCATTATATCGACCGCGCCGAGCGACGCGGCATATTCGTCGAGTTCGCGCTCGGTCTCGATAATATCGAAACGCTCGGATCTTTCGAGATCGACGCCGTTTTCCAGCTCGACAAGCTCGCGCATATGCTTTAACAATTCGTCGGCGTATTCGTAGTACAGCTTATCTTCCGTCGGCAAATATTCGACTTTATAATATTTCATGCCCGACGCATAACCGTCGCCGTCTATGACGTTTTTAATGCGCTTATACGTTATATCCCTGCAGATACCGTTCTCGTCCTTGGCGCAAAGTATGAACCTGCGCGAGCCGCCGTCCTCGGCGTTGAGCTTCATGACGGCGTGTCCCGTCGTGCCGCTGCCCGCAAAAAAATCGAGCACCGTCGAAGTTTTTGTCGTGGCGGAATATATTATATCCTTTAACAATCGCACAGGTTTTTTGCCATTGGGGAACTTAACGCCGCCCTCTTTGGAAACGTTTCCCATATCTTTATCGAAATCGAGCCACAGATCGCCGCGTAACGTTTTGAGCTTGCCGTCGACAACGTTCCATTCGAGCGGCTCGAGCCTCGAATATCCGCCGTTCTTTTTGGATTTTAGCAATTCATACTCATACGCGTTTTTCGGATTGAAAACTTTTATTATGCGGTATTCGCCGCGATAAACTTCCTCGCCGCTCTCAGCGTTTTCTATCGCCCATTTCGACGCGTCGTGATCGCGGAATATGCGCGACGCGTTCTCCGTCAAAAATGCGCGTACGTCGTCGTAAAAAAGATACATCTTGGAGTTTATTCCCTTGTACTCGGGAAACGCGCGTTTTATCTCGGACAACAGCGAACAATATTTTTGCCCGTCGAAATATATGGAATAATGCGAATCGTAGTCCGTCCACTCGTCGTACAGTTCTTTTATGCGGACGTTCCCGTTGGCGTAAACGAGTATCGATTCTCTGTTCTTGATATAGCCTTTGTTTTTGTGCGCGCGCTTTACGCCCGACGAAGGCGAAAGCTCGACCGCAATATCGTTAATAAAATTATTCGGACCGAAAATATCGTCGCAAAGCAGCTTGAGCGCGTGCGACTCCTTGTCGTTTATCGATATGTATATCATTCCGCGCTCGGACAAAAGCCTTTGCGCGATCCGCAACCGCTTATCCATAAACGACAGCCACTTGCTGTGACGGAACGTGTCGCCCGTATCTACGAAATTATCGTCGTAAACGAAATCTTTGTTGCCCGTGTTGTACGGCGGATCGATGTATATCAAATCGATTTTACCTTTGTGCGTCTTTTCGAGAATAGTCAGAGCGGCGAGATTATCGCCTTCGATCAAGAAATTCGGACATTCTCCGTTGCCGCTATTTATCGACAGCTCTTTTTGCTCGACCAAAAAAGGCGCGTGCGTTTTAAGCCGCTCGTCCTCGGATTCGGAATGATCCTCGAACACAAGCCCGTACTTTTTCCGTTTTACGTCTTTTTCTATGTCCGCCGCGTACGCCGAAAGTCTCGCGGTGTTTTCGTCTTGGGGCGCGGCGGAAATGAACTCCTTTATCGCTTTGATCTTTTGGATGAGCCGCTCTCTCTTCGTTTTGGATATGTTTACCGACACCGTTATCCTCCGTTCGTCTCTGGCAGCAAAACTGTTTATACAGTAACACAAACCGCCGAATTTGTCAAGCAAGCCGAGCGTTGCCCGCCGCGCTTGCATAAAAATACCGCTTGTGATATAATAGCGATAACGCGCGGAAATATATTCCGAATCGGGTTCGGGGATCGATATATCATGAGAAAAAACCAACGAGAAATAAAAGCCTTCGGCGAGATACTGAAAACGTTAGACAAGTGCCAAACGATACGGCTCGGACTGCACGACGCGGAGTTCCCGTACATAGTACCGCTGTCGTTCGGTTGGGAATGCGTCGACGGCAAGCTCGCGATATACTTCCATTGCGCGCCCGAAGGGAAAAAAGTCGAACTGCTCGCTCGCAACGGCAAAGTATGCGTGGAAGCGGACGCGCTTAACGGCTACGCGCGTGTAGGGCAGAGCGTGACCGCCGACTACGAAAGCGTAATCGCCTTCGGACGTGCCGAGCGCGTTTACGGCAAAACAGCGATACGCGGCATCGAGCTTTTACTCGCGCACTGCGACGCGGCGAATGTTTCCGCAAAAGATTGCGTTTTGTCAAACGTTGTCGCGGTATACAAAATATCTATCGATTCGATCACCGGCAAAAAACGTTTTATATAATGCCGACAAAAATCCCGCGCCGATTTTTGAACAGCGCGGGATTTTTTATTTACTCAAATATTTCTGCGCGGACTTCGATCCGAGCTTGGCGGCTTGACGTATAAACCCAAGCCCCGTCGATTTGTTTTTGTCCGTGCCTTCGCCGTTTACGAAGCATATGCCAAGATTGTACATCGCCTCGGCGTGCTTTTGCTTTGCCGCCTCTTTGAACCAATAAACCGCGCTGTCGAAATCTTGCTCTATCTCGTCGCCGTAATAGTAAAGCTCGCCCAAGCTGTTCTGCGCTTCCGCATCGCCCGTTTGCGCGCTGAACGACATTTCGTCGAACTTTGCCCAGAACTCTTTATTGTCGAGCTGTTTGCGGTACTCGTCCTCGATCGCGGAGTTTTCGACTATAAGCCTACGCTCGTTTTCTATACGGTCGTCGTCTATGCCTATGGATTTGTTGTATTCGGCGCGCTTTTCGGGATCGGAAAGTATCGTGTACGCTTCTGTGATCTTTTTGAACTTTTCCTTGCCTTCCTCGCCTTTTTCGCTCTTTTGGTATCTCTTGCCGAGCTTGACGTACGCTTCGCTTATCTGTTCGTCCGTTGCCCAGATAAGCACGCCGAGCTGACCGTAAAGCGTGGGCTTTGCGAGTTTTTTATCCGCTTTCTGTTTCTTTTCCCAATCGAGCAAACGCTCTTCCGCATCGGTGAGGAATTGCTCGCTCTTTGCGTAATCCTGCCATTGATTGTTTTCTGTGCGCAAAACCTCGAGTTCGCGAGTAAGCTCGGTCACTTGCTTTTGGAGTTTTGACGCTTGTTCTTGCAGCTGCTTGCGCTTATCCGTTTGCAATTGCAATTGCGCTTTGCTCTTGAGTTCCGCTTGGCTTATCGCCGTCTCCAAATCGCGTATACGCGCCTGCGCTTTGTCGAACTGCTTTTCGAGCATGACGTACTGCGCGTCGGTATACTTGTTGGGGACGATCGAATCGAGCTTGCTTTGCAGATCCGCCGCGTGTTCGACAAGTCCGTCGTTTTCCTTTTGCACTTTGGCAAGCTCTCTGTCGCGGTGGAAAAGCTCCTTTTCGAGATCGCTTCTGTCGCTCTCGGTATCGGCGAGCTTATCGTTGAGCTTTGCTATATCCGAATTGAGCGCGTTTATCTTCGCTTGGACCTGTCTGTTTTCTTTTTCCGCGGCGCGCTTGGCGTCCGCCGTGCCGCGCTCGTAGCCTTGCGTGTACGCTTGATTTTTTATCGCGTTTATCTGCGCGAGCTGCGCCGCCTGTGCCTGCGCTTGAGCTTGCGCCTTTGCGTGCACCTGCGCCGCTTGCGCCGCCGCCGACGCCGCCTGCGCCGCCTGACGCTGTTGCGCCAAATTCAAGTTCGGATCTCTGCGATACGCCGCCGCGCGAGCCGCGGAAGCGTTGTTGCGCATAGCGGCTTGTCGCGCCGCATTTTGTTGCATTGCCGCCGCACGCGCCGCCGCCGAATTGCGCATGGCTGCTTGACGCGCCGCGGCTTGAGCCGCCGCGCGCTGACGCGCTATTATGTCCTCGGGCTTAAGCCGCGGCGCCGCAGCCTCTTTGAGCTTTTTGTCGTACTCCGCGCGCTTTTGCGGATCGGACAAAACGTCGTGCGCCTCGTTGATGTCCGCGAATCTGTCGGCAGCGGAAGAATCACCCGGATTGACATCGGGGTGATAACGCTTAGCAAGTATACGATAGCTACGCTTTATATCCTCGTCGGTAGCCGCCTGCCGCACATTCAGAATTTGATAGTAGTTTTTCAATCTATGCTCCGAGTTTGCATCGCGTATACATTAAAATTATATCAAAACGGATATTGCTTGTCAACAATTTACTCGCAAAGCGCAATAAATATGTTAAACTCGCCCGAACAAAATTTCGACATATCATATCGACAGCGGCAACAACACGGGATCGAACACGAACCTCGGTTTGCCGTTGTCTGCGCGCTCGTTTATAAAAGCCGCGCCTTGCGGCGTGAATATCATAAAATCGGTCAGCGTCGCGCCGAATTCGGCAAGCTCGGCGCAAAACGTTTCCGCGGCGCTTGCGAGGTCGAAGTATTCGTCGGTGACTATGCGCGTTCTGCGCGAAAGCACGATCCGCCTGCCGCCGAGCGTCTTTATTTGCTCGGCAAGCGTTTGCGGGAATATTTCGCCGCCGTCGGCAGAAACAACGCCCTTCAACGTAAAATCGTCGTCGAGAGTTATTGCATAGGTCTTGTCTTCATCGCAATCGAGTATCTCGTTTACGTATGTCTCCGCCTGCCCGCGCGTCAAGATCCGCACGGCGCGCGGCTTGCGCAAATGCAGCATTATGCACAACGCGGTGCGCATGCCCACCCCCGAGCCGAGCTTAAAACCGACGTCGCCGCGCATAATCGCGTCATACACGCCGAGCGTCGAGCCGTACTCGCCGAGCAACCGTTCCGTTTCGGCTTGCGCGTCGCGCTCGGCTATAACGTCGGATAACACCGACCGCAATATCGCTCCGTCCTCCGGCGATTCCTCGGTACGTTCGGCTTTTGCGGCGGCGGCTATTGCGGCGCGCGTTTTTTCGGTAAGCCGCACGGACGAAAATTTATCCGCAAACAGCCGTGCGGTCTCCTCGTCCACGCCGAGCGCCTCGAGCGCTTTCGGGGTTTCGCAAATCATGTATGCTCTTTTAACGTTTTTTTGAGGCATTTCTCTCTCCGCAGACCACAATAAAAAAATTAAATCGATTCGTTCGACGGCGCATAAAATTCCCGACGCGGCGCAAAATAATATTGTAAGGCGCAAAACGCCGATACGCGTCTTATATCCCTCGCGAATAGCGACGAGAAATCCCCTCGATTTATTCGGGGGATTTTTCTTGTTCGTCCGAGCCGCACGGTTCGGACGATACCGGATCTCCCGTTTCGCTTTCCGTCGGCGACGCGGCGTTATCGGGCGCGGGCGAAACTTCCCCGTCCTCGACTTGTGCCGCGGCGTTTTCCGCGCTCGGCTCGATAGGTTCGCCGCCGTCCGTTAACGGTTCCGTCTCCGACCGAGGCTGATAATCGTCGGGCGTTTCGTTCGGCTTGATCTTTTTGTTCTTTATTCCGACCGCATGATAAATAAGCGTATACAGTCCGCAAATCACCATACGCATATAATACGTTATCACGCGCGACACCATCATCGCCGACATTATGAACGCCTTGTCGTTATAAAACATACCGAATACGTTTATATACATAAACTCGAACGCGCCCACGCCGCCGGGCAAAGGAATCGCCGAAAACCCGATGAGGACGAACGTCTGCATTGCGAAAAGATCGAGGAACGACGCCGCGTCGGGCGCAACGGCATAGCAGACCAAACACGTGATCATATTGTATGAAACGCGTTCTATAAGATTGAAAAACAGCGCCGCAAAAAACAACAGCGGATATTTTTTTATTATTCCGCGGTTGGCTCTGTACTTCTCCACCTCGGCGGAAAGCTTTTCGCGCCATTTCTCGGGCTTTTTGACAATGCGCATTTTTGTAAGCAACGATATTATTCCGTTGCCGCACTTGAGTATCGCTTTGCTCCACAGCATGCACATCAGCGCAAACCCCAATAACAAAGCCTGCACAACAAACCCGAATATGACGAGCGTTATCGTGTACCAATCGAGCCGCGCAAAATACGACGGGCGCGCTATAAACGAGAATATGCCCATCAGCAATATCGACGTAGCGAACGCCATCACGTTGAACACGAGCGTAAACCCCGCATTCGCCGCGCTCATGCCGTCGCGGACCATGTAAAACGCGGACGCGGGCTGTCCGCCCGTCGCGGACGGCGTAATAGCCGAATAGTACACGTCGGCAGACGCATACGCAAGCGACGAGTGAAGTTTGGGCTTTTCGCCGAGCCGGCGCGAGATCACGAAAATAGAGATCGCCTCGCAAAACACGGTTAGCAGCATACACCCGACCGCCGCGACGAATATCCAAGCGTTGCCCGCACGCAAAAACGCGCCGATACTCTCGAAGTTAAGCTCTTTGTAGCTCAACAACAGTACGACTAACGTTATCACCGTGAGCGCAACGATGACCGATATGTTTATAATGAGCTTTTTAGTGCCCTTTGAAAGTTTTTTCGCCATGTAATATCGACAGCCGAGCGGTCGTAATTCTCCGCCGCTATCTCACTATAACAATTTTGCCCGAGAATGTCAACGGCAAACGCGCAAGCGTCGCGATTTTAACAAGATTTTAATGTTAGGCAGGACTGTGCGCAACCGAGCAGATCGGGAAACGCGCAATCAAAATTTAGGGGTATACGCCGCGCTAGCCGACGAAAAATCCTGTACGTAGCCGTTGCGAAATCCGAGTTTTAACGCATGCTCGCGCACAAGCTTGTACTCTATCTTTTTGAGCCGCGCGCTCGGCTCGCCCATCCCGTTGGGCGTGAATTGACTCATGATCGAAACAACCGCGTCGGTACCGATGTTTTCCGCTATAAAATCGAGAATTTTCATAGAATCCGCGCAATGCTCGGGCAGTACCAAATGTCGTATCACAAGCCCGCGTTTGAGCATCCTCCCGCCGTCCGACGTTTCCCAATCGTCCGGAATAAGCTCGCGCATAAGCTTTACCGCGCGCGACGCATGCTCGAAATAATCGGACGCCGCGGAATATCTGCTTGAGATCGCGCCATCGAAATATTTGAGATCGGTCAAAAATACGTCCGTAAACTTCGCCGCGCGCTCTACCGCGCTTTCGGTCTCATAGCCCGACGTGTTGTAAATTATGCGGTGCGGCTTTTCGCACAACGCCAAAGCGCGTTCTATCGCGCTCGAAAAATGCGACGGCGTGACGAGATCGAGCGCACGGTCTGTTTCGTCGAACAGTCGCGCAAGCTCCGCGTCCGAATATTCCCTGCCGACCGCGCCGCGGCTTATCTTAACGTTTTGACAGTACGAACAGCGCAAAGCGCACCCGCCGAAAAACACCGCCGACAGCCGACCGAGACAAGGCTCTTCGTACTCGAACGGCGATATTGTTTTCGCCACAACTGCGTTTGCCCCGCAACCGCAGTATCCGCGTTTTACGCGCCTGTCGACGCCGCATGCGCGCGGACAGTCGTTGCAAATCGCCATGCGCTACTTACCGAGCCGCGCTTTTATAAGCTCGAAAATCTCGTCGTCGATAACGTGTTCTATGCGGCATGCGTTGCGCTCCGCCGCCGCGTCGCTCGCGCCGAGTTCCGAAAAGAACCGCGTAAGAGTCAAATGTCTGTCGTATATACGCTCGGCGCGCCGCTCGCCCTCGTCGGTGAACCCTATAAATCCGTCCGCATCGATAACAATATAACCGCGGTCTTGCAAAAGATTGACCGCGCGCGACACGCTAGACTTGGCGTACCCGAGCGATTCCGCCACGTCGATCGACCGAACCGCCGCCTTGCGCCCTTTAAGCAAAAGTATGGTTTCGAGATACATTTCTTCCGATTCGTGATCTTTCATCCTGCCCTCCGTAATTGCGACGCCGCCGCGCCGCCCGTCTACAATAAAAGTGTAACATTTTTGAAAACCAAAGTAAAGAAAATTGCGCAATTCGATCGCATATTTATTCCGTTTCGGAAACAAATAATTCGGCTATCCCGATTTTCATTGTTTTGGCGATACGAAAAAGAAATATCAAATTAAAATTCTTTCCCGATATGATTTTGTTAAAGGTAGATAAACCGACCTTACATTTTTTACAAAACCCCGTTTTCGTCAATTTATTTTCCCTGATATATGTATTGATTATTTCGATATTTATCAAATTCTTCATAACTACTCCTTCTTTTTACCAATTGGTAAAAACATTATATCATTACCGTTTGGTAAAAGTCAAGCATTTTATTACCGTTTGGTATAAAATAATCGTGAGGTGACGATATGAGCATATTTGCGGAAAGACTGACCGAAATGCGAAAAGAAAAAGATCTTTCGCAAAACGAATTATCGAAACTGATAGGCGTCAGCGTGGCGTGTATCAATCGTTGGGAAAACGATTTGCGTATTCCGAATATAGAGAGTTTATCGATGCTCTGTAAATTTTTTGAATGCAGCGCCGATTTTTTGATAGGCTTGGAAGATTGATTTTCGCCCGACATTCGCAAGCAAGAGAAAATACTGCTCTAATAAATATTGACAATTTTAATTATACGTGATATAATCTAACTATAAAATTTTTCGGGAGAAAAACGCAATGAAAATAGAATGTAACGGCAACGATCTTTGCGACGCGGTAGGCAGAGTTATAAAAGCGGTTTCTGTGCGCTCGCCCAATGCGGTGCTCGAAGGCATCAAGCTTTCCGCCGAGGACGGCACGCTCACTCTTTCCGCGACCGATCTCGAGCTTTCCATCGAGCATATGATCCGCGCCGAAATAATCGAGGCGGGCGAGGCTGTCGTTCCGGGCAAACTGTTCGGAGACTTCGTCAAAAAACTGACCTCGCAGAATATAGTGCTTTCCACAATCGGCTCGCGGCTCAAGATAGACTATGCGCGCAGCGAGGGCGAGTTCGGCTGTTTCCCCGCCGAGCAATTCCCCGTTATAAACAAGATCGACGATACGCAGCATTTCGAGATGAAAAATTCCGATCTCAAAGACCTCGTTTCCAAGGTCGCGTTTTCTGTATGCACGGACGACGCGCACCCTACGCTTAAAGGCATACTGCTCGAAATAAACGAGGGCGACGTGGTTGCGGTCGCGCTCGACGGCTATCGTCTCGCAAAGTGCGTCAAGCCGATAATCGCCACGACCGCCGCGGTCAGCATCGTTGTGCCCGTGCGCGCCATCATGGAGATATCGCGGCTCGTCGCCGACAACGACGACGTTGTAACGTTCTATATGCACAAAAACTTCCTCATGGTCCGCATCGACGCGACTACGATCACCACACGCCTTATCGACGGCGAGTTCGTAAACTACCGCCAGATCGTACCCCAGCACTTCGACACGCACGTATATATCCCCAAAGCGCTGTTCGAGGACGCGATCGATCGCGCGGTGCTCATGGCGCGTTCCGAAAAGAACAATTACCTCGTGCGTTTCGATATTTCGCAAACCAATATGACCGTCAAATCGCACAGCGATGCGGGCAATGTCGAGGAAAATCTGCCCGTCAAGACCGAGGGCGCGGATATTTCCATTTCGTTCAATGCGCGCTACTTCACCGACTTTTTGCACTGCATGGACAGCGAAGCGATCGTGCTCAATCTGACCAACGCCACTTCGGCTTGCGTCATTTCCCCCGCGGGCGGCGTGGAAGAGTATATCTATCTCGTCCTACCCGTGCGCAGTCTGTAAACCTACATATACCAATATTAAAAAACCGAGCATTAGGGTGTCTTTCATAGGGATTATTTAATCCCTTCGGATGGTGGCATAGCGAAAAGCTATGCCACTTTTCCGTTGTCGGGATATTTTAGCTACTCTTGCGTGGGGTTTGGAATCACTCC
>Ga0073906_1004115_pt1 | contig 15165 bp, 16 predicted proteins | sample Inofromicrocosms_FD_65485 | JGI IMG/M metagenome (GOLD analysis project Ga0073906, IMG submission 65485) | Mouse cecum microbial communities from Vienna, Austria - Inoculum for glucosamine and mucus D2O microcosms | ecosystem: Host-associated > Mammals > Digestive system > Large intestine >... | reverse complement strand
GCCCATATCATCGAGGGGCTGGTGCTTGCGCTTGCCAATATCGACGAGGTTATTCGCATCATTAAAACTTCGCGCGATAAAGTGGACGCAACCGAAAAGCTCACTTCGGCGTTCGAACTCACCGATAAACAGGCAAACGCCATTTTGGAAATGCGTTTGCAAAGGCTCACTTCCTTGGAAGTGGAAAAGCTCAGAGAGGAACTCGAAGCGCTCCATGCGACGATTGCCGATTTAAAAGACATACTTGCAAACGAGTCCCGCGTGCTGGAAATCATCAAAAACGATTTGCTTGCGATCAAGGCGAAATATCCCTCCGAGCGCAAGACGGAAATTTCCGTCGATTACGGCGCGATCGAGGATGAAGATCTCATCGACGAAGAGGACGTGGTCATTTCCATGACGCACGGCGGTTATATCAAGCGTTTCCCCGTTGCCGAGTACCGTGCGCAAAACCGCGGCGGCGTCGGCATCACCGCGCACCGCCCCAAAGAGGACGACTTCGTGGAGCAGATGTTCGTGTGCTCCACCCATAAGCCCATTTTACTCTTCTCCAACTTCGGTAAAGTGTATTCGGTGAAGGGCTACGAGATTCCCGAAGCCAACCGCACCGCGCGGGGCAGGGCGATCGTCAATATCGTTCAGCTCAATGCGGGAGAAAAGATCGCGGCGATCCTGCCCGTTCTCGAACAGGGTCACGGTTATCTCGTGATGGCAACCAAAAACGGCGTTATCAAAAAGACCGCCATGCGCGAATTTGCTCACATTCTGCGGAGCGGAAAAATCGCCATTAAGATTGTGGACGGCGACGAGCTCATTTCCGTACAGTTCGCGGGCGGGAAGGACGAGATCGTCGTTGCGAGCCGTTCGGGCAAGTGCATCCGCTTCTCGGAAAAGGACGTCCGTCCTATGGGAAGAGATACCGTCGGCGTGCGCGCCATGAACCTTTCCAAGGGCGACGAGGTGGTGGATATGCTTGTTCTTCGCGAGGGATACGACATTCTCACCGTATCCGAAAACGGTTACGGCAAGCGCACCGATCCCGAGGACTACCGCTTGCAGTCGCGAGGAGGAAAGGGCATCAAGGCGGGCGTGTTCAATGAAAAGACGGGCAAACTCGTCAATATGAAGCTCGTCAACGACGATTTGGACGTCATGCTCGTCACCTCTGCGGGAATCGTCATTCGTATGCACGCCGAAACGATTTCCCATATCGGAAGAAACACGCGCGGCGTACGGCTCATGAACGTGCGCGGGGGCGTCGTGGCTACGGTCGCCATTACCGAAAAGGACGAAGAGGCGGAAACGCTCGCGCCCGAAGAAACGGCGGCGGATCTTGCGCCCGAGGAACTTGCAGAGGGCGCGGAGGACAATGCGGATGAAACGCCCGCAGACGGCAGTGAAGAATAAATTTTAACAGCAATCAAAAACCCCGCGGATCAAGTGAGTTCCGCGGGGTGCGTCATATGTAGTTTAATGCATATTACCGCATTCGGCTTTCCGGAACAAAATATCTTTAAAAACCCGCAAATCAGCGGGTTTTTTACAAAATATAGCGAGGAAAAATTTTCCAAGCGTCTTGACGGGCAGAGAGATATGTATTATAATATTTAAGGGCGGAAAGCCTACCGATAAAATTGGAGGAATGTTTATGGCAAGATTTACACTGCCCCGTGATCTCTATCACGGGAAGGGCGCTTTGGAAGCGCTGAAAACGTTCGAAGGGAAGCGTGCGATGATTTGCGTCGGCGGCGGTTCCATGAAGAAATTCGGATTTTTGGATAAAGCCGTTTCTTACTTGAAGGAAGCGGGCATGGAAGTGGAACTGTTCGAAGGGATCGAGCCCGATCCTTCCGTAGAAACGGTGATGAAGGGCGCGGACGCCATGCTCAAATTTAAGCCGGACTGGATCATCGCCATGGGCGGCGGTTCGCCCATCGACGCGGCGAAAGCGATGTGGATCAAATACGAGTATCCCGACATCACGTTCGAGGACATGTGTAAAGTGTTCGGTATCCCCGCGCTCCGCAAAAAGGCGCGTTTCTGTGCGATTTCCTCTACGTCGGGCACGGCGACGGAGGTGACGGCGTTCTCCATTATCACCGACTATTCCAAGGGGATCAAATATCCCATCGCCGACTTCGAGATCACGCCCGACGTGGCGATCGTCGATCCCGACTTGGCGGAAACCATGCCCAAAAAGCTGGTGGCGCACACGGGTATGGATGCGATGACGCACTCCGTGGAGGCGTACGTTTCCACCGCGCACTGCGACTATACCGATCCGCTTGCGATCTTTGCGATCAAGATGATTCAAGGCGATTTGGTGGATTCCTACAACGGCGACATGGCAAAACGCGACAAAATGCACAATGCGCAGTGCCTTGCGGGTATGGCGTTCTCCAACGCTCTGCTCGGCATCGTACACTCGATGGCGCACAAGACGGGCGCGGCATTTGCCGACTACGGCGCGCACATCATTCACGGCGCGGCGAATGCCATGTATCTGCCCAAGGTCATTGCGTTCAATGCAAAGGACGCGGAGGCGAAACGGCGTTACGGAGAGATTGCCGACTATATGGGGCTCGGCGGAAAGAACGACGGCGAGAAGGTGAAGCTCCTCATCGCGTATCTTCGTAAGATGAACGACGATTTGAATATTCCGCACTGCATCAAGCATTACGGCGCGGACAGCTATCCTGCCGACGAGGGTTTCGTTCCCGAAAAGGTATTTTTGGAACGGCTTCCCGAAATCGCGAAGAACGCGATCGGCGACGCCTGCACGGGAAGCAATCCCCGCATTCCCACGCAGGAAGAGATGGAAAAACTGCTCAAATGTTGCTATTACGATACCGAGGTGGATTTCTAAGCCGTATCGGTAAATAACAAAGCCCGCACGGATTCCCGTGCGGGCTTTTTCTATGCGCGTTCAGCCGAGCTTCCAATCGATGGGGTCTAACCCGTGAGCGCGGAGATAATCGTTGGTTTTAGAGTAATGCCGACAGCCGAAAAAGCCGTTGTAGGCGGAGAGGGGCGAGGGATGCGCGCACTCCAAAATAAGGTGCTTGGAGGCGTCGATAAGCGGAACCTTTCTGCGGGCGTTTCCGCCCCAAAGAAGAAAAACGAGGTGCTCTTTTTGTTCGCTTAAAATTTTTATCACGCTGTCGGTGAACCAGCTCCAACCGCAGTTCGCGTGCGAGTTCGCCTGATGCGCGCGCACGGTGAGCGCGGTGTTCATCATCAGCACGCCCTCCGTTGCCCACTTGGTGAGATTTCCCGATTTAGGCGGGTCGTACCCCAAATCGCTCTTTAATTCTTTGAGCATATTTTCAAGCGACGGCGGCTTTGGTATTCCGTCCTGTACGGAAAAACAGAGTCCGTGCGCCTGTCCTGCGTTGTGATAAGGGTCTTGCCCTAACAGCACGGCGCGCACCTTTGCGAACGGGGTGTAGCGGAAGCAATTAAAAATATCGTACATATCGGGATATACGGTATGCTCCGAATATTCCTTTTTCAAAAACGTGCGGATTTGTTGATAACGCTCGTCTGCAAAAAGCGGTGCGAGCGGTTCTTTCCAATCAGCTAAATCAATCATTGTATTTCTCCGATTGCATGAAAAATTTCACCGAGATGCGCCTTTAAGTTGAGCAGGGCAAGTTTTAGATTTTTTCTAAATTGTTCGGTGGTGCTGCCCGAACCGTACACGTCGGAAACGGCTTTCACGCTCATGCAGGGTACGCCTGCATATTTGCACACTTGCACGATTGCACAGCCCTCCATTTCGCGGATATCGCAACCGAGCTTTGACAATAAATGATGGTCGGTTACGCTGTCGTTAAAGCGGTCGCCCGTTCCTAATGCGCGACGGGGAAAGTCAAGCCCTTTGGGAATGAAGAGCGGCAGAAAGTTTTCCGTTTCGCCGTTGAGCGTGCCGATCTCTCCGCCGTCGATCTGGGTGATGTCGAAATCGTACTGTACGGCTTTTTCGACGACGTATATTCCGGCGATTTCGGTGCTTGCGTTCAGTCCGCCCGCTACGCCGAAATTGAGCACAAGATCCGCCCCCTTTGTAATTGCGAGCGCCGCGCCTGCCGCAGCGTTTACCTTTCCCACGCCGCAAACCACAAGCAGTACTTCCTGCCCGAATGCCGTTCCGCTGTAAACGGTTTTACCGAGCGTCGTTTGAATGCCTTTTATCTCCATATCGTCGAGCAAAATTTCCGCTTCGCTGTCCATGGCGATCACGCAACCTATCATATGCACCTCTCATTGAATTCTCTCTTCATTTTATCACATCTTTTGCGGTTTTGCAAGGCGATTTCGTATAAACGCCATTGCTTTGTCTATAATACTTCCAAAGGAGGATCGAATGAATCCGTTTGAATTAAAACCGCAAAAAGCGGACAAGTGTTTTACTTCTTGGAATAAAGTGTTTTTAAAACCGTACAACAAAAACGAGGTGGATCCGTATACCCGTCTGCGCGTCATCTTAATGTCGGGCACGGAGTTCGAATCGGTGCGTTACTCCCACGCCTTCAACCGCCATTGTTCCAACAACGACGTGCGCCGTCGGCTTGCATATATGCGCAGGGGAGAGCAGATCCAGCAAAAACGCGTCGCAGGGTTGAAGCCCGCCGACGAGTCCATTTTGGAGCACACCATCGGTTATGAACAGCTCGCCGTCGATCTCACCGCCAACCTCGCCGTGTCGGAGAAGAACAGCTACGTAAAAAAACAGCTCGATTTCGCGCTTCTCGAAGACTTCGACCATTTGTACCGTTATGCCGACTTAATGGAGCTGGAAAAAGGCGGAGATCCCGCTCGGCTCGTCGGGGACTATACCGAAATCATGCCGGGGCGTCCTACGGTTGCCGAATACCGCCACCCTTTCGACGACGTTAATTTCTACCTCAATAACTACCTTAACGATACGAAAACCAAGCTCAACGTGAATATTATTACCGCGGCGGAACAGCAAACCATGAATTTCTATATGAACGTCGCCAATCTGTACACCACGCCCATGGGAAGGAAGCTGTTTAACGAGATCGCCATGATCGAAGAACAGCACGTTACCGGTTACGGCGGATTGAAAGACCCCTGCGCGTCTTGGTGGGAGGGGCTCTTGATGAACGAGTATACCGAATGCTATCTATATTATTCCTGCTATATGGACGAGAAGGACGAGCGCATTAAACAAATTTGGGAAATGCACTTCAACGAGGAAGTTGCGCACTTGCATGAAGCGGCGGATCTGTTGAAGACGTACGAGGGCAAGGTGTGGCAACAGTGTTTCCCCGACGGCGGAGAATTCCCCGAACTGTTAAAATTCCGCTCGCAGAAGGATTACGTGCGCGAGGCGCTCAAAAGCGTGCGCCTCACGGGCGTGGAGGAAGGTTGGGAGCTCCTCGACAGCGTTCCCGATACCTTCCGCTATTTTGCTTACAACCGCAAGATCAACGGCGATATCAACACCGTGGGTACGCACGCGGTCATCGAAAAGGCAATCAAGGAGTTCGGCAACGATTGGCGTTTGCAGGACAAGGAGCACCCGATTAAATGTCTTGCCGACAGGAAGCATGACAACGTGGACGTGGGCAGAGTAAAAGGAAAATAACCCGACAAAAGGGAAATTATGCCCGAATGCACACAGTTGCATTCGGGCATAATTTCTGTCTATTCACGCTCTATAACGCTTCGAGGACGAATCGCGTACGGTTGACGCGGCGGGGCGAGTATGCTATAATGGTATTATGAAAGTTTTTTATACGCGCAAACGGGTGAACGGCGAAGAATTTTGCAGGCGGGTGCTTCGCGAGCGTTACGGCTTGGAAGATCCCGGATTTGCGCGCGAGGAAAACGGAAAACCCTATCTTTTGAATTCTTCTTTGAAAATAAGCGTTTCCCACAGCGGGGAACTGCTCGCGCTTGCCGTGGGGGATTGCGAGGCGGGGCTCGATATCGAGCTTCGGCGGGAAATGCGACGCGGTTCCCTGCTTCGGAGAATGGACGAACGGGAGCGGGAAGAGGACTTTTTCCGCCTTTGGACGGCAAAGGAGAGCTATGTGAAATACCGCGGAAGCACGCTTGCGCATATGCTCGAATCTCTCGTCTATTACGGCGGGGTACTGTACGAGAACGGTGTGCCGGCGCCCGTTTTTTTCACCTGTTTCGAATTTGAAAATTATGTTTTTACCATTTGCACCGCGCAAAAAATCCAAGCGGAAACCGAGGAGATATTATGACGAGAGGAGAACAGGCAAAAAATTACTTTTTACAGGGATATAACTGCACGCAGGCGGTATTGCTTGCGTTTTCCGATTTGCTCGGCGTTGACGAGGCGACGCTCAAAGCGGTCGGATTGCCGATGGGCGGAGGCATGGGACGGCTTCGCCAGACCTGCGGAGGGGTGACGGGTGCGGTGCTATGTTTTGGACTGTTGTTTCCGCAAAAAAGCAAAAACGAAACGTACGCGCTCGTGCAGGAATTCGCGAAGCGGTTTCAAGAAAAAAACGGCAGTATCAACTGCGGAGAGCTTTTGAGCGGAGCGGGCGTAAAGGCGGATACTTCGCCCATGGCGGAAGCGCGCACGCCCGCCTATTACAAAAAACGTCCCTGTCCCGAGCTCATTCGCGACGCGGCGGACATTTTGGAAGAAATGATCGGGGAATAACGGGCTCTAAACGCAGCGGTATGGCATAAAAACAGGAACAAATGCGAATACTTGATCCATGATGATCAAGCGTATTTGCAAATCGGTTCCTATTTTCTTTTTACTGTTGTGTTTGGCGCTTACGCTTTCGGCGTGCGACGTCGCTCAAATGAGCACTCTGCCCGAACTCACCAAACCGTATGCGGGCGTGTACAAGTGCGAAAGCATCGTTTTGGGCGGGGAGGATATGACCGAGAAATTCTCCAAGCTCGATTTGGAACTGCGCTACAACGGCACTTTTGCGCTCAGCTACGAGGATGAGTGGGGCGGAAAGGGCGAGTACCACGGCAATTACTCGGTAGACGGCGAGGCGGAGGAAATTACTTTTACGGCGCGCACGGGCGTTCGCAACGTATCCTTTACCTTTCCCATGGTGAAGGGCAGGGTATTCGTCGATTACCGCTTGGGGAAAAAACTCCTGCACGCCGTGTTCGCCATGCCCTGATTCCGTCGCGGGTGAATATCTCTTGACACGACGCCCGTTTTGCGCTATAATACGGGAAAACGGAGGAGCTATGGCGGATTGTACACATGATTGCTCGACCTGCAAGAGCGATTGCGGTTCGAGGGAAAAGAAATCGTTTTTAAAAGCGTTGCACCCCGATGCACGGGTGAAAAAAGTGATCGCGGTCGCAAGCGGAAAGGGGGGCGTAGGGAAATCGCTCGTTACCTCCCTGCTTGCGGTAAGAGCAATGGCGCACGGTTTGCGCGTTGCCGTATTGGACGCGGATATTACGGGCCCTTCCATACCCAAGCTGTTCGGCGTGCATGAGCGCGCGCGGGGCGAGGAGGGGGAAATTTATCCCGTTTACACCAAGAGCGGAATGCAGCTTATGTCTATGAACTGCTTATTGGAGCACGAGGACGATCCCGTGGTTTGGCGCGGTTCGCTCATTTCGGGCGCGGTCACGCAGTTTTGGTCGGAGGTCGTTTGGAAGGACGTGGATATCATGTTCATCGATATGCCTCCCGGAACGGGCGACGTTCCGCTTTCGGTGTATCAGAGTATTCCTCTCGACGGAATCGTCGTCGTCACCACCCCGCAGGACTTGGTGGAAACCATCGTGAAAAAGGCGGTGAAAATGGCGCGCCTCATGCAAGTGCCCGTTTTGGGCCTTGCCGAGAATATGAGCTATTTTGCCTGTCCCGACTGCGGAAAGCATTACGAGCTGTTCGGCGCGAGCAAGGCGGAAACGCTTGCCAAAACCTACGGCATTCCCGCAATCGCCCGTATCCCCGTCGATCCCGCGCTCACCCGTCTTGCGGACGGGGGCAAGATCGAGGAAGCGAATACCGACCCGCTCGCCGAAATTTATTTGCAAATTTCCAAATAATTTTGAGAAACGAAAACCCCGCGCTCTGCGGGGTTTTTAAAATAATGCGGTCGGATTTACCGATTTCACCCGATACGGCGGGAGAAGGGGTGATAGTCGAGAATGCGCTCTATTGTTTCGAGCACGTCGTCGGAGAGTTGGAATCCGCTTGCTAAGGCGTTGCTTTTAAGCTGTTCGGGTCGGCTTGCGCCTGTAATTACCGACGATATTTGTTTTTTTCTTAAAATCCAAGCCAGCGACAGCACGGAGAGGGGAACGCCGAGTTCGTTTGCGATCGGCAGGAGCTGTTCCACTTTGTCTAAGTTTTCTTCCGTGAGCAGGTTATTGATTTGCTTGTCCGCCTGCCAAGTTGCGCGCGAACCCGCGGGGAGCGGTTGTCCTTTGCGGTACTTGCCCGTAAAAAGCCCCTGCGCGAGGGGGGAGAAGGGCACGATGCCCACGCCGTTTTGTTCGCAGATACCGATAATTTCGTCCTCGATGTAACGATCCGCCATGTTATACTGCGGTTGAATGACGCTCAAAGGTCGGAACCGATTTTCCTTGACGAGATGAAGCGCTTCGGTGATCTGCACGGGCGACCATTCGGAAACGCCGTAGTACAAAATTTTACCCGCGGAAACCATATCGGAGAGCGCTTGCAAAGTTTCTTCGATGGGGGTCGTCGGATCGAAGCGGTGGCAAAAATACAAGTCGAGATAGTCGAGCTTCATGTTTTTCAGCGTTTGATCGAGCTGTTCGACGATGTGCTTGCGCGAGAGCCCCCAATCGTTCGAGCCCTTCCCCATCGGGAAGAATACCTTGGAGGAAACGACGTATTCGCTTCGCGCGTGCTGTGAAAGGGCTTTGCCCAAAAAACGTTCCGCCGCTCCGCCCGAATATGCGTCCGCGCAGTCGAAAAAGTTGATTCCCAGATCGAACGCTGCGTTCACAGTTTGGAGCGCGGTCTTTTCCGCTTCCGTGCCCGAAAGGTCTGTTACCCAGCTTCCGAGCGCGACTTCGCTCAGCTTCAAGCCCCACTTGCCCAAATTCCTGTATTTCATAATTCCCCCAAGAATTTTTTTATCTCGCGTCGAAGTCCTCGCCCCAATGCTCGGGCGCGGGGATAGGCTTCTTTTTTTCCTCCCTGCGGTACGACCATTTGAGCAAAATGGGCGTAAGAATGGAGGAAATTAAAATGATGAGAATGATGAAGGGGTAGATGCCCGGTTCTACGAGCCCGTTTTGCACGCCTTTGTCCGTACAGATGAGCACGACCTCCGCGCGCACCATCATACCGAGTCCCACGCGGAAGCTGTCGTTCCAAGAGAATTTGCAAATTTTTGCGCCCGTGCCGCAACCGATGAGCTTTCCCGCAAGCGCGGCAACCACGAACACGGCTCCGAACGCCAAAAACTGCAAATCGATCCGGCTGAAATATTCGATGTTGGAAATGCCGATATTCGCAAAGAAGATGGGCGAGAAAATGAGATAGCCCATGGTATCCACTTTTGATTCCACGTAAGGAGTTTCGCTGAGCGTTCCGCCGAGCAGGATTCCCGCAATGTATGCGCCCGTAATGTCCGCCACGCCGAAAACCTTTTCCGCAACGTAGGCGTAGAGGAAGCAAGTCGCAAGCGAAATGATGGGGACACGGCGGTTGTGGGGCGCGCGGCGCTCCATGAGGTCGAAGAGCTTTCTCAACCCCACGCCGACTGCGATCGCGGCAACAAAGAACACGACGATCTTGATGACGACGAGCCCCGCATTGGGCGAAAACCAATCCCAACCGCCTTCTCCGCCCGACGAGAAGCCCGTTAAAACGGATAGAATGATGATGCCGATAACGTCGTCGATGACCGCCGCCGCGATGATGGACGCGCCCACCTTGCTGTCGAGCTTGCCCATTTCTTTGAGCACCGCCACGGTGACGGATACGGAGGTCGCGGTGAGAATCGCGCCGTAAAAGAGGTTGGAAAGGACGTTTTCAAAGCCGAAGAAGACGGACGCGGCGAGCCAACCGAAGAACATGGGCACGGCAACGCCCATTGCGGTGATGACGAGCGAGGCGACCCCTGTTTGGCGGAGCTTTTTCAAATCCGTCCCCAAACCTGCGGAGAACATGATGAGAACCACGCCGATTTTGCTGAGCACTTGCAAAACAAAGCGCACTTCGTCGCCGAAGAACGCTTCCTGCAAGGGAGCCCAAGGGATAAATTTCAAAAGCCCGATCAAAATGCCCGCAACGAGCATTCCGATCACGGCGGGCATTCCGCACTTGTGCGTGCCCAAGCCCATGAGTTTGGAGAATAACAAGATGACCGCAAGCGGTAACAAAAGTTCGTAAGCTTCCATAATTGCGAATACCATTATAGCCCTTTTATAAAAAAAAGCAACTTTTTTTCGGGGAAAGAATCAATTTTTCTTTATAATTATGTAAGACGCGCGCGAAGTGCGCTTGTCATTTTATCGGAGTTGTGGTATAATGAACGGTGAATTATGATGCGGTTTTTTTCCGAGCCCGTCGAAAGGGACAGGGCGCAGCAAATGAATTCCGTCGTGCTGGCGTTTGTGGGCGACGCGGTGTACACTCTCCTCGTACGCGAAAAGCTCTCTTTGGAGGGCGGAACGGATACGGGCGAGCTGAACAGGCGGGCGTCCGAGCTTGTTTCCGCACACGGGCAAAGCGATTCTTTGGAGCGCATTCTGCCCCGCTTGACCGAAGAGGAAGAGGGAATCTTCCGCCGCGGGCGCAACGCCAAAAAGGCTACGAGGAGCAAGCACGCGACCGTGGGCGAATACGTGCGTTCCACGGGTTTCGAGGCGCTCATCGGGTATTTGTATTTGACGGGACAGAACGAGAGGATCCGCGAACTATTTTTCGGGGACGAAACGTAAAAGTATGAAAACGGAAGGCAGGAACGCAGTTTTAGAACTGCTCAAAACGGATAAAACGGTAGAAAAGCTCCTCATCGAAAAGGGGGGGCAGGGCACGCTCGGGAAGATTTTTGCGGAGGCGCGCAAAAAAGGGATCCGCGTGCAGTTTGTAGACCGCGCCGTGTTGGATCGGGAAAGCGCGGATAAGCGTCATCAGGGCGTGATCGCCTTTTCCACCGATTTCGTGTATGCGGAGCTCCACGAGCTTCTGGGGAACGAGGAAAGCCTCATCGTGCTTTGCGACGGGGTGGAGGACGTTCATAATCTCGGCAGTATTCTGCGGGTCGCGGAGTGCGCGGGGGCGGACGGCGTGGTGATCCCCAAGGCGAAGGGCGCTACGGTCACGGAGGCGGTCGTCCGCATTTCGGCAGGTGCGGCGGAGCATATTGCGGTCGCGAAAGTCCCCTCCATTCCCTATGCCGTCGAGGAGCTTAAAAAGTACGGGTATTGGATCTACGCATTGGAAGCGGGCGGGGAGAATATATGGCAGGAAAAACTCTCGGGCAAAGTCGCGCTCGTCGTGGGCGGGGAGGACAGCGGTGTAAGGCGCACCACGCTCGGCGCGTGCGATAAAGTGCTGTCGATTCCGCTGTACGGGAAGGTGAACTCCCTCAACGCGTCCGTCGCGCTCGGGATCGCCGTTTACGAGGTGGCGCGTGCAAGGAAACCGTGAAAAGGACGAGGCGCTCGTACTGAGGGCGCGGGCGGGCGAGAGCGATGCGACAGAGGAACTGCTGCTTCGCTATAAAGACGTGGTGCGCGCGATCGCGCGCCGTCACACCTTCCGCGGAAGCGGGAGCGGCGAAACGGAGGATTTGGTGCAGGAGGGAATGATCGGGCTTTATACGGCGATCGACACCTTCCGGGCGGATCGCGGAAAGACCTTTAAAAATTTTGCCTACTTGTGCGTGAGGGGGCGTATCATCGACGCCTACCGTTCCAACCTGCGCAGCGTGACCTTGGACGGGGGGGAATTCGACTTCGATTCCCTTGCGGAGGGCACGACCCCCGAGGATTCTCTTCTCTACGACGAGTCGAACACAGAATTCCGAAACAAGTTGTTAAAATCGCTTTCCGACCTCGAATTCCGAGTGGTCACGCTGTATTTGGAAGGTATGAGCTATTCCGCGATCGCCGAGCTTACGGGCAAGGACATGAAGAGCATCGACAACGCCTTGGCGCGCGCCAAGAAAAAATTACAAAAATCCTTTTCTTAAAGATAACCCCACAAGGAGGGCTGCGCAATGGCGCATATATCGCTTTATCGTCGGTTCCGTCCGTCCACCTTCGACGAAATGGTGCGGCAGGAGCACGTCGTCAGAGTGCTGAAAAACCAAATCGAGCAGAACACGGCGGGGCACGCCTATCTATTCTGCGGTCCGCGCGGAACGGGCAAGACGAGCGTTGCGCGCATCTTTGCGCGTGCGGTCAACTGCGAACACCCCGTAAACGGCTCGCCCTGCGGGAAGTGCGCCGTCTGCCGTGCGATTGCCGACGGCTCGCTCGACGTGACGGAAATCGACGCCGCTTCCAACAACGGCGTGAACGAAATGCGCGATTTGCGCGAAAAGGTGCAGTATCCGCCCGTTACGGGAAGATATAAAGTGTATATCATCGACGAGGTGCATATGCTTACGGACAGTGCGTTTAACGCCCTGTTAAAGACCCTCGAAGAACCGCCCGCGCACGCCATATTCATTTTGGCGACCACCGAACCGCACAAGATCCCCGCCACTATTTTGTCCCGCTGTATGCGGTTGGACTTTAAGCTCATACCCGCCGAGGACTTGGAAAAGCATCTTGCTTCCGTACTCGAAGCGATTGGGAAAGAGTACGAGCCGGAGGCGGTATCCGCCATTGCCCGCGCGGGTGCGGGAAGCGATCGGGATATGCTCTCCATTGCCGAAACCTGTATCGCCTACGACGAAAAACTCACCTATTCCGCAGTGACTGCGGCGCTCGGGGCGGCGGATTTCAAGACGACCTCTAAGCTTGCGGAGGCGATGCTCCACGGCGATATGCCCACCGCGCTCTATCATACGGAAATCATTCTTTCGGAGGGCAAGGCGGTCGGCGTTTTGGTGCGCGATTTAATGGAGCTCCTTTCTGAGATCACCGTAACGATGACCTGCCAAAACGCGCAGAAACTGCTTGCGCTTCCCAAAGACCTGTTCGGGCGGGTCAAGGAAATCGCGGACGGCGCGGACGGACGCGCGGTGCTTCGCGCGACGGAGCTTCTTAGCAAAACGGAAACGGAAATGCGTTTTGCGTCCTCTCCCCGTATACTGTTGGAAACGGCGATCATGCGAATCGCCATGCCCGAAACGGAACTCAGCGCGGAGGCGCTTCACGTTCGCCTTAACGAGCTGGAACGCAGGCTTGCGGGTACGCCCATGCCGCTTGCGGAGGCGTATGCGGAGCCTGTAAGCGAAGCCCCCGCACCTGCCAAAAAGCAAAAGAAGGAGGAGCTTCCGTCCGAAACCAATTACGACGAACCGCCTCCTCTCGAAGAGGAACCCGTGTTCGACGATCCGTTCGAGCAGCAGGAACAGCCCAAGAGCGTTTCTCCCCGCCGAGAAGAAAAGCCTGCGCCCGTCGCGGAGCCCGTCGGCGGAGAAAGACCGACGGCGGAGGTGGCGTTCGGCAAGTTTATGCGGACGCTCAGAAAGACGAGCCGTAACGGCGTGCTCTTTACTATGTGTACCGATTTGGTCCCGTTCTACGAGGGGGACGTTTTGGTGCTCGTGACCGACGTGGAAACGATCGCGCGCTCTTTAAACAGGGAGGAGCACCGCAAGATCATGGCGGACACCTTCGCTCTTGTGGGCGTTACCGCGTTCGAGGTGCGCCAAAACAAACCGCGGGAGAAGAGCGCGGATGCGGTCGGGGAACTGAAAAAGAATTTTTCGAAATATTCGGTTGAGGTCAAATAAAAGGAGGAAATCATGGCAGGATTCAATAAAGGCGGAATGGGGGGCGCGGGAATGCAGAACCTCATGAAGCAGGCGCAGAAGATGCAGGAGGAGATGAAGGAAACGGAGAAACTCCTCGACGATTGGGAAATCGTAGGCACGGCGGGCGGAGAGGCGGTCGTCGTGTATATGAACGCGAAGAAGATCATCGACGGCATCGAAATCGACAAATCGGTCATCGATCCCGAGGACGAGGAAATGCTGGAAGACCTCATTGTCGCCGCAATCAACGACGGGTATAAAAAGGCGGACGAGGTTTATCAGGAGAAAATGGGAAAATTCGGCAATATGGGCGGAGGGCTCTTTTAAGTGGAAGTTTTTATCGAGCCCATCGGCAGGCTCATGAACGAGTTTTCCAAGCTCCCCGGCGTGGGGCAAAAAACGGCGCAAAGGTACGCTTACCGCATCATCAACATGTCGGAGAGCGAGGCGCGCGCTTTTGCGGACGCGATCGTAAACGTAAAGCGCAAGGTGCGCTTTTGCAAGGTTTGCGGGAACTTTACGGAGGAGGAGATCTGCAACGTCTGTAAGACGCGCGACAAGTCCGTCATTTGCGTCGTGAAAGAACCTAAGGACGTGATCGCGGTCGAAAAGGTTCACGAATTCAAGGGCGTTTATCATGTGTTGCACGGCGTTATCGACCCCATGAACGGCGTTACGCCCAACGATATCCGCATTAAAGAATTGCTTGCCCGCGTGGGCGAGGGGAACGTAAAGGAAGTGATCATGGCGACCAATCCTGACGTGGAGGGCGAGGCGACCGCAATGTACATTGCAAGGCTGTTAAAACCGCTCGGCATCACCGTTTCCCGCATTTCCCGCGGAGTGCCCGTCGGCTCGGAACTCGAATATGCCGACGAAGTGACTCTTGCGCGCGCGCTCATCGAGCGAAAAGAGATTTAAGGGGTAAGTATGAATATATCCGTTTTGGGTTGCGGAAGGTGGGGCTCGTTTATCGCTTGGTATCTCTCCCGTCAGGGCTTTCGCGTCTGCTCTTGGGGGGACGAGGCGAGCAAGTCCTACCGTATTTTAAAGGAAACGGGGCGGAACGAGTACGTTGCGCTGGACGAAAAAATTACGCTCACCTGCAATTTGGAGCAAGCGCTTTCTCACGCGGACACGGTTGTCGTTTCCATTTCCGCGCAAGGTTTGCGCGGGTTCATGAAACGGGTGACGGAATTCCCCGTTTCCGATAAACGCTTTATTCTCTGCATGAAGGGGATCGAGGCGCACACGG
>Ga0073906_1004112_pt1 | contig 15167 bp, 15 predicted proteins | sample Inofromicrocosms_FD_65485 | JGI IMG/M metagenome (GOLD analysis project Ga0073906, IMG submission 65485) | Mouse cecum microbial communities from Vienna, Austria - Inoculum for glucosamine and mucus D2O microcosms | ecosystem: Host-associated > Mammals > Digestive system > Large intestine >... | reverse complement strand
CTGTCACGATGACTGCCGGAACAATAGTTTATGTCATTTTGTCTCAGTTCTTGTTTGGTTAGGGGGGATACTACCCCTTACGATGAAATAACGCCTTAGAGGAAAGTTAATCATTAAATTTCGTATTATCCCATAAAATCACTAACTTTGTGAGTCATTAATGTAGTGTCTACACGCATACGGCAGTTACTACGAATCATCGAAGCTGTTTCGATGACTCACAGATTCAACTCCACTATGAAAAATAAGATTAAGTTTTCGATTGTGTTCATGCTGATGGCGGTTACGTTGCAGCTCCAGGGTGCTCCGTACGATGCCAAGGCGATACTTCCGAAACTTCAGGCCAATCTAAGCAAAGCGAAGAGTTCGCAAGATTCTTTGCCGACACTTTACGACATCTACGATGTAACGCCGAGGGATGAGAAATTCAAGGTTGCGCAACAGATATTCTGGACGGCGCACCGCGCCGGCGACCTTGACGCCCAGCTCGACATCATAAGGCTGCAGGGAGGTCTGACCCGCGACCAGCGCCAGCTGCAGCGCATCCTCCGGTTCACCGAGAAGCTTCCCATGACCCACGAACAGCAGGAAACAGTGGTATTCCTGAAGATGAGGCTTATGTCGTACCACATCCGCTGCAGCGACTCCACTCTCCAGGACAAGGAGCTTACGGAGCTCGTGCACAAGATAGACGCGAGCGGCAGCAAACGGCAAGACCCACATGACCAGCTGCTCAACCTCTTCGCCATGACCAATTACCTTCGTATGAACCCCGACTCTAAGCTGCTGCTCGAGTATCTGGACACGATGGTGAATCTGGTGAACAGCACCAATTACCGTCTATATGCACTGCGCAACAACGTATACAGCGAAGCCAGCTCCATATACTCAGATGCCGGACTGCACGAGAAGGCCATAGAGACCAACCGCAAGCTTCTCGAAATCATCGACGGTCTGGAGAAGAAATATCATGACCAAGGGCGCAAATACCGCGAATATGATGTGGCACGTTTTGTGGCCTACCGAAGGATGCTCCGCAACTATCAGGCGCTAACGCTGCCCGAGGTGGAGGAAATCTACGGCATATGCCGCGCAATAGAGAACCGCAGCCCGGAAGTGGCCTTCACCCAGAAAGACATACCCTCCACCACCGCCTATTATCACATGGCCCGCAAGGAGTATGCCGAGGCTATACCCCTGCTGAAGCGATGTGTGGAACATGAGCGGTCGGTAATCATACGGTCGCAGATGCTCGACATGTTACGCACGGCAGCCAAAGCCACCGGTGATTCCGTCACCCTCGCGATGGCCGAAAGCCAATATGCAGCAGACAGAAAAATTCTTCAGGAACAGGCCGACTCCCAGAAGTACCATGAGCTGCGAGTGGCTTATGAACTCAACCAGCTCAAGGCGAAGAACGCCGAACTGAAGGCGGAGAACGCCGAAGCCGAAACCAAGGCCATACGCCATACCATGGGATTCATGATAGCGGCTTGGATACTTGTGGCCATTCTTCTTGTGGTACTTCTCTACTACTGGTCGCGATACCGCCACAATGCGGAGCATCTCGCGGGATTTGCAAGAATGCTCACCACACAGCGCGACCGCCTCAAATACAACCGTTACGGCGAGTACGACCACGACCCCTACCTCTCCCCCGTCACGGAGAATTCTTCCCATCTCCGCACTCATGACGCCAGGCAGCTCCTGCAGTCGATACTCTCCGACATACTATACATCTCCGCCATCGGCCACGATGACAGGATGAAGCACATAGCCCCGATTTCCATCAACACCATTCTCGGAGATGCCCTCAAGGATGCCAGGCCTTCCCTGGCAGATCCGAATGACATCCACATAGATTACGCGAACCCCGATTTCAACATCATCACCGACCCGGAATGTCTGCGCTATATCGTGAGCCATATCATGATATTCGCCGAACAGCATTCCCCCGACGGCAAGGTGAACCTTAAAATCAAGCATCTGCAGGATTCGGGAATATTCTACGTGATATTCACCCATGGCGGCGAACGCATACCTGCGGGACAGGAGGAGATACTGTTCAAGAATTTCGTGGACTGGGACGAGATGCGCAACATAGAGAACTCGGCGTTGCTTACATGCCGTCTGATATCGTTCCTGCTTAAGTGCAACATCTCCTACAATCCCCACACCGAAGGGGATCCGCGATTGGTGCTGACAGTACCCATACGCGTGACCGAACGAAATTCTAAACGGCTCCAAAGGAACGTTCCAAACGTCCGTTAACCCCAAAGCGTTATATAAAAGATCAAATAATAATCCATGAAGACAAGCACCCTACTGGCGACGGCACTGATGTTCGGGGCGTCGCTGACGGCACAGACCAACAGCAGCTATGACGCACAGTTCATGAGCTGGCCCACCTACAGCGGCTCTGACCTTGAGCTAAGCGTCAACGACCGCGGCACAAGCTTCCGGCTATGGAGTCCGAAGGCTCAGGAAGCCCGCGTGAATCTTTACGACACAGGCCGCGGCGGCAAAGCATACCGCACCCTTCCCATGACCTTCGATGCCGCTACCGGTACATGGTCGGCTTCCGTGCCCGAAAAACTTTACGGCAAATACTACACCTTCCAGATAAAGCATGAAGGCCGGTGGCTTGACGAGACGCCGGGAGTATGGGCAAAGGCCGTGGGCGTCAACGGCAAACGCGCCGCCATCATCGACCTCGCCACAACCAATCCCGAGGGCTGGAACAATGACAAAGGTCCCAAAGTGGAGAATTTTACGGATGTAGTGCTCTATGAGACCCATATGCGCGACCTCTCCATGGACCGCAGCTCCGGAATTGCCAACAAGGGAAAGTTCCTGCAGTTCACCGAACAGGGTACCCTCTCTCCCCAAGGCCTCGCCACCGGCATTGACCATCTCAAGGAACTGGGGGTGACTCACGTGCATATCCTGCCGATGTACGACTATAACTCGGTAGACGAGACCAACCTTCAGGACAACACCTACAACTGGGGCTATGACCCTCAGAACTACAATGTGCCGGAAGGGAGCTATTCCACGAATCCGTCCGACCCGGCCACGCGCATCCGCGAGATGAAGGAGATGGTCAAGGCCCTTCATGACGCAGGGATAGGCGTGGTGATGGATGTGGTGTACAACCACACGGCGCAGAACGATGAATCTAATTTCGAGCTGACGGCTCCCGGCTATTACCACCGGCATTGGGACGACGGCCGCTATTCCGACGCTTCGGGCTGCGGCAACGAGACAGCCTCCGACCTGCGCCAGATGCAGGACTTCATAGTGAACTCCACCAAATACTTCGCCAAGGAGTTCCATATCGACGGTTTCCGCTTCGACCTCATGGCTATCCACGACACGGAGACTATGAACCGCGTTGCGCGCGAACTCAAGGAGGTCAATCCGTCGGTCTTCGTGTATGGCGAGGGATGGACGGCGGGCGATTCGCCGCTTCAGCCGGAACGCCGCGCCTTGAAGGAGAACGTGTCGAAGATGGAGGGTGTGGCCGTATTCTCCGACGACCTCCGCGATGCCGTGAAAGGTCATTATACCGATGCTGCCGACCGTGGCTTCGCCACTGGCAAGCCGGGCAACGAGGAAACAGTGAAAATCGGCATCGTGGCCGCCACAGACCATCCCCAGGTGAATTACAAGAAAGGCAACAATTCCAAATTCCCTTATGCCAAGAGCCCGGAGATGGTGGTGAACTATGTGTCATGCCACGATGACCTCACCCTGACCGACAAACTTAAGAAGTCGATGGCCGGCGAGGACGAGAAGAATATGCTGGCCGCCGCCAAGCTGGCGCAGACAATAGTGTTCACATCGCAGGGCACTCCTTTCATGTTTGCCGGCGAAGAGGTGTTCCGCGACAAGAAGGGCGTGCACAACTCATACAAGTCGCCCGACTCCATCAACGCCATTGACTGGAACAACAAAGCCCGGTACAAGGACCAGTTCGACTATTACAAGGGTCTGATAGCGTTGCGCAAGGCTCATCCGGCCTTCCGCATGACCGACGCACGTCAGATTGCCAAGCATCTGAAGTTCGACAAAATAGACTCTGCGAAGACCCCCAATCTGATAAGCTATTCACTCGTTGACAATGCCAACGGCGATGCCTGGAAGGAGATAAAGGTGATATTCAACGGGTCGTCGGAAGCCCGCGAGGTAAACGTTCCCAAAGGTAATTGGGAGATAGTGGCTCAGGATGGCCGTATTGACGCGGCAACCCCTCTTGCCACCTCAGCCGGCGGCAAGGTGACTCTGGCTCCCTATTCCGCCCTCATCATGCACAGATAAGCTCTAAGCTATATATCAGGCAATCCCCATGCGTGCAGGCCGCGCATGGGGATTGATGTTTTTTGGGGATGTGAGGGATGTATCTTATGTGATTTATGTGAAGGATGTGAAGGATGTGACTTATGTGAGGGATGTGGGTGTGCTCAGAGAATCGGGGATACGAGACGGACTATCGACTCCCAGGCGCGCTGAGGTATCGGGCGGCGGTGCCATGTGGTGTAGCTCAGCTTGGTGCACTGGTTCATGTCGCGGAAGAATATGTCGCGCATCTGCCGGTTGATGTCGCGGTCGTATATGAGCACGTTGCATTCGAAATTGTTCTCGAAGCTTCGGAAGTCGAAATTTGTGGAGCCGGCCGTGACAAGATTCTCGTCGATAATCATCCCTTTTGCGTGCAGCATGCCTGGATTGTAAAGATACACCTTTATACCGGCTCGCAGACATTGTGTGACATAGCTGAAGCTTGCATATTGGAGCATACGGCTGTCGCCATGCCGCGGAATCATGATACGCACATCTATTTTGGAGAGGGCTGCGGCCTCAAGGGCATTCATCAGGGCATCGGTAGGCAGGAAATAGGGCGTCTGTATGTAGATTGACTTTCTTGCCAGCGAAATAGCCTTGAGATATACGAGTGCAAGGTTGTCCCATTCGCCGAAGGGGCCGGAAGTGACGAGCTGCATACCCGTTGAATTACGCAGCTTTGTGGGTGTGAGACGCGGTATTCCGTCGATGGGATGCGGTTGTTTGAGGAAATTCCAGTCGACGATAAACGAGAATAGCAAGGATTCGACGATGTCTCCTTCGAGGCGGAAATGCGTGTCGCGCCATGGGGCACCTTCCTCGGGACCGCTGTCGTAACGGTCGGCAATGTTCATGCCTCCTATGTAGCCTATGCTGTTGTCGATAATTACGAGCTTGCGGTGGTTGCGCCAGTTGACGCGGTTGGCGAAATGGGGGAAGTTCACGCGGAAGAAGGGATGCGTGTCCACGCCGGCTTCCTGCATGTCGCGCCAGAAAGAGTTCTTGGCGCTGAACGAACCTATATGGTCATAAATCACCTTCACGTCAAGCCCTAAACGCGCCTTGCGCTTCAGAATCTCGGCAATCTCATGGCCGATATGGTCGTCGTTGAAGATGTAATATTGCAGGTAAATCGACCCTGTCGCGTTGGCGAGGTCCTCTTTCAAGGCCTTGAATTTGTCGGCGCCGACGGTGAATATCTTTATCGAGTTGTTTACGGTATAAAGGGATGTCGACAATTGGCGAGCGAGCTTTACGAGGCTTCGCTCTCCTGCATCGAGGGGCTGCGTCTTCAGATCCACGTGACGGGGCGCCATGCCCATGATGAGCTTTCGCTTGCTGTGGCGCGTGAGCATCCTCTGACCTCTGAACGACCGCCCGAAAAAAAGATAGAATATCAGCCCCACAAACGGGAGAAATATCAACGCTATAACCCATGCCAGCGACCGTATAGGATTGCGGTTCTCACGCAACACCACAATGATACACGAGGCTATGGTGACCACGTAAAGTGCAAGCAGCAATTTGTTGACCCATAACGGCATCATGACATTCCTTCTTTCTCTTCTTTCTGACGCAGATATTCTTCGGCGGTGAAAGCCAGCTCGTCGTACCATTCAGAACCGAAACGGGCTATCAGCGGCTCCTTGAGGAACTGATATGCTCTTACGCCGTTGATACGTCCTTTCTTTTCGGCGGGACGGCATATTTTCCAGCGGTGGAGGTTTACGGCGGTGAAGCCGTCATACTCCTTGACTCGCACGGGGTAAAGGCGGCAGCTTATCGGTTTTATGTTGTCGTCGACCATACCGGCACGTCGAGCTTTCTCCAGGGCGCACAGGCACAATCCTCCCGGCTCGCGGCATGTGAAGGCGCACTCACAGCCGTTGACCAGCGCCGTGACACGGTCGCCTTCACGGTCGAGGTAGTCGACACCGTTGCTTTCCACCTCTTTGAGACCACCGGGGGTCATCAGGCACTTCACATCGTCAAGATGCGCCGATATGCGCTCACTCTCCTCCGCCGTGACCGGCGCCCCTTCGTCGCCCTCTATACAGCATGCTCCCAGACATGCCTCAAGATCACACTCGAACCAGCGCTCTATCAGGTCAAGACTCACCAAGGTATCCTTTATCTGCAACATATCACTGATCTTTAATCACTCATCACTAATCACTGATCACTAATCACGTCGACTCCAATGAGCCGGTCGGCACGCTGCCCCGGACGGCGTTGCCAGACGTTGACCCAATACTGGTTCATGGTCTGCCATTTGTCGCCGTCAAGCTCACGGATGTTGCCGTCGCTGTCTCGGGCCACATACCGGTAATTGTAGGCTCCCTGTTTCAAAGGCATCTCAAGCACATATGCGCCGTCGGCCGCCGAGTAAGTCATGCGGTTGCTCTTGTCATAGCGGCCGTGAGTCATCTCGCCGTCGACATATACCTCCATGCCGGGCATCTCGTCGGCCTTCAGCATGAAATGCACGGTTATGTAGTCGGCGCCAAGGTTGGAGTCGGTGGCGTTGTACTCGCGCACTATATAGCGGCCATGCTGGGTGCGGTCGAACACGTACTCGGCATCGTCGCGGAGCTCATCGGGACGCAGCCACACGTGGTAATTGCACCCCATATATTTCAGGGAGTCGACATTCATGCCCGGGAATGAGTTTGACACCGATTCGAAACGCCGGTACTCGTTGCCGGCGGGGAAAATCAACTGCGGGTCATGGGCATAGATGAGTTCGTTGCCGTTCACGCGGCTCGGCACGGAAATCTCTCTTACGGGCATGTCGCCGATGTTGCGTCGTATTTCCAGCTTATAGTCCTGGTACGGGTTGGATCCGTCGGAGAGGTCGGCGGTCACGGCCAGCGACAGCTGCTGGTAACGGTCGTTGTATCCTCTGTCGGTACGCGCATTGTAGATGCCGGCCACTGTGGCGTAATTCTCGCTGACCTGAAAGCGGGCCTGCAATATCACATTGTCCGGCTCGTCGGGGTCGTAGACCTGCAGGAGGTAATTGCCGCTCTGCAGCAGATGCGTCTGTTCGTTGGGTATCTCGATACGGTAGTTGACGTAATGGACGTATGTGGCGGCCGACTGTGCGAAGTCCACTATTTTCACGGCATTGAAGCAGTCGGTGAACTCGCTGTCGAGCAGTCGCGAGGGTTGCCAGTCGGCATTACAGTGCACCAGCCGGTATTCGAGCCATGAGTTATCGTCGCCAAGCTCGTCGAAAGTAATTTCCACCCGGTCCTCTGTACCCATGCGTATCACGGGCATTGCATCGAAGTTATCCACATTCCTCACTTTTAGTGTGCGGAATTTGGGCATGAATATCCCTTCGCGGGTATCCATGGCGTGGCCTGACAATGCCGAGGCCACAATCAATGCGGTTGTAATCAATGCGGTTGTAATCAATGCGGTTCTTACCATTCGATTGGTTTTTTGCCGTGGGCAACAAGGTAGTTGTTGGCGGTTGAGAACTGGTGGTTGCCGAAGAAACCTCTGTTGGCGGATAACGGCGAAGGGTGCACTGAGGTAAGCACGAGATGCCTGTTACGGTCGATGGCGGCTCCCCGGCGTATAGCGTCGGAGCCCCAGAGTATGAACACGAGGTTGTCGCGTTTCTCGGCGAGGGTTCTGATGGCTGCCTCTGTGAAACGTTCCCAGCCGATGCCGTTGTGCGACCTGGGCTGGTGCTGACGCACAGTCAAGGAAGAGTTGAGTAGCAACACGCCCTGACGGGCCCAGCGCGACAGGTCGCCGTCGACAGGCATCGGCGCTCCGGTGTCGGCGCTGACCTCCTTGAAGATATTCCTCAGCGAAGGCGGCAGGGGTACTCCCTTGTTGACGGAAAATGCCAGACCGTTGGCCTGCCCGGGCCCATGATAGGGATCCTGCCCTATTATCACCACCTTCACATCTTCAAACGGAGTCATGTCGAAAGCCGCGAATATCTCCGAAGCCGGCGGATAACAGGTATTTCCAGGCTGGGAGTATTCCTGTCTTATGCGTTCGGCCAACGAGCGGAAATAAGGCTGACCGAACTCCCCGGCCAGCGCATGCTTCCATCCAGCCTCTATCCTTACGCGTGATGTATTGTCGCTCTGATCCATCCCTTTCTGTTTATCATACAAAATTAATCAGAAAATCGTCAACCACAAGAGTTCCGCCCCGTTTTTTTGAGGCAAATTCGGATATTCTCTTGCAAAAAAGTTAAAGTAAGGAGCCGGGGATGGGGCTAATTCAAAAAAAATCATTAACTTTGCATTGCGAAACGGAGCAAGCCTCCTGTTTACAAGGAAGATGCCGTTTCGGGACGTTCCCGTAGTTCAATGGATAGAATATCGGATTCCGGTTCCGACGATTAGGGTTCGACTCCCTACGGGAATACAGCGAGGGATGCCATAATGGCGTCCCTTTTCGTTTCGGAGAACCGACGGGGTCCTGATATTGTTATTATGATGATAGGCCGTGGAATTACGGCCTGCACCATATTGCCCGCAGATGAGAAAGTTTTATTGTAATGATAATGGCTTCATAGAGCAGGAGAGCTGGTCGCCGCACTGCTGGATTAATGTGGCGTGCCCCGACAAGGAGGATGTGGTGTTCATGCTTGACGACCTCGACATTCCTCCCGACTTTCTCGACAGCATCGCCGACCCTGACGAAAGGAGCCGCGTGGAACACGACGGCAACTGGCGCCTGACCATTCTGCGCATTCCCATGAAATCGTCGGGGAGCCAGTCGCCATACATAACCGTGCCCCTCGGCATAATCTCCAATAACGAGATTCTCCTCACCCTCTGCTATCACGACACTCACCTCATCTCCGACTTCATAGACCATACGCGCCGCAAAGGAATCTGCGTCAACACGGAAACCGACTTCATAATCAGGCTTCTGTATTCGTCGGCATACTGGTACCTGCAATATCTGCGCGACATCAACAAGAGCGTGACCCAGGCGAGCGCCCAGCTTCAGAAAAGCATCCGCAACAACGACCTCCTCATTCTTCAGCGTCTTCAGGCCACTCTGGTATACTTCAACACATCGCTGCAGGGCAACGACATGCTCATCGGGCGTCTCCGACACGTATATAAGGACGACTGCGACCAGGACCTTCTCGAAGACGTGCAGATAGAGCTTAACCAGGCCATATCGACCGTGAATATCTACAGTGACATCCTCGACTCCACTCTTGGGTCGTTTGCCTCCATCATCTCCAACAATGTCAACGACATCATGAAGAAGATGACTGCAATCTCCATAGTGCTGATGATACCCACGCTGGTTGCCAGCTTCTACGGCATGAACGTGGAGATCAATTACGGCAACCATCCATGGGTATTCTTCGCCATAGTAGGCGGATCGCTGTGCGTGAGCTATTTTCTCTACCGGCTTCTCAAGCGGTTCCACTGGCTTTAGGTCAGAGCGAGTCAGTTAGGTGGCTCTAAAACAGGAAACCGAAGACAACCGTTATGTAGGCTCCCGCCACCATAATAAAATCAGGACGCGCCTCGCAAGGGGCACGTCCTGATTTTATATTGAAGGTGGGATTTACTCAGCTTTAGCTTCAGCGTTCTCCTGCGCGGGAGCCTCAGCCTTGGGGGCTTCGGCGGCGGGAGCATCAGCAGCCTTCTTGGAGCGCGAACGACGCGTGCTCTTGGCTTTCTTGGCCTCGCCGGCTTTGGTGTTGGCATTCTCGTTGAAGTCAACGAGCTCAACCATAGCCATCTCGGCATTGTCGCCAAGACGGTTGCCGGTCTTGAGGATACGGATGTAGCCACCGGGACGGTCGGCGATCTTGTCGGCAATCACGCCGAAGAGCTCTTTGATGGCGTCGCGGTTCTGCAGATGGCTGAACACCAGACGACGGTTGGGGGTGTCGTCCTTCTTGGCACGTGTCAGCAGAGGCTCGGCATACACACGCAGAGCCTTGGCCTTGGCCTTGGTGGTGAAGATGCGCTTATGCAGGATCAGAGCTATCGTGAGATTGGCCAGCAGCGCGTCGCGGTGGGCCTTCTTACGGCTCAGATGATTGAATTTCTTATTGTGTCTCATTGTCGGTTTTAGTCTTTGTCTAATTTATACTTCGAAATATCCATCCCGAAGGAGAGGTTGTTCTTCTCCAGGAGTTCGTCAAGTTCGCTGAGCGACTTGCGGCCGAAGTTTCTGAACTTGAGGAGTTCGGCTTTCTCGTACTGTACGAGCTGGCCGAGGGTCTCCACTTCGGCGCTCTTGAGGCAGTTGAGGGCCCGTACGGAGAGGTCCATGTCCACGAGCTTGCTCTTGAGGAGCTGGCGCATGTGAAGGATTTCCTCGTCGAACTCTTCAGGACTCTCCTGCTTGGGGGTCTCCAGAGTGATTTTCTCATCGCTGAACATCATGAAATGCTGGATAAGAATCTTGGCGGCCTCCTTGAGGGCATCCTTGGGGTCGATAGATCCGTCGGTGGTAACCTCAAGAGTCAGTTTCTCATAGTCGGTCTTCTGCTCAACGCGGAAGTTGTCGACGATGTACTTGACGTTCTTGATCGGGGTGTATATCGAGTCGATGGCAATGACATTGAGGTCGTCGTCGCCGAGCAACTCGCGGTTTTCGTCAGCGGGCACCCAGCCACGCCCCTTGTTGATGCTGTACTCGAGATTGAAGCTCGCGCTCTTGTCGAGATGACAAATCACCAGTTCAGGGTTGAGGACCTTGAAACCGGAAAGCACAGCACCCAGGTCGCCGGCGGTGAACTCCTCCCTGTCAGCCACGCTCACAGATGCCTTTTCGGTATTGGCATCTTCGGTGACTTGCTTGAAGCGGATCTGCTTCAGGTTGAGGATGATGTTTGTGACATCTTCCTTCACTCCGGGGATGGTGTCAAGCTCGTGAGCCACGCCGTCAATACGAATGGAATTGATAGCGAAACCTCCCAGCGACGACAGGAGAATGCGGCGAAGCGCGTTGCCGATGGTCTGACCGTAGCCAGGCTCCAGCGGACGAAACTCAAACTTGCCGAACCTGCTGTCGTTCTCCAGCATGATCACCTTTTCGGGCTTCTGGAATTCTAATATTGGCATGGGTATCTCAATGTTTATTATTTAGAATATAACTCGACGATGAGCTGTTCCTTGATAGTCTCCGGGATATCGGCACGCTCGGGGAGGTGGAGGAATTTACCACCCTTGATCTGCTCGTCCCATTCAATCCACGGATACTTGGAGTGGTTGAAACCGGCCACGGAATCCTGGATAACCTCAAGGTTCTTGGATTTTTCGCGCACGGTCACCACATCGCCGGGAAGCACACGGTAAGAGGGGATGTTTACGGGTTTGCCGTTAACGCAGATGTGCTTGTGGAGCACGATCTGACGGGCAGCGGGACGCGAGGGAGCGAGACCCAGGCGGTAAACCACGTTGTCGAGACGGCTTTCGAGGAGCTGGAGGAGCACCTCGCCGGTAATACCCTTTGTGCGGGCAGCATGCTCGAACAGGTTGCGGAACTGACGCTCCAGCACGCCATAGGTGTACTTGGCCTTCTGTTTCTCGCGGAGCTGCAGGCCATACTCCGACGTCTTGCGACGACGGTTCTGACCGTGCTGGCCCGGGGGATAGTTCTTCTTGGAAAGAACCTTGTCTTCACCGTAGATCGGCTCGCCGAACTTACGGGCTATTTTTGTTTTTGGTCCAGTGTATCTTGCCATTTTATCTTCTATCTTAACGAGCCGTCCGACCCCTTAGCGCAGCCGCGACCCTCGAGAGAAAGTTATGGGAGGGTCTATTCGCATTCAGGGCCAGGAGAGGGCTACTGAAGTTTATTGATGCCGATGATTATTAAACTCTTCTGCGTTTGGGAGGACGGCACCCGTTGTGGGGCAGCGGAGTGACGTCGATGATTTCTGTCACCTCGATACCGGCTCCGTGAACGAAACGGATAGCGGCCTCACGGCCGTTTCCGGGACCTTTCACATAAGCCTTAACCTTACGCAGGCCCAGGTCGTAGGCTACCTTAGCGCAATCCTGCGCTGCCATCTGGGCGGCATACGGCGTGTTCTTCTTGGAGCCTCTGAAGCCCATCTTGCCTGCCGACGACCAGCTTATTACCTGGCCTTCGCTGTTGGCAAGACACACGATGATGTTGTTGAAAGAGCTATGCACATGAAGCTGGCCATTGGCGCCAACCTTGACATTCCTCTTTTTTGCTGCGACTGTCTTTTTTGCCATTTCTAATATTGTTATTTAGTAGCTTTCTTCTTGTTGGCCACAGTCTTTTTGCGGCCCTTACGGGTGCGAGCGTTGTTCTTGGTGCTCTGTCCGCGCACGGGAAGACCGATACGGTGACGGATGCCACGGTAGCAGCCTATGTCCATGAGGCGCTTGATATTGAGCTGAACCTCGGTGCGCAGGTCACCCTCAACCTTGTAGTTCTTCTGGATTTCCTCACGCACGGCTGCTGCCTGAGCGTCGGTCCAGTCCTGTACCTTGATATCCTTGTCGACTCCAGCGGCCTTCAGGATCTGTCCCGCCGAACTCCGGCCGATGCCGAAGATATAGGTCAACGCTATCTCTCCTCTTTTATTTTGCGGCAAATCTACGCCGACAATTCTTACTGCCATATATAGCTTCTTCGGTTGTGTGTCCGGGTTGATCAGCCCTGACGCTGTTTAAATTTCGGATTCTTCTTGTTTATCACATACAGTCTCCCTTTGCGGCGTACGATCTTGCTGTCGGGAGTGCGCTTCTTTACGGATGCTCTTACTTTCATATCTGTGGTTTATTTATATCTGAATGAAATGCGCCCCTTGCTCAGGTCGTAAGGTGACATCTCTACCTTCACCTTGTCGCCGGGCAGGATCTTGATATAGTGCATTCTCATCTTTCCCGAAATGTGGGCCATAATCTGATGGCCGTTGGCCAGTTCCACGCGGAACATGGCGTTCGAGAGAGCCTCGAGAATCACTCCGTCTTGTTCGATTGCTGCTTGCTTTGCCATAGTGCTTTCCTGTTAGTCTTGATAGCGGTCGCCCGACACGGGAATCCCCAGGGCCTCCTCGATGTATCGGAAGGTGGTGAGGATTTCGGGATCATCTTCGGTGATCAGGAGGGTATGTTCGAAATGCGCCGAGGGCTTGCGGTCGCGCGTGCGGCATTCCCAGCCGTTCTGCGCAATCACGATGTTCTTGCTTCCGGCGTTGATCATAGGCTCAATGCATATGCACATTCCGGGCTTGAGAAGCGCGCCGGTACCCCTGCGGCCGTAATTAGCCACTTCCGGGTCTTCGTGCATGCTCTTGCCGATACCGTGGCCGCACATCTCGCGTACCACGCTCAACCCCCGCTTCTCGCAGAAGTTCTGCACGGCAGCGCCGATATGACCTGTGCGGTTGCCGGCACGTGCCTCCCGGATGCCTATGTAGAGCGACTGGAGAGTGGTCTTGAGCAGATGACGTTTCTGCTCGTCGACCTCGCCGATAGCAAACGAGTAACAGCTGTCGCCGTTGAAGCCGTTAAGCTCGGCCACGCAGTCGCAACCTACGATATCGCCTTCCTGCAGGGTATAAGCCGACGGGAAGCCGTGCACGACAGTCTCGTTGACCTCGATGCACAGCGTGCCGGGAAATCCCTGGTAACCGAGGCACGCGGGTTTACCCCCGTTGTCGAGGATAAACTCGCGGGCTATGGTGTCGAGACGGCGGGTGGTCTCGCCGGGCTTCGCCCATCTGGCCACCTCGCCCAGAGTGCGGCTCACCAGGTCGCCGGCAAGCCGCATCTGCTCTATTTCCTCCGCTGTCTTGACGTATATCATTGTCTGTTATGTCAGAAAGCTCCGTTACCTGTGGTACGGCCCTTGATACGGCCATCCTTCATCAGACCGTCGTAACGGTGCATCAGCAGGTGACCTTCGATGATGCGCAGCGTGTCGAGAACCACACCCACCATAATCAGCAGCGACGTGCCGCCGAAGAAGGAGGCGAAGTTGCGGTTGAGTCCGCAAATGTGGGCGATAGCCGGAAGTATGGCCACGATACCCAGGAATATTGATCCGGGCAGCGTGATACGCGACATTATCGAGTCAAGGTAATCAACGGTGGGCTTGCCTGGCTTGATACCGGGGATGAAGCCGTTGTTGCGCTTCATGTCCTCGGCCATCTGGGCAGGACGTACCGTGATTGCCGTATAGAAGTATGTGAAAGCCACAATCATGATGAAGTATACCAGATTGTACCAGAAGCCGTACATGTCGGTCATCGCTCCGAAGAAACCTGTCTGGTTAGTGGAGAAACCCACGAGGGTCACGGGGATGAACATGATGGCCTGGGCGAAGATGATAGGCATGACACCTGCGGCATTCACCTTCAGGGGTATGAACTGGCGAGCGCCGCCATACTGCTTGTTGCCTACCACTTTCTTGGCATACTGCACGGGGACCTTACGCGTGCCCTGCACGAGGAGCACGGCACCGGCGATGACTGCCAGCAGAATCACGATCTCCACAAGGAAGAGCACCAGACCGCCGCCTGCGGAATTCATCAGGCGTCCGGTGAACTCCTGGATGAAAGCCTCGGGAAGACGGGCGATGATACCTATGAGGATTATGAACGAGATACCGTTGCCGACACCTTTCTGGTCGATACGCTCACCGAGCCACATGATGAACATGGATCCGGCGGCGAGCACAATGGTCATGAACACGATTGTCCAGAAGCCGAGTTCCACATGCCCACCGGCAGCCTGCACCTGATATTTGAGGTTCATCAGGTAAGCGGGGCCCTGGAGAGCCAGGATCAGCACCGTAAGGTAACGGGTGTACTGGTTGAGCTTCATACGGCC
>Ga0073906_1004110_pt1 | contig 15184 bp, 17 predicted proteins | sample Inofromicrocosms_FD_65485 | JGI IMG/M metagenome (GOLD analysis project Ga0073906, IMG submission 65485) | Mouse cecum microbial communities from Vienna, Austria - Inoculum for glucosamine and mucus D2O microcosms | ecosystem: Host-associated > Mammals > Digestive system > Large intestine >... | reverse complement strand
GTTTTCCTACAATGCTTTCACCCAATAGTGAAAAAATATTTGGAATCATATAATCCTAAAACCCTTGCAGTTATTCGATTTTTAGCACATTTTCACCTTTTGGGTTCACGGATTCAGGATTTATATAATAGTCATATGCAAATTTTGCAAGCTTGTGTTTCGGCAGAAGCTTTAAAGGGGCTGCTTTATCAATAACTTGATCATATGTTTTTAAAACACTCTTCCAAAATGCGGCAAAATATTTTTCTAATGCCTTTTCTATGAAGTCTTCGAAGTTATATTGGTTCCATAAGCTGATTTCATATATGTATTGAACTAAAATACTTTCAAATTTGATAAGCGTTTTTTTTGAAGTTACAATGGAATTTTCCCGAAAACGTCTCATATATAGTGCGTCCTTAATACACATTACCCTTTGCGCTTTTAGATAAAACAAGAAATTATTATCTGCGGAAGCATACAGTCCGTCTACCAAATACATATTATAGGAGTCAAAAAACTCCTTGCTTAATAAAATACAGCATAAATTTCCAAGAAAGTCACCATTCCGCATACATTCCGCAAAAAGTTCCATTCCTTTCATTACTCCATTGTAAGTGCCAATTCTTTTGTAAAGATTCAGACTATCCTTTACCGTATGTTCTATTTCCTTCGTGTCGGCAAATGCATCCGCAGAAAACGTCAGAAAATCCAAATGATTTTCCTCCGCGCATCGATACATTCTCTCTAACGCCCCTTCAACGAGGAAGTCGTCGCCATCAATCTGATAGACATATTCTCCTTTGGCCTTCCGATATCCAATGTTTCTTGCAGTGGAAGGACCTATGCTTTCCGACTGCGGGAAGACCCGAACTCTGTTGTCTCTGGCAGAATACTGATTTAATATATCCAGAGAATGGTCTGTTGAAGCATCATCTATACAGATTACCTCTATTTCTGCCATACTTTGACTTAAAACACTTTCAAGACATTCACTGATATAATTCTCGATATTATAAGTGGTTATAATTACAGATATTTTGGGCCTAAGCATTTTGAGCCGCTCCTTTTTCAACTAATTTTTTGCAATACAAGATGTGCTCTGCATCCATATTCTATATTTATTCCATCCGCATCCGTTGTACGGATTATTTTAAAATCTTTAATATCTGCCTGACCGCCAATAAACGCTTTGATGCTTTCCACAGTAAAATAAGACTTTATCGTATTTTTATCAAATCCGTCCGCTGCCTGTTCATCGCAGTCGCCCTTTTGATCATCCATATAAAAATCCAGATACATCAATCCATTGTTTTTTAACACACGGAAGGCTTCTTTTATTCCTGCCTGTGCCAGCTTTCTCGGCATACAGTCTAATACGCTGTGCGACACACACACATTAAAAAACTCGTTCTCATAAGGTAATTCAGTTACACTGCCAATACTCATTTTATCTGCCAGTTCCTGCTTACCCATAGCGCACATCCACGCCTTCCCCTGGGCAACTGCCTCGCTTGATAAATCTATACCATATGGATTCAGGCCAAATTCGTCCAGCAGTCTTATGTGACGGCCAATTCCGCATCCGAGGTCAAGACTCTTAAATTTCTTCTACGTATCATCTGCTAAGGGCATTATATTTTTGAATGCGGTAATACCAGTACGTTTTCTGACATATTTATTCAAAAAGCGTACAATCTCTTCATGTGGATAAAAGACAATATTCCCTCCTCGACCATATGCTTCATTCCACATATCCTGTCCCATAGTTTTTAAATTCACCTTTTCATCCTCCTGTGTTACTGCTTATAATATTCTAGAGCGAGTTGGGTCTGTCCTGGTCCCCGTCGCCCTTAAACATTCTGAATTTATCCTGAACATTTGTAGAAATATGAATCTCTATGTTCCGCTGCTCAAAAGGCTCAAAATAATTGGGGATGATATTCACATCATCTGCTTCTCTTAAAAAGAAACCGGCACTTGTAAGATTTTCTTGCCTAAGTCCATATTCATAAAAATCTACATATTCGTAGCCGCCTTCATCTAAAAAAATCTCCCATGCATCAAATGTTCCTGCAAAAGCAGCCTCATCACCCAAAAAGTCAACAATTCGAAAGACCTTATTTCCTTTTGCCTGAAAATCCCTTCCTATAATTACAGCATCTATTTTACCATTCCGTTCAATCCCCATTACCTTATAATGATATTTGATATGTTTATAATATCTATGCTCTATATAATCATTATCTTTATATGGCATGACATCCCTATACTGTGTCACATCAAAATATCGTTGGAACAAATCCATGGTTTTCAAATCAAGAAATGGATATGCGGCCCCATTTCCTTTCCTGGAAATTTTTCTGTCTTTTATGACAGCTATTGCAAATGTGCTGATGGTGGGATTAAGTCTGTAATATTGTTCTAATTTTTGATTTACATGGCCGACCAGCTTTCTATGTCCAATAGTCTTTGGATTGGCTCCGCAATCCGCAAACATCCGGCATCTTGAAGGAGCCTGGACATATTTAAATAACTCAACGCCAAGCAAAAAACGTGGATTTTGAATCACCTTCCAGATTCCTCCCCCCATGTCCCGGGGAACTTCCTTAGAATAGGGAATATATCCGTACACACCATATATCTTTTGTGTGATACAATCTTCTGCTATCATAAAGGTAAATTCTCCGTTCCATGCATGTTCATAACACATTAACTCTTTACTGTTCGCCATGATATGATCTTTTCCCCAGTTTTCTCTTAAAAACAGCATGACTTTTTCTATCTCATTCATGCCTGCCTGGCGGATGATGATATTATCCTGCATTCTGTTCCTCCATAAGTCTCTTTACAAAGTGTATAATTGCCTCTTTATTAGCAAAATTTTCAAGTACAACTGCCTCAGGAGTAATCTCTATTCTGAAAACCTCTCCAAGCTCCACAGCCAGATCAATCACCTGAATCGAATCGATCAAACCATCTTTATACAGATTATCCCCTTTATAAGTAAGAATTTCTTCGTTGATCTCCTTTAAAAGCTCTGAGATTTTTGCTTCCATCTTCCTCTCCTCCACAACAGCGTTTTGTCTTTATAAATAGTCTTTTAATTTCATCCTATCGATTTTCCCATTGGCATTTAGCGGCAGATTCTCCATAAAGATAATCTTTCCAGGTATCATATAGTCAGGAATCATATTCTTCAACTGTAAGGATAATTTCTCTTTAGAAATGTCCCTATCTGAAAACAGAGTGATTCTTCCATGTACTTCGTCATATAAACAACAGCACCTGGTGATGCCTGGAATCGAAGATACAGCCGTTTCTATTTCTCCCAGTTCAATCCTATGCCCCAAATGCTTTATCTGGAAATCTTTACGGGACAAATACAACAGTTCTCCATATTCGTTGTATGCGACTAAATCCCCTGTCCTGTAGATTTTTTCTTCATATGCATGGTTCAGTGGATTTTGCACAAACATTTCTCTTGTTTTTTCCGGATTATTATAATATCCTGCCGCAATCCCCGTTCCTCTTACGCAAAGCTCGCCTGCTTTTGCAGGTTCTTTTATCAGTTTGTCCATTTCATCCAAAACCAGGATTTCCGTGTTCTTCATCGGAAAACCTATAGGCAGGCTTTCATGATCTTTAAATAGCCTGTCTATAATATAGTAGGTACAGGCATATATGGCTTCTGTGGGACCATACAGATTTGCATAGGTTACATCCGGCAAATACTGCCTCCACGTGTTTAATTGTTTGGTCGGCATGACCTCTCCGCAAAAAATTACCCTTTTCAAAATATTTGTGAGGTCAACACTCTTAAATGCTTTTAACTTGGAAACTGTGATAAGTGCAGACGGAACCCAAATAATCGTATTTATCTGCTTTTGCTTTATAAACTCAAGCAGGCGTACAGGTTGCGCAAACAATTCCTGCGGAATCATATACAGCGTGGATCCTGCCTTTAGATTTAAAAAAATATCAGGAACGGATGCGTCAAAATAAAATGGAGCCTGACTGCCAAGGCTGTCGTAAGAGCATATGGCAAATGTCCCTACGAACCAATCCATACAGTCAATTACCCCTCTGTGAGTAATGCTGACTCCTTTAGGGATTCCCGTCGAACCGGAGGTAAAAAGAACATACAGCAAATCCGTATCAATAATCTGCTGCTTTCTTTTTTCTACATCCAAATCTGCGGCAACAGGCTTCACATCTTCATAGAGAATATAGTCCCCCTGATAATTGAAGCTTTCAAACTCTGCTCGCAGTTCTTTTGAGGTAATAACTAATTTAGGCTCCAATATTTCCAAGATCCGGTTTATCCGTTGTTTTGGCATCTCGATATCTACAGGGGAGTAGAAGTCCCCCGCATATGCGATTCCCATAAATGCTGCTAAGACCTTAACGCTTTTTTCCAAATATACAACAACCGGTTCCCGGGCATCCAGCCCACTGTCAAGAATAGCCCTTGCAAGTCCTATTGCCTTATGGTGATACTGCTGATATGTCATCTCTTCTCTGTCATCACAGATGGCCAATTTATTGCCGAATTTCCGGCTGCTTTCCACAAGCCATTCTAAAACATTTGTCTGCATATACTTTTCGCCCCCATGCTTTTCCTTCTACATTTTCTTAAAATTATCACTCTTGGGTGGAAAATCGTTGCAATCCAATCGAGGCAGCTTATACGGATTCTCCCTATTTAGATCAGCTGCCCTTACCTCCGTAGTGAATCCAAGACAACATCCTCTGTTTTGGATATATCGGATTACCTGTTCATTGTAATTGCCATAAGGATAATTCATGACCCATGCTCCCGCATCTATAAACTCATCCATTACGCGCAAAGCTTTATCAATATCTGCGCGCATCTGCTCCTCTGATAGATGGGCAAGCCAATAATGGTCATATCCGTGTATTCCAATATACATACCATGGCGCTTCATTGTACGGACCTGCTCCCAGGTCATATACAGCTCGTATGCCAGCTGTTCCTCATTTACCCCTATATACTTTTCAAAAAGATCACTGCTTATGCGGTTTCTCACAGCTTCCGGCAATATCGTCTGCAGCATATATTTTATAAAAAGAGCTTCACCGGAATCAAAGCGGCTTTCCCTTGTGCCGTATTTAGCATATAATTCTTTATTGTCCGGAAAATGAAATTCGTTTCCCCTGTAATAGTTCATCCTTTCAAACACATCCGCAAGCAAAGCCTTTTCATCGGCACTGGCCAAAATATAATGGATTTTGTTTACATCCAACAGCTTATGTTCCATAAAGGTCTTCCCTGGAATGAAGAATGCTCCCTGTACATTTTCTTCCTCTAAAATCGGCATGGCATACGTATAATTGTCAATATAGCCGTCATCAAATGTCAGCAGCAAAGACTGGTTCGGCAATTCGTACTGCCCTTTTTGGGCGGCAATGACCTCTTCCATTGTTACGATATGAAAAAACTGCTTCAAATACTGTATTTGTTTCCGAAACAGTGACAAATCCAGTCCTTTAATCCCGGGATAACGGCTATGCTTCAAATCACGGGTATAGTGATACATCACAATATATAATTTCCCATGGTTTCTTACATCTTCTTTTCCCATATGTTAATTCTCTCTTTAATCTCATGTTCTTTATTCCAGTCCTTGCTGTCATATATGACTGCCAGCTCCGGTCTTAACGGTTCCACTGTTTCATTACAATTGTTCATACAGTTATAACATCTTGTCCCTTTTAAATGATGTTCCAGGTGGCGGCTCCGTAAGCCACGAGCATATTGATTATTCCATGCTTCATCCAGACTTTCTTTGTTGAGATCGGCCACTGCTAAATAATTCTGCAGATCATCACAGCACATAGAAAGATATCCCTCATAAGTAATATGAAGTTTGTTAAAAATCATTGGGCAAATGTCATCTTTAAAAGATACGGGAGACTTTCCTTTGACGGATAAATAATGACTGATTTCACCAGACATATCCCCCGCTGACTTACAGTCAAGAAAAACAATATCATCAACATAGCTTTGGTACTTTATTTTAAAGCTTTCTTCTTCCGATACGGTATAACGTGTTGCGACAAAAGAAATATATAAAGCAATCTTTCTTGCCCTTTTCTTCCGCAGAGTATCGGCATAAACCAAATTTTCCATTACAAGATCAAATTCATCTTTGCCATGTATCAACTGATAGTCCCTTGCATTTGTGGCATTGATAGAAAATTTAATACTGTCTATACCTGCATCCATCAGCCATTCTGAACGCTCTTTTGACAAAAGCGCTCCGTTTGTAGTAATGTATGTATACTCATAGCCTAACATTTTTGCATATGCGATATAGTCCTCCAGATTTTTATCCAGCAAGGGTTCTCCCATTCCGTAAAATCCAACCTCACGCGTTCCTAAATCGTATGCTTCTTTCAATATCCTTTTCGCAAATTCAGGATCTATTATGCCTCTTTTTTTAGTCCCCTTTGAATTTGCGCACATCAGGCAGCTATGATTACATATATTCGTTGGCTCTAATAACATATTTCTGGGAAATCTGCATTCTATTCTGCTTTCAAACAGACTATTCTGATTGATACGTTCCCTGATGCTGTTTTTCATTCTCATATCCCCCACAATCTTTTCTATATTCTGTACATTTTCAGCTCACCTGGAAAATAGTGTATCAAAATCTACTTGTTCAAACACATCCAGACAGGTGGTTCTGGTTGCGTTATAGATTTTGATGCCATGGTTAGAGGCATATTCTTTTGCCTTCTGAAATGCGATATATGAAATATCCTGAATCCGGTTTTGACCGCTCATTCCGTCAAACACTCCATCCAGTTCCGGCTGTTCTGTAAAATGGTTCTTTGCATTTGCCGTATAATTATAGTCCACACCTATTAAATAAATCTCTTTAAATCCTAAATATACTGCTAACTGAATACACACATATGTCACGGTAGAGCCGTTATATACTTTCCTTGAAAAGTCATCACTGAATAACATATTTTTGATTGAAAAATCATCCAGTATGGAATGGTACACATAGCAACTGTCTTCCAATTGCGTATAATCAACGTATGGCTGGCAATCTGCAATAAATTTATAGGGAACATCTTTCATCTTATAAAATTCATCCTGCCACAGCAGTACACCATCTGCGTCAAGGATCACATAGCAGTCAGGTCTCCATTCTGTTTTTGAAAAACAGGTAAAAATGGCATTCATGCTGATGCAAAATTCACGATTTCTATTCAGGCATTCAAGATCATCGAAAGTAACACTTGGTCCGGTAGCCACAATGAAGCACCGCTTTCCTTTATAACGTTCCTTTAATGATTCGATCTTAGGATTGTGATACTCCGGAACATATTGCGTCCAGTCAACAATATCCATTACAAAAGCACTTTTTAGTTCAGATTCCGGATTTTTCACTTTCTCCGTTAAAAGTACGGCAGTACCGTCCGCTTCACACGTCTGAACAAGATGTATGTCAGGAAACATCTGCGAAAACATACTGCGTTTCTCATCCTTTATATAAGACGGCAGGAAAACGGAAATATTTTGATATCCCTCCGCCTGCAATTTTTCACAAACCAGAACCGTATATAAGGTACTTCCGTACAAAATAATCCGATCCGGCAGAGACAGCTTCTTCTCTTTCAAAGCATGTTTTGCCTTACTTAATCCATAACCCATAAATTCCGGCGGGCATTGCTCTACATTAAAATAAAATATATGATCCCTCTCCAGTAAGTCAGTGACACCTCCTCCAAATACCATAGTAATAATAACCGCATATTCTCTATATCGTTCTTTATAAGTAGCATAATCAATCACTGGAAAGCCATGAAAGTTTTTCTCTCTTTTGACCGGGTCTGAATCAATATATGCAGCAATTCGTTCTTTTCCTAATAATTCATATAGGAGACGCCCCCTGTGTGCCGCGCCCCAAATTACATATTTCATCATATTTTCCCTCCATGGACATCATATCTCTGATTTCTCAAATTCTTTCACTAATCCAGCAACCCTGTCAACTTCTGCTTCCTGTAAATTACTGCTACATGGCAGATTTACAATCGCTTCATGATACCGATACGCTTTTTCGATCCGGTATGTTCGGCAGCCTCTATAGGGCTTTAACGTATGAATCAGCTGCCAGATCGGACGGCTCTGTATCTGGTGTTCCTTCAGAAAGCGAATCAGGCCGTCTCTATCCTTTGTCAGATAACTGTAAAACCAGGTATTGCTTCGGATGTTTTCTTTAAATGATAAAAGTCCGATTCCCTGTGAAATATAGCGTTTATAGTTTCTTTGCTTGACCTCGATAAAACTTTCCAGCTGTTCCAATTGAGCCAGTCCCAATGCGGCCTGCAGATTTGTCATTCGATAATTATAGCCGACTTCTTCATGAATAAAATATAAGGAATCCGCTTTTGCCTGAGTCGAAAGAAAACGGCATCGCTCAGCCAACTTGGAATCCTGAGAGACGATCATTCCACCGCCGCCGGTCGTAATGATCTTATTTCCATTAAAAGAGTAAACACCCATCGTTCCTAAGGTTCCGGCATATCTGTCTCTATATTTTCCGTCCAGGTAACAGCTTCCCAAAGCTTCTGTGGCATCTTCCAATACCTTCAGATGATATACTTTTGCAATGGACATGATCCGATCCATATCGGCCAGATTGCCGAATACATGAACAACAATCACAGCCGAGATCCTTCTGCCGGTTCTTTTATGAAAGAGGCTTTGTTTGCGAAGCTCGCATTCTTTTCTACAAAAATCCTCCAGTTTGTCAGCATCCATAGTTAAGGAATCGTCACAATCCATAAAAATCGGATCCGCTCCAATATAACGAACCGGATTCACTGCTGCTATAAAGGTAAGTGTTGGAACGATCACCTCGTCTCCGGCACATACTCCTAATGCCATCAGCGCCAGATGCAGTCCCGCCGTTCCGCTCTGACAGGCAACTGCCACCGGTGCTTTCACATATTCTGCAATTTGATGTTCAAAATCAGAAATAAAAGGTCCTGCCGTCGATACCCACTCTGTCTTTATCGCTTCTGTTACATAGGTCAGTTCATTGCCTTTCAGGTTTGGCACTGATAAAGGAATCATTTTATTGCTACACATTATAAATATCCGCCTTATATTTATCCATATTCCGCGAAACCCAATCTATCGTTTCGCAAATCCCTTCTTCGAAGGAATAATGCGGAGTCCAGTCTGTCAGGTCTTTTATTTTGCAATTGCTACCCAGCAGCCGGTTCACCTCGCTTTTATCCGGCCGGATGCGCTGCTCATCGCAAATGATCCTTGCCTTTGGGTTGATCTGGCCAATTATGATATTCGCCAGATCGCCTATGGATATTTCCTGCTGTGACGCTATGTTGATTTCCTGCCCTGTTGTTTTGTCTGATTCTGCTATTGCTATAAATCCTGCCGCCGTATCCTTTACATAATTAAAGTCCCGCGTAGGCGTAAGGGTTCCCAGTTGAATCTCTTCCTTTCCCGCCAAAAGCTGAGAGATAATGGTGGGAATGACAGCCCTGGCAGACTGCCTTGGCCCGTAAGTATTAAATGGCCTTACGATCACAGCCGGAATATGAAAGCTGCGGTAAAAGCTTTCTGTCAGCCTGTCCGCACCGATCTTTGTTGCCGAATATGGAGACTGCCCCTGGAAAGGATGCTTTTCGTCAATCGGAACATACTGGGCAGTCCCATATACCTCGGAAGTAGATGTAACCATCAGTTTTTCAATATCCAATTCACGCGCTGCCTGCAGAACGTTCAGCGTTCCTTTCACATTGGTATCCACATAGGAATCGGGTGAATGATAGCTGAATGGGATTGCGATCAGCGCGGCCAGATGGAACACCAGGTCTGTCCCTTTCATGGCAGTCCTGACTCCATTCGGATCCCGGATATCCCCGGAAAAAATCTCAATCATATCAAGTTTTTCCTTCGGCAAGGAATCCAGCCATCCCCATCGTCCAAAGGAATTATAATGTATAAATGCTTTTACATCGTATCCTCTTTCCAGCAGACTTTCTGTTAAATGACTTCCAATAAAACCGCCGGCACCGGTAACTAATACTTTTTTCATCTTGATCTCCCAAACTAAATTTTAATTCATATCCTCAAAGCCCCAAAACAGGCTACTTATAATTCCTTTGCCAATGCTATGACTTTTCCAAGTTCAGCATCCTTTTGACCAAAATATTCTATAAGCATAGACATCAACCTGAAATCCTCTTCCGAATCAATATCCAATACCAGATAATCCATCATCTTAACAATGCGGCAGTTATATTCTAAAATGGTTTTTTCAAGGTCTTTTTCTAAAAACTCCGGCGCAAAGGCGTATATACTGGCATTCAATTCATATACCGCAGGCGCCTCCTGCCTTGTCGTGAAGTGGGAAGAGCAGACTTTCCGAAAGTATTCCTGCTGTTTTTCAACCATATTAAAATAAGGATTTCTTCTGGCTTCTACCACGCTGAACACCAGATCGCATTTCGGATCATCCTTTAGTGATCGGATTGCTGCTTCGATATCCGCCGGCCTTCTCATTGGAGACGTAATGTCCAGATCCACGACAGCATCAAATGGACCTTGTTTCCTGCATTTTAAATAGGTGTCTTTTATAACATCTACTTTTGCCGCCCGATCTCCAGCCCATTTTTCTTTCCTTTCAATTTCCTGTATATTTAAAACTGCCTTCTGATTGTAAACCATTTCCATTAGTTCCTGGCTGTCCGTATTAACAGCCACTGTTACAGAATCATCAGAATGTGTCTCCTGATATAGTTTGATTGCCGAAAGGGTATAGTACACCAGCGGTATCCCATTCAATTTTTTTAGGTTCTTATTTTTAAATCCTTTGGATCCGCTGCGTCCGCAGATTGTAAACAAGATATTCATCCAATTTCTCCATGTGCGATTCTTAATGTTCTGCATCCATTAAAAATAGAATTATCATTCACAGCCACTCCCTTTATAATTGAAAAAAAGTGGATCAGCTCTTTTTTCTGGTAGGAATCCCTGTCCTCGGCGAAATCTACCTGCGTTCCGGTCCGTTCATATACTATTTTCTGCTCCAGCAAATCTGCAATGATCACATCATTTCGACTGTATAATTCCAATTTTCTCACTGGAACTCTTCCAAAATAATCCAGATGCAATTCCACCATTTTATCCGGATACTCTGCGATATAGACAGCCACATCATCACTGTCGATTTCTAAATCTGACTTTTTCCCCTTGAAGCAGCATACCTTTTCCGGCTCACCGATCAGGTAACGGATATAGTCCCACTCATGAATCAGATCAATCGCAGCTCCGCCACCAAACAGCCGTTTTGCACTGTAAGTATCCCGATAGTCTGTTCCCGGTCTCCAATCAGGCAGGTAACTGGATGAAATACAGCGTATGGAATATACTTTTGAAAAATCTATATTCTTTTTCAGATGCTGAATCACATTTGTATACCGCAGGGGACAGGCCACATAGTAAATGCTGTCACCTCTTAGCTTCAATCCTGCAATGTCTTCTTTCCCTGTCTCAAAAACAGGTTTTTCAATAAAAAAATGTCGGCCATGACAATGCATTCCTTTTAAGGTGGCATAATGCAGATTTGTAGGATTAGTAATAAAGATAACGTCATAGTCGCAGGGAATCGCATCATTCTCTTCATAAACATGGTCGATCAGACCTTCCAGGTCCTGACATTTCGCTTTTCCGTGTCCGCTTCTTACCACATCAGTCACAATTTTTGTTCCAAAAAGACTGTTTAAATTTTTTATATGCCTGGATGCAATAGATCCAAGCCCTATAAAACAGACTTTCATTCTCTACTCCTCAATCCAATCAATCAGCCGCAGGATCTCCTGATCCCTTTCAAATGTATGTCTAGGTTCCTGCCGCCCGTTTATTACGTTCATAAAATTTACAAGTTCCTCATAATAGGCATTTTCTACCACAAATTGGCTGTATCCCGCCGTGTGCTCTATATGATCATATAGGTCTATCTGCTTTAGGCCTTTTACTTCCTCATCATATATCTTTAAAGAATCAGGAGTACCTCTCCACTCAATATAAAATCCTTCTCCCCACAGTTCAAATTCACGTCCGGCCTTTGGAGATACAATATCTACAGCCAGATTCCCGATCATGCCGGATTCATGTTCTAAAAGCACCTGATATGTATCATCATAATCAATCTCCAGTTCGGACATCTTTTTGTGCACTGCCTGTACAGATACCACTTTTCCAAAAACATCCGTAAGCCATGGGAGTTCTATTGCAAATAATTCCCTGCATCCGCTGGTCCTCTTTTGTCCTGCGAAAAAGTCATGGTAAGTTTCCCATGGATGCCAATCCGGAAGGTACTGGCCGATATGGTAATGATAAGCAGCTTTCAAAAGCCTGCCTCTTACTTTTTCTTTTATGTACTGAATCTCCCTGCGGTACATAAACGTAGAAGAAAGAAACAATACACATCCTTGTTTTTTAGCCAATGCAATATTATCATCATAGCCCTCATCTACCAGATTTAATTCTGTAAATACATGAAGCTTTTCTTCCAAACACTTCGCAATAATTGAAGAATGGGATAGCGGCGGGCTGGAAATAATTGCACAATGAATGTTGTTTTTCCTGAATGCCTCTTCTGATTCGGGATACGTTTCAATCCGGTAAAGTTTTTCCGCCTCTTTGCGCCTGTCTTCGTTGTCATCAACTCCGATGATCTTCCAATCCCTGTGCGAGTATTTTTTATTGTTAATATACTGCTCTAAAAGACGAATTCTGCGTTTTCCCATAGAGCCTAATCCAATCACCAAAAATACCATACCCATTACACCTTTAGACTTTTGAATTGTACCGTATTCCTCATTCCATATCATAAAATGTCTTCTTTAGATCTACCTCTGTACTAAATAGATTCGTTTCCAAAATTCTAATGATCTTTTCTGAGGTTCTGCCGTCTCCATAGGGATTTGGCATATTTACAAGTCCTTGCCGGAATCTTGCATCATCTGCCTTTTTCATTGCATTTAAAATATCCTTTTTTTCGGGGAGGCAATTGATTACGCTGTCTGGCTGGATCCTTCCCTTCTGCCTGTCTCCAATATTCACAGCAGGGACATGAAAGGCTGGGGCTTCGATCAATCCGCTGGAAGAGTTTCCTATCACCATCCGGCTATATTTTAAAGCGCTCAAATATCGTACCATTCCTAAAGAATCATAAATCTTTGTGTTTTTATGATTCAAAGCATACGAGTCCAGCATTTGATTAATAATTCTTCCACCTTTATCTGCATTCGCCTTTGTAATAATAAATTTCCAATCCGGAAATTCCTCTAATGCTTCTAGCAATGCTATCGCCTGCGTTTTTGCGCTGTCTTTTTCCAAAGTTACCGGATGAAATGTTACTATGGCATAGGGAGCGTCTAAATCCATTTGCAGCGCTTTCTCCAAATCTGTTTTTTCTAACAGCTTTGTATGCATTGCATTTTCTACCCCCAGGGCCCCGACACAGAATACCCGGCCGGGCGCCTCACCCATCCGGATTACCCTTCTGCGATATGTCTCTGTGCTGGTCAAATGAAGATAACTCATCTTTGTAAGAGCATGGCGTATGACTTCATCCACAGCGCCTTCTGTCGTCTCTCCTCCATGCAGGTGGATAATAGGAATCCCCTCATTCATTGCGGCACAGGCAACTGCAAGCATCTCATATCGGTCTCCTAACAGAAGGATGCCGTCAGGCTTGGATTCAGAAAAATAATCTGCAAACCCGATAAGCCCCAAGGCCATGCTTTTTGAGATCGCCGGAGGTGTGTCAGAGCTCATAAGCATTTCTATTTTTTTGTCTATAGGGATTCCGTCTTTTTCTATCTCACAGTAAGTCAAACCAAATTCAGGAGACAGGTGGGCACCTGTTACTGCAAGCCGAACTTCGAAATCCTTTTTGGACTGCAGTTTCAGAATAACTGATTTCAAAAGTCCATATTCAGCCCGTGTTGCCGTAACAATACATATTGCTTTTTTCAATCAGGTCTCTCCTTACTTTTTTATCATTCAATCAATCTTTTCTTTACAGTTAGATGGGGGCTCTGCCCAAAAACAGTACAATTATTTGGAATATCTTCATTAATGACATAAGCATTTGCAGAAAGAATTACATGGTCTCCAATATGACTGTTACCCAGAACTTTCGAGTCAGAATACATCATTACCCCTTTACCGATTGTAGGATAATATAATTTTTCCCTATGCCACGATCCTCCGACTGTACAGCCTTGATAAAAGAAAAAATAATCTCCGTACTTGGCCCGACCCATGACAGTGCCTACAGGATGCTCGCATGACCAATGTTTCGGAAGACTAATTTCATAAAACAAATCTACCCCATGAAGCATCTTATTAAGAGAATATACTTTGTCTGCAATCGTTGTATTTCCTCTGATATATTCATAATGGCTTAGCTGATACAAAAAGTTACAATACATTACTCCATTAAATGGATTAATGTTTCCTTCAAAATACTTATTTGTAAATCCACCTAATGCCTCAACCGTTTTTCTTTCAATGGTTTCAAATCCCCCTGCAACTGTTCCCTTTCTTGGGGCGTCAGCAAGAAAAGAGTCTCCAGCTGATGTATTAAAATTTCTGATATATCCATCTCCGTCTCCTATACCTCAATCAATTCATCTTCATCAAAATTCCGCGGCGCACACGTCCCAATGACTTCATTCCACCGCATGGGATTAATTCCACTGCCGGGCCGTTTCGTCGTAATATTATCACTGCTGAATCTCTCACCCTTTTTTATCCTGCATTTGGCAACAATACTCTTCCTCGCTATAACCATATTTTTTATTTCACACTCAGAAGGAACTTTCACTCCATCGCCCAAAGAACATTCTACTTTTCTAATTGCCTTTATCATTGCCTTCAACTCATCCGGTTCCAGGCTTGCCTTATGATCTGGCCCAGGCATATTTCTGTCCAATGTAAAATGTTTTTCAATGATGCAGGCACCCATTGCGGCTGCCGCAACAGGGATCTCTATCCCTTCCGTATGATCCGAATATCCGACCTTGCAGTGAAGTTCATTTCCCATTGTCCCCATTGCACGCAGGTTCACTGCGTCCGGCGGTGCGGGATATTCTGTTGTACAATGCAGCAGAGTTATGC
>Ga0073906_1004109_pt1 | contig 15185 bp, 9 predicted proteins | sample Inofromicrocosms_FD_65485 | JGI IMG/M metagenome (GOLD analysis project Ga0073906, IMG submission 65485) | Mouse cecum microbial communities from Vienna, Austria - Inoculum for glucosamine and mucus D2O microcosms | ecosystem: Host-associated > Mammals > Digestive system > Large intestine > Cecum... | reverse complement strand
GCCCGGCAGACTGACAGACAGCCATATCACAATCCCTGTCAAGAAGTACAAGGATACGCGCGGAAGCTGGAAAGATCCGGGCGGATATGACAAAATGATAGACACATATTCAAGAATACTGAAAACATCCGGAATCAAGGACAAATGAAAAAGACAATAACTCTCAATGCAATAGACCCGGTTGAAATATATGGTGCAGGCAACAGGATACTTGAAGAACTGTGCCGCCACTACCCTGAGACAAAAGTAGCTGCAAGAGGCAACGAAATCATACTCGACGGTCCGCAGAATGAAGTGGAGGACTTCGAGACCAAAATATCAATGCTCATCGGAAGAAGAAGGCACAAGATGAACCTGACTCCGTATGATGTGGAAGACATATTTGACGGAGAGACCTCGGCGGACAATTTCCGGATGAACGGAGACGCCACGATAGTACACGGGACGGACGGTAAACCGATAAGGGCAAGAAACCGTACACAGGAGGAAATGGTGAAGGCCTACTTTGAGAATGACCTTATATATGCGATAGGACCTGCAGGAACAGGAAAGACATATATAGCCATAGCTCTGGCCGTAAGGGCATTGAAGAACAGGGAAATCAAAAGGATCATACTGACAAGGCCAGCCGTGGAGGCGGGAGAAAGGCTCGGATTCCTTCCCGGAGACCTCAAGGATAAGCTTGACCCGTATCTGCAGCCTCTGTATGACGCACTCGGAGATATGATTCCGGCAAAAAGGCTACAGGAATTTATGGAAGACGGTACAATCCAGATCGCGCCTTTGGCATATATGAGGGGGCGCACTCTCGACAGGGCCTGTGTCATCCTTGACGAGGCACAGAACACCAATCTGGGACAGCTGAAGATGTTCCTGACAAGAATGGGCAGAGACGCGAAATTCATCGTGACAGGAGACGCCAGCCAGGTGGATCTTCCGAACAAGGAGGACTCAGGACTTCTCAAAGGAATAGAGCTCACAAAAAACATCAAAGGCATCAGTACTATAATGTTCAAGACAGAAGACATAGTACGCCACCCTCTTGTCAACAAAATAGTAAAGGCATTCGACAAAGTTTCAAAAGACTGAAGCCGCATATACCGAGTTGAATGAACAGCACGGTCTCTTTTATGTCATACGGGTAAGGTCTCCAGTCTCTTTTGGGATTCCGGACACCTTTTTTATGCTCACATACAATATACGGTGGCAGATAGCCATAAGGCGGCATTGGCTCCCGAAAAGGGAGGGCACCACGAAGTGGAAGGACCGCCGTGGCTACTGCCACCATTACGATTGCCACCTTCAGCAGCAATGGGTTGATAATCAATAAAAACACACTGAAGGTGGTAACAGGCGGGACAATATGATCTGATTATTTAGAAATATTTCAGGAACAAGTGTGCCGGCATACTTGTTTTGTCTTGTCATTCCGTTATCTACAGGACAGCATATTGCAAGCACCCACCAAAAAAAAGAAGGTGACTAAAAAGTCCAACGACTTTCAGTCACCTTCTCTTCACTTTTCAGAAGCGCTTAGTTTGCTGTACCATTCTGTACTATTTCGCTGTATTTCGCGTAACCGTCAGCATATTTCTGATCTTTGTCACGGAAACGGTAATAGATGTTCTTGAGGTACTCGGCGATATTGACTTTTATCGCATCATCCTTGGAAATCTTGAATGCAGCCTCAAAAGGTTCAGCGGCACTGAGAAGACTTGCCTCGAAATCTTCTACCATCTTCATATATTTGGCGTCATCCATCTCTGTAGCAGCCTTCTCTGAAATTTCAATCGCCTCGTTGTAATACAGGATACCGATACCGATGAAACCGAACTCATAGTCAGGATTGATCTCATTTGACTTCCTGTATGCAGCAATAGCCTCATCCTTATGTCCGAGCTTGTTGTGGATATCTCCTTCAACATAGTAAAGGGAAGCATTGTTAGGCTCATTTGCCTTGGCCTTGTCAAGAAGGACGAAAAGCTGTTCAGGATTGTCTCCGCTCTGGATATAATAATTGATCAGACCGATAAGAATGCTCTGATTCTGAGGGAATACGGAAAATCCTTCCTCAAGCACATTCTTAGTTGCAAGTGAATCACCGAGCTTGGTATATACATCAGCAAGTTTCGCATACACCTCACCGTCCTCATAATATTTGATATCCACGCATTTCTTGAAGAATTTCTCAGCCCTTGCATTGTCTCCGGACATCCATGCAGTGAAACCTGCATTATAGATAGCCATAGAATCAATTGCATCAGACGGTTTGGTAGCCTTCGCCTCAGCTGCAGCCTCAAAGTCAACACTTGCAGCTGCAAGGTCGCCGAGCATATATTTGTTCATACCCTCTTCAAGATATTTTGCGGAAACGTTGTTCATACCCGCAACGATATCTTTGGTCTTCGAGCCCTTTACATCCACCTCGTATGCTTTCTTGTAGGCATCAAGAGCCTTTGCAAGAGCATCAGGATATACAGGACTGGTAATCTCGATCATACTCAGGACTCCGCCCGCGTTGAAATAATAGTTTCTGGTAGCATATACCTGTTTGAGAAATGACTCCCCGTTAAGGACAACATTCTCAGTCGATACAGGTTTTTCATTTCCGAGAATGAGCTGAAGTTCCTGCTGACCTGCTCCGACCCAGCCTGCACCGGCAGGAGCCGAATAGGCAGCCAGATAAGAATCAGCCAGTTTCATCCAAGTCGCAACCTTAGTTGCCTTTTTCGGATTTGCAGCAGCTTCCGCCGCAGACTCAACCGCCTTCTTTGCGTCGGCAGGAGATTTTACCTGTGCATCAGCAAACTGAACTGAAAGCAGAACTGCCAATGCAATCATAATCCTTTTCATAATATTGTCAATTGTGTGTTTTGTGTTATTATTCAGCCTGTTCCGGTGTCTCCGCAGCTGCGGTTTCACCATTGTTTTCCGGATTGCCGCTCTCTTCCTCCGTCCTGTTTACAGCAGATACGGCAGCAATGGAGTCCCCATCCTTGATATTGATAAGACGGACACCCTGGGTCGCCCTTCCTGCCACCCTGATATCAGCGACGGCAAGCCTGATAGTCAGTCCGGAACGGTTGATGATCATAAGGTCATTCTCATCCGTCACATTCTTTATGGCAACCAGATCTCCGGTCTTATCCGTGATGTTCAGTGTCTTGACACCTTTTCCTCCACGGTTGGTAATCCTGTATTCTTCAATATCGGAACGTTTGCCGTAGCCATGCTCACTCACGACAAGGATATTCCTCTGCGAGGCATCCTCTGCCGAAGGGTCATAGCATACCATTCCTATAACTTCGTCATCATCCTCAATATTGATGCCGCGGACTCCTGAAGCAGTCCTTCCAAGAGGCCTTGCGTCCGTCTCGTCAAAACGGCAGCAGCGTCCCTTCCTTCCGGCAAGCATAATCTGGCAGGAGCCGTTTGTCATACAAGCCTCAAGCAGTTCATCTCCGTCACGCACGGTAATCGCGTTGACTCCGTTTGTACGTGGCCTTGAATACGCTTCAAGAGAAGTTTTCTTTATTATTCCCCTCTTTGTGGCAAGGACGATATAATTGTTGTTCACATAATCCTCGTCCTTGAGATTGCGCACATTGATATATGCCTTTATCTTGTCATCGGCTTCGATATTGATCACATTCTGGATTGCACGCCCCTTGGATGCACGTGAACCTTCCGGAATCTCGTACACCTTGAGCCAGTAGCATTTGCCGTTCTGGGTGAACAGAAGCATTGTACTGTGCATATTGGCGACATAGATATGCTCGATGAAATCGGCGTCCCTTGTCGCGCTTCCCTTCATTCCGACACCTCCTCTGTTCTGTGTGCGGTATTCAGTAAGGGATGTACGTTTGATATATCCGAGATGCGATATCGTGATCACCACATCATCATCCGGATAGAAGTCCTCCGGATTGAACTCATCGGCAGAAAGGGCGATTTCGGTACGTCTCTCGTCTCCGTATTTCTCCTTGAGCTCCATAGTCTCGTTCTTGACGATCTCCATCTGCTTGTCATAGCTTGCGAGAACCTCCTGACAATAATTGATGAATTTCACAAGCTCGTCAAACTCGGACTGGAGCTTTTCCCTTTCAAGTCCAGTAAGCTGACGGAGCCTCATTTCAACAATCGCAGTAGCCTGCGCCTCAGAGAAGTCAAACGCCGCGATCAGTTCATTCTTTGCATCCTCAACGCTCTTCGAAGCCCTTATGATTGCTATGATCTGATCTATGACATCCAGAGCCTTGAGAAGCCCCTCAAGGATATGTGCACGTTTCTGCGCCTTTTCAAGATCGAACCTGGTCCTGCGGACAACGACATCGTGCCTGTGCTGTACAAAATATTTGATGAGCTCCTTGAGATTCAGAGTCCTCGGACGCCCTTCCACAAGAGCGACATTGTTGACCGAGAAGCTCGACTGGAGCGGAGAATATTTGAACAGGGTGTTCAGCACCACGTTGGAGTTGGCTCCCATCTTCAGTTTGATGACAACCCTTATTCCCTGCCTTGAAGACTCGTCATTGACGTATGATATGCCTTCCACTCTCTTGTTTTCAACAAGTTCGGCTATCTTCTCTATCATCTCCCTCTTGTTGACCATATAAGGGATTTCAGTCACCACTATGGTCTCCCTTCCTGAATCGCTGACTTCGATCTCAGTCTTCGAGCGGATTACGATACGTCCGCGTCCTGTCTCAAAGGCATCCTTTATGCCCTGATGCCCCTGTATGATACCTCCTGTAGGGAAATCAGGTCCTTTGATGTAGTGCATCAGCTCATCTACCGTAATCTCAGGATTGTCTATATATGCGCAGATGGCATCGCAGCATTCACCGAGATTGTGCGGAGCCATATTGGTCGCCATTCCGACAGCGATACCGGAAGAACCGTTCAGAAGAAGAAGCGGTGCCTTGGTAGGAAGCACTGTAGGCTCCTGAAGAGTATCGTCAAAGTTGTTCTGAAAATCTGCCGTATCCTTTTCAAGGTCTGCAAGAACTTCCTCGGCAAGCTTCTCCAGCTTCGCCTCGGTATAACGCATCGCAGCGACCGGGTCACCGTCCATAGAACCGAAGTTTCCCTGTCCCTTGACGAGCGGATATCTCAAAGCCCAGTCCTGGGCCATCCTGGCCATCGCATCATACACACTCGAATCTCCGTGCGGATGGAATTTACCGAGAACCTCTCCCACAATCCTGGCAGACTTCTTGGTCTGTCCGGAATAGCTCAAGCCAAGACCGTCCATACCGAAAAGAACCCTCCTGTGGACAGGCTTGAAGCCGTCTCTCACATCAGGAAGAGCTCTTGAGACAATAACAGACATCGAATAGTCGATGTATGCGTTTCTCATCTGCTGGTCGATATTGACCTGTTCAATCTTACCTGTAATTTCCTCGTTCATATATTTACTATATCAAATTTTAATCAACACATAGTGTGCAAAGGTACGAAAAAATTCGTAATTTAGCGCGGTTTTTAGGTATTTATGGAGATAAAAATTTCAGACGAACTCAACGCTATCATCAACTACGCAAGGCAGGAAGCAATGCGTACAGGAAGTTACGGGATAGCACCGGACCATCTTTTCCTCGCCATCATCAGACACGGGGAAAATACGGCCTGCGACGTGCTCCGCGGGCTTGATGCCGACATACAGGAATTCAAGAGCTTCATCGACAGCAAAATTTTCACGAACGAGAACATACCATACTCCGAGATGGACAGCATAACGTTTTCAAGAGGAACGCAGAACGTGCTGAGCATCACGGTAATCGAGGCGACCAGGGCAGGCAGTCCGCAGGCCTCGTCACAGCATCTTCTGCTTGCGCTGTGCAGAAACACCGGAGGCTACGGGACGACATATCTCAGAGACACCGGAATCGATTACGGAAGGGTGTCCTCATACCTTGAAAGAAACGGGATGCTTGTGTCCGGAAAGGAAAACAAAGATGAAGACCGTACGGAAAACGAAGAGCAGCCTCAGAATGAAGACACACAGCAGAAGCAGAGCGTCTCGCCTCTTGAGGAATTCGGCTACGACCTTACGAAGGCAGCGGCAGAGGGCAGGCTGGATCCTGTGGTAGGAAGGGAAGACGAGATAGAAAGGGTGATACAGATTCTCGGAAGGAGAAAAAAGAACAACCCTATGCTTGTCGGAGACCCGGGAACAGGAAAGTCCGCCATTGTCGAAGGGATCGCACAGAAAATTGCTTCCGGGGACATTCCTCACGTTCTGAAGAACAAGAGGCTCATCTCGCTCGACATAGCATCGGTAGTGGCCGGGACAAAATACAGAGGGGACTTCGAAAAAAGGCTCAAGTCAATCATCAGGGAGCTGTCACTTAATCCGGATGTGATTCTATTTATCGATGAATTCCATACCATCGTGGGAGCCGGAGGGGCTTCAGGCAGCCTTGATGCCGCAAATATGATGAAACCGGCCCTTGCACGCGGTGAAATCCAGTGCATCGGAGCGACAACTCTCGACGAATTCGCCAAAATAATAGAAAAGGACGGCGCACTTGACAGAAGGTTCCAAAAAATCGTAGTGGAACCGGCAGACTATGCTCATACCGTCTCTATCCTGAAAAAGATCAAAGGAAATTATGAAAGCCATCACGAAGTAAGATATACCGACGAAGCGCTGGAAGCATGCGTAAGGCTTTCTGAAAGACATATAACAGACAGGTGTCTGCCTGACAAGGCGATAGACGCTATGGATGAAGCCGGTTCAATGGTCCATCTCCGCAGCTGCAGAAGCAAAAGAGGCTCCTCTGAAGTCTCGGCTGAGGATATAGCTGCGGTCATATCACAGATGACCGGAATTCCTGCAGGCAAAGTGGCAGAAAGCGAAAGCAACAGGATAATAAAAATGCAGAAAATGCTCAGCGGCAGAATCATCGGCCAGGACGAGGCCATAGAGAAAGTCGTAAAGGCAATCAGAAGGAACCGGGCCGGCATAAAAGATCCTCGCAGGCCGATAGGCACATTCCTTTTCTTCGGACCGACAGGAGTAGGCAAGACTCAGCTGGCAAAGTCACTTGCAGAATATCTGTTTGACAGCCAAGACAATATAATCAGGCTTGATATGAGTGAGTATATGGAAAAATTCACTGTATCAAGGCTTATAGGCGCGCCTCCGGGATACGTAGGATTTGAAGATGGAGGACAGCTCAGCGAGAGGGTCAGAAGGAAACCGTACTGCGTCGTACTTCTTGACGAAATAGAAAAAGCGCATCCTGATATCTTCAACCTTCTGCTTCAGGTACTGGATGAAGGAAGACTGACCGACAGCAACGGAAGGACAGTGAATTTCCGCAACACCATACTGATAATGACATCCAATGTAGGAAGCAGGGAAATTGACGAATACGGCAACGGGCTCGGCTTCAACACGGCAGGAAAAAATGTCGTCACAAGCAGAAAGACAATACTTGAAAAAGCGGTCAAAAAGGTCTTTCCTCCCGAATTCATCAACAGGATTGACGAACAGGTATTCTTCAACCAGCTGGACAGGAAAGATATAGAAAAAATCATTGACATCGAGCTGAAGGATCTGCGCAGCAGAGTCCTGGGGGCCGGATACAGGCTTACTGTAACCCCTGCCGCCAAAAGGCTTGTGGCAGATGCCGGATATGACCCAAAATTCGGCGCAAGACCTCTGAAAAGAGCGGTGCAGAAATATATCGAAGACCCTGTTTCAGAATTTATAATCATGCAGAGTATGCTTCCTTCATCAGGCGGCGCGACTTTGAAGGTCGGTCTGTCACCCGACAGACAAAGCACGGAGGCAAGCCTCGTTACGCAATGCTGATTTCCTGTATTTCAAGGTCCATATCTGTAATCATATCCATAAGTGCACGGAGCGAATCCTCTGATGAAATCATAGAACTGATTGATTCAAGTGTAAAATCTGTGTTTTTCATAATATGATGTTTTTGTTTTTCTTATGTTTATGATGCAAAGATAGACGTCACTTGTACCAAAGTATGGCACATTAAACTTTTTTAAAGAATTTATGACAAAACTTGTAATATTTGATCTTGACGGCACTCTTCTGAACACTATAGATGATCTTGCGGGAGCGTGCAACTACGCACTTGACAAGTGCGGATATCCGGCAAGAAGAGCAGAAGAATACAACACCCTCGTCGGAAGAGGGATATATAATCTTTTCAGAGGCGCACTTCCAGAAGGGGCGAAAGACGAAGAGAACGTGGAGCGGATGGCGGAGATTTTCATACCGTACTACGATGCGCACAAATGTGATATGACACGTCCATACGACGGCATCATCCAGCTTCTGTCATCCCTGGAGAAGGCCGGGATAAAGTTTGCCATAGCATCCAACAAATACCAGGAGGGAGCCGAAGGTGTAGCCGCAGAATATTTCGGGCAATTTGATTTCCTCAAGGTCCTCGGACAAAGGGAAGGATTCCCGATAAAGCCGTCACCGGACATTGTATATGAAATAATGGCTGCGGCAGAAGGAATTGAAAAAGATGAAGTGATCTATGTCGGGGATTCTAATGTTGATATGGAGACCGGCATCAATGCCGGAGTAAGGACAGTCGGGGTAACCTGGGGCTTCCGGACCAGAGAAGAACTGGCCTCATTCAATCCGTGGGGGCTTGCCGATACGCCGGAGGAACTGCTTGATTATATTATAAACTGACAAAAATATGGAACAGAACCAACGGGCCATAGATACCCTTGCAAGGTACATAATCTATGGGACAGCAGCGGCGGCGATAGGTGCGCTCTGCTGGTTTTTCAGAGATGTCATAGTCTATATCCTTATTGCCGGCGTGCTTTCCCTGATAGGACAGCCGCTTATGAAACTCCTCAAAAAGATAAGGATCAGGAACAGGTCACTGCCTGACTGGCTGTGCGCAGCATTGTCCATAGTGCTTATACTGCTTGTATTCTTCAGCATAGTCATACTTATCTTCCCTGTAGTGGCATCCGTATTCAAAGACATATCAATGGTGGATGTCAGCAACACCGTAAAGTCCATCTCCGTGCCGCTTCAGAACTTCAACGACTTTATGATGGACAAATTCCCCAATCTCGGGAACGACTTCAAAATAGAGAAGGTAGTGCTGGAACAGCTGCAGAAATTCGTGAACATAACAATGTTCTCCTCATTCCTGAGTTCGGTGACATCATTCCTCACGAGCTTCGGAATAGGTCTGTTTTCAGTGGTGTTCATCTCATTCTTCTTTTTCAAAAATGAGCACCTGTTCTCCAGGATAGTGGTGTCCCTCGTACCCGACAGGCACGAAAAGAATGTGGTGGAATCAATAGACGACATACATTATCTGCTCACAAGATATTTTCTCGGGCTTCTGACAGAAGTCGCAGGAGTCGCGACGCTGAACTTCATCGGTCTGCTTCTGATTGCAAGGATGGGATTCAACGCATCTATCGGAATCGCCTTCATGACCGGACTGCTCAACATCATCCCTTATGTCGGGCCGCTTACAGGAGGAGTGATAGGCACCGTGTTCGCCGTCGTCATAAAATATATATGCGCCACACATCTCGGGCTTGACGTCAGCTTCTGGGTATTCATACTGATAGTCGCCGCCATATTCTGCGTAACCCAGCTGGTGGACAATTTCCTTTTCCAGCCTATCATATATTCAAGCAGCATCAAAGCGCATCCTCTGGAAATATTCATTGTTCTTCTTATGGCCGGCCATATAGGAGGAATAATTGGAATGCTTGTTGCTATACCGTCGTACACCTGCCTCAGGGTGATAGCGGGAAGATTTTTCCGGAATGTCAAATTCATAAGGGCACTAATCCCTGACCGGCAGCAGGAAAATGCGAAACAATCAGAACAGAATGAATAATATGAATTTAAACATCAGCAGAATGAAGACATTGTTTTCAAAACGGGGCGTATTGATTATGGCCGCGGCAATACTGCCGTTTCTGTGCCCGGCCCAGGAACCGGTCAGCATAACTCCTGACGGGACATATATGTTTGCACAACGGGACACCTGTGATCTCTTTCTTGATGTCTATGAGCCTGCCCCGGGGAGTATGACATCATTTGAAGGCAAGGAAAAACCGACCATACTGTTTATGTTCGGAGGAGGATTCATCACAGGAAAGCGCAACGCCGAAGAATATTTTTCCTGGTACAAATCTCTGACAGACAACGGATACCGTGTCATAGCCATCGACTACAGACTCGGGCTGAAAGGGACCAGGTCAGTCGGCATAGCACAGGTCGATCTGCTTGACAATGCCATACATATTGCAGTGGAAGACCTGTTCAGCGCGACAAACTATATAATCGAGAATGCGGAATGTCTCAATGTGGACCCTTACAACATAGTGATAAGCGGCTCTTCCGCCGGTGCTATTACAGTTCTGCAGGCAGACTACGAACTTTGCAACAGGACATCATACTCAGCCTCGCTGCCGGATGATTTCCATTATGCCGGAGTAATGTCATTTTCAGGAGGAGTATTTTCACGCAAAGGGAAGCTGAAATACGAAGAGCAGCCCGCACCGACGATCTTTTTCCACGGGACCGGAGACAAACTTGTGAACTACAAACAGATAGTATTCTTCAACCTTGGATTCTTCGGGTCAGACAAGGTCGCAAAAAGATTTGAGAAATTCGGATACAACTACAATATACTGCGTTATCTGGACCGCGGCCACGAAATAGCCGGCATAATGGACAGGACAGTAGGATTCCAGATGAACTTCATAGAAGAAAACATAATGAAGGGCAACAGGCTGATTGCGGACATCATCATAGATGACCCCGGAATCCAGGAAGGAACAACAGCGAAATCACGCAAGGAGCTATACGGGAACTGACATATCCTGTCAGCGTCAATACAACGGTGAAGTCTATCGTCTGTCGATAAACTTCACCGTTTTTCTGCTCATCGGAGGCATCTGAAGCTTGGCTATATATTCAACCGGATCAAAACTGATCGACGGGGCCACCCTGACCCTGGAACGGAACATATCCTTGATTCTCTTTTCAAAGACATCGCTGTGGTCGGACGAACCGACACGTACAAGCACCTCATCCGTACCGAGATCATTGGTATATACCTCGACTATATAATTTGTGATCTCCGGTACATTGTCCAATACATCAAAAAGGGCAGGAGGATATAGTGTCGTACCTTTGAACTTGACCATCTGGCTTTTGCGCCCTATCACTGAACTCAGGCGTGAAGAATGCCTTCCGCAGCTGCACGGTTCATCATAACGGCGGCATATATCGCCGGTACGGAATCTCAGAAGCGGCATGCCTTCGACTCCCAACGTAGTGACAGTGACTTCTCCTTCCTCCCCTTCCGCTACAGGATTACCATTCTGGTCAAGAAGTTCCACTATTATCAGATCCACAGGTATATGGCATCCCCTATGGGCAGAGCATTCCGTGAAGGAAGCCTGCATCTCAGTCGATGCGTATGTGGAATACAGTTCCAGTTCACCCCAGGCGTCATTTATTCTTTTGCCGAGCGTGTTGAATTCAAATGTATCAGGATTTCTCAAAGCCTCCCCGATGCACACGCATTTCTTCAATGAACTGCCGTGCCAGTCAATGCCGTTTGCGGATGCGAAATCCACGAGTTTCAAAAGAAAAGACGGAACTACCATTCCGCATGTAGGTCTCGCCCTCCTTATCGTGTCCCATTGAAGCTCCGGTATCCCATTTCCGACACGGATGATCCCCATACCCATCTTCCTGGCTCCGAGGAAATAGGCAAGCCCTGCCATAAAACGCCTGTCAAGGGTTGTCATCAGCTGGAGGATATCAGACCTGCCGCATCCTGCAGTAGAAAACGAGAGCCATTCATTGTAGGCCAGCCTGTCAAGGTCACCGTCCGTCAGAGCAAAAGTAACCGGATCTCCAAGAGTCCCGGAAGTAGTGACATAGTCGACAATTTCATCTTTTGATACACAAATGAAGTCTTCATTGTATTTCTGGAGATCATCCTTGGAGGTCAAAGGGATATTCGCAAGGTCTTCTATCTTCCTTATCCTGTCAGGTCTGATCCCGTTCTCGGCGAACATCCTCTTATAGAATTCAGATGAGCCGGCGAGATATTCAAGCGTCACGGCGAGCTGCGCCTCCTGAAAAGCCTTTATTTCGGAAGCGGATGCAAACTGTATTTCCGGGGTTCTAAACATAGTCGTCAGTTTTATATATCTTTATGCTTTCCGGGGAAAGTCCGGAGAACACGGCATCAAAGCCATCCTGAGAGAAAGAGCCAGGATCCGCATTGACATATTCAAGCCCTTCATCCACCAGATAATTGTTGCGTGCAATCTCTATCCTGTCCGGATCTCCGTCAACGGCAACTATCTGCCTGTCAGGCGAAAGCATCTTAAGCATCAGGTCAATCTGCCCGTAACCGCATCCAAGATGCAATATCCTTCCCTTGCGAGGCAGCAGTTCATCAAATTCCCTGTAGGAATCAAAACGGCGCAGCTCGCGGCGTGTCTCCCTCTCCAGGCCCGCCCCTTTGTAAATCATACTTCTGAGCAAGGCCCACCTGTAATAAGGGTCAGCGGTCGAACTCCATTCCTGTCCGAGCCTGCGGTACATTTCGCAGACCTGCATCCTCACCATCCTGGCAAGCGTCCTGTAGTCACGTCCTTCAGGACTTATCCTGTCCATAAACACTACAGAGGTCACACTGCGTCCCATATTCATAGGAGAATGCTTTGGAAGGACCCTGTCATTGCCATAAAATACGACAGGAAGGATGTCCATATCCAGCGTGGAAGCAATATAGAAGGCCCCTTTATGGAAACGGTGGATCCTTCTGTCAGTCTCCCTGGTCCCCTCCGGGAATACGGCAAGGCTCCAACCGTCCCTGACACGCTCCGAATAGGACTCCGCAATCTCCTCATATCCTTCATCGGAATAATAGAATCCGAGGAATCTGGCTATAGGCCAGAACACCGGAACCTTACGCACCCAGCCTTTGGCCATCACAAGCAGTCTCGGACTCAAGGCCATAATCCAAAGCACATCAAGGAAAGACTGATGGTTGGCCACAAGTATACAAGGTTTCGAGAAATCCTCATTTCCAGGATTCCTCATATCAACCTTGACAAGCGGTGCCGTATATATTATCGCCCGGCTGAGTATATATCCCGCATATCTTGCTGCCCTCTGCTTCGTGAGAAGCTTCACAGGAAGAGGCAGCAGTACAATTATGACGGCTGTCGTCAGCAGGCAGGCTATCAGGAACTCCAGAAACAGCAGTCCGGAACATAGCACCCCGGTGAATGTATACGGATGCCTTCCCTTTGAAGCCGGTCCGAGCACAAAAAGATCAAATACCAGAGGCTGCAATGTGAACGAGATCAGCACCACCGCGCACATTCCTATTATGGACAGCGCCCCTATGGAATGCAGAGCAGGATGTCTGGCGGCAATCATAGCTCCCATTCCAGCGATTATTGTAAAAGTCGAGAAGAAGATCGCGGTCTTGTGTGATGAAAGGATTTCTTTCCTGGTCGAATACCTGTTTATCAGGCCGTCCATTATGAAAATGCTGAAATCATCCCCTATGCCGAATATGAAAGTGGATATGATGATGTTGACTATATTGAACTGCATTCCCGTAAGCCCCATAAGGCCTATTATGACAAACCAGCTCAAAAGCATCGGAAGAAAACTCAGAACCGCCAGTTCAAGCCTGCCGTATGATATCCACAGGACAAAGAATATCAGAAATGACGAGATGTAGAGTATAAGATTGAAATCATCCGATATCGCCTTTACAGTCGAACCGGCAAAATAGCTTCTGTCGAATATTACAGTCTCTCCAGGATTGAAGCATCCATAGACCTCGGACTTCAATGACGGATCTATCCTGATATGGGTGACAAGCATAACCAGAGAATCCGCGGAGCTTACCCAACTGTCCAGCAGAGGAATATTCCCTCCGGTATAGTCCACCGTCCCGTAATCCTTGTCCACAATATCGCTGAAACGGTCAAAAGCACCTTTTTTGAATCCGGCTTCCGAAGCCGCCCTGCCGACGGCCGCCTTCACAGCCTCCTTCTTTCCTCCAGACCAGAACCTGTCCCATCTTTCAAGTCTACTGGCCTGTACGGACGGTGATATGATGAAGCTGCCTGCACTTGCAGTCCCCTCGACAAGCCCTTTACGTACAAGGCTGTCCACGATGGCATCAGTATGCGAATATGCGGCCACGGCATCTTCAAAATCAGATCCGACACTTACAAGCATTATATCTTCATCACTTCCTCCGGCCATAGACTCGAGCCTCTGACGTGATTTGTCAAGATGCTCCGGCATATAGTTTATGCTCATCATATCGGCATTGAACCCGACTTCCGATGAAGTAAAAAAGCTCATAAGAGCCACAACGGCTATTGCGAGCACCACCCACCTGTTTTTCTCGTATGAATACCCGTTGATACGCTCGATCCTCCTGAGCAAAGGTGTGTCCGGAGTGTCCGCAAGCGCACTCAGAAAATGCGGAAGGAACACAAGACTGAATATAGTAGTCCCGACCAGGGTCATTGAAGCAAAAAGGCCGAAATCCCTAAGAAGTGCGGATGATGTGAACAGCAGTCCCAGAAAAGCTCCTATAGTCGTAAGGCTTCCCACGGTAAGAGGGAAAACAAGCTCTCTTATCAGCTGCTCCACAGAACGCACATGCCTTTGATGTGCAATAAGATGTATGGAATAGCTCAAGGCTATGCCAAGCACAACAGCACCAGTCCCCACAGCTATAGCGGAAATGCTTCCTTTGACAAGGCTCACCAGACAAAGGGAGAACAGCATGCCGTACAATACCGGAAGCACGATCAGAGGTATGGAACCGCGTCTTCTGAAAGCGAAAAAGATGAAAACAGCTATAAGAAGCAACGCCGCCCCGGAAGTCAGCAAAGTATCTTTCTTTATCTGCCTGGCATTATATACCCCTACCGCAGGACCGGCAAAATATTCCGCCTCCACCTCAGGATATTCATTCCCTACAATATTCAGCTGCTCTTCTACAGCGGTAACCAGACGGTCGTTAATACCTGTTTCCGACATTCCGAACTCCGGAGTGACGAAGCACATAAGAGTCTTTCCATCAGGAGAGTATATATGCCCGTCCATCATCATATATTCCATATCGGCATTCAGGTCCGACAGACGTGCA
>Ga0073906_1004106_pt1 | contig 15207 bp, 12 predicted proteins | sample Inofromicrocosms_FD_65485 | JGI IMG/M metagenome (GOLD analysis project Ga0073906, IMG submission 65485) | Mouse cecum microbial communities from Vienna, Austria - Inoculum for glucosamine and mucus D2O microcosms | ecosystem: Host-associated > Mammals > Digestive system > Large intestine >... | reverse complement strand
CGTCGGATATACGCGGGCAATCACGTCCCTCTCCCCGGGAGCGCCCATCGCGCCGGCAATTTCCTCCAGGCACGCGTAAACGTCCGGCAACAATTCTTCAAAATAACGCAAAATCGTGGAGGCCCGCCAGATGAACATCCCGCTGTTCCACGCGTATTCCCCGCTCGCAAGATAACGCTTCGCCGTCTCCAAATCCGGCTTTTCCCGAAACTCCAGGACAATCTTGGCCAGTCCCGAATCCTTCTTGTCAAACTTGATATAACCGTACCCCGTGGCCGGGCAGGCGGGAGTAATGCCCAGCGTCACCAGCACGTCCTCGCTCTCGGCCGTCTCCACCGCCATGCCAAGGACGCGGGTAAACTCGGCCTGGTTTTTAATAAAATGGTCTGACGGAAAAATGCACATGATGCCGTCGCCATGCTTTTTCAAAATTTCAAACGCGGCGTAGCCGATACAGGCCGCCGTGTTACGCGCGCAGGGTTCCGAAAGGACATGGTCCTCTTGGACGCGCCCCGCCGTCACGGCCTTCATTTTTGGCACCTGGGCCTGATTTGTCACGATGAAAATGTCTTCCTCCGCCACCATGGTACGGACACGGTCAATCGTCTCGTTAATCATCAAGTCCTTGCCGCTCAAGTTCAAAAGCTGCTTCGGCTCCTCCTGCCTGGACAGCGGCCAGAACCGCGTACCGCCGCCGCCTGCCATAATCACCCCGTATACCTTCATCCTCAAAATCCTCCCGTCACTTCCCGGTGCAAGACGCCCCGGCTGGCGGGCCGTCTTGACGCATACATTCTACCATGTCGCCATGGCCCGCCTCCGGCGGCCATGGCGGCCGTCCGGCCATTTCAAATTGCCTCCGGCAATGGCCCGCCCGGCTTCGCCCCGTCACTTCCCGGCGCAAGACGCCCCGGCTGGCGGGTCGTCTTGACGCATACATTCTACCATGTCCTTCAAGGTCTCCTCCAGTGGGATTTGCGGCGTCCAGCCAAGCTCCGCCTCGATTTTCGCGGCCGAGCCGACCACGGCCTGGTTGTCTCCGGGCCGCACGAACGCCGGATTGACCTTCCCCGTCACCGAAACGCCCACAATGTCGGCGATTTTTTCAATCACCTCCGAAAGCCGGACGCCCTTTCCCGAGCAAATGTTATAGACCTCGCCCGGCGTCCCTTCCGTCAGCAACAAGTAATACGCCCGCACCACGTCCCGCACGTCCAAAAAATCCCTCACGATTCCCGTGTTTCCCGTCTCAATCTCGCCCTCCGTCGCCTCCGCCGCCGAGAGATTCAAAATCCGCCTGATGAATCCCGGAATCACGAACCGCTCGTCCTGGTACGGCCCGATATGGTTAAAAGAACGGGTCAGTATGATTTTCATGCCAAATCCATTGACGAACACCTTCGACATCATTTCCTGTGCCACCCGGGCCACCGCGTAAGGGCTGACCGGGCTTAACGGCATTCCCTCCACGAGCGGCAGCTTGCCCGGCGCGACGTCCCCGTATTCCTCCGACGAGCCGACCGACAACACGCGGCAATCCAACTGTTCCGCACGCAGGGCATCGGCCAGGTTTAAGAATATCTTGGTATTATTGTCAAAACAGGCCGATGGATATTTCCAGCTGTAAGCCACACTGGAAAATGCCGCCAAATGCAACACATAATCGGGCCGAAACCCGCGAACCACCCGTCGCAGGGCATCCGCGTCCAGCATGTCCAGCTTTTCAAATCGAACATCTAAAACCGGCCCATGGCATGGCAAATCCAGCTCCGGCTCCTTGATATCCGCCCCCAGCACCTTATAGGAAAGCCCCTCCCCATGCAAATATTCTAAAAAATGCCTGGCCACGAACCCGGAAAACCCGGTAATCATGATTTTTTTCATTCTTATTTTGTCCTCTTCCTCATTTCAACGCGCATCCTTCCACGGCTGGCAGCCGTTCCCATGAAAGGCCGCAAATTCCCATAAATCGTGACTCCGCCGCCACGTCACGCTTTCTTCTCAATGAAAATCTTGCGGGTGACGAAATTGTAGACCATCACGATCCCGGTAGCCACGACTTTCGCCCCCAGGTTCATCAGCTTGATGCCGACAAACCCGTTCAGCCACGCCCAGTTCGCGTAAATCACGTCCACGCAAATATAAAGTATCAAAGAATTCAGCCCCAAACCAATCAGGCTCAAGATGACGAATATCACGAATTCCCCCGTCTTTGACATGTCGTCCCGGGATTCAAACACGAACCGCATGCTCAGCAGATAATTGACGATGACGGAGATGGTAAAGCCAAACATCCCCGCCACAAGATAATGTACCCCGATTACGTTACAAAGCACGCCGTACACGGTGAAATCCACCACGAAGCTGATTCCCCCGACCACGCCGAATTTTAACATCTGTGCAATTAATTTCTTCATTTAAATTTATGCCTCTTTCATTCGTTATTTTTCCGCACCCGCCAAACGCTTCCTCTCCGCGCCCGCCAAACGCTTCCCCGGCGGACACGAGCCACGTTCGCCCCAATTCACGCGCCGGCCGACCGCCTCGCGTGCGTGATCCGCATCCAAGTCAAACGGGTAATCGTCTTCATATAACTGATGATGAACTTGGCCAACTGCCGCTTGGACTCGCCGTACAAACGCTTCTGGAAATAAATCGGCGCCTCGCCAATCCGCAAACGATGGTCTTCCTTGTTCAGCTTCAGCTTCAGCAAGACCTCCTGCAGCACGTCATAATTGACACAAGTCAGTTCCACCTGCTTCAACTGCTTCGTATAATACATCCGATAATCCGTGGAAATGTCCTTCGCCGAAATCCCCAGGCAGACGCGGAACGCGAAATTCAACATGTGCGACATGATGATGGAAGATTTCGCGTCGTCCGTCCGCCCGCCCTTGACATAACGGGAGCCAATCACCACGTCATAACGCCCCGACGCGAACATCCGGTGCAAATCCTGGATGTTCTTTGGCGGATGCGAACCGTCGCTGTCCAAAATCAAGAACTTGTCCTTCTTCGCGTACTTGATGGCCGTGCGAAACGCGCCGCCAAATCCCGGCTGCTCCTGGTTGACATAACGCGCGCCGAACCGCTCGCACACGTCCGCCGTATGGTCTAATGGCTGCTCCGTGTCGACCACCAGGATTTCGTACTCCTCCCCGCACTTTTCCACCTGCTCGATAATCTGCGGCAGGAGGACCTTCAAGTTTTCTTCCTCTTTATATGCCAACAATGCAACGCTGATACCCATGACTTACAAATTCTCCCTTCACCACTATCTGGAATAGTATAACACAAAACGTTACCCAACTCCACCCCCATTTTAGCCATTTCACTTTTTACTTCACCAAATGTTAAAGTTTTTCCGGGATTAATTTCTCCCGCCGCACCAACACCAACGCCCCCAAATACGGCAGCGCGAACAGAATCGGCATGATGTAGCGGTAATTCCCGTTATCGGGTGACACAAGGCAGACGGCGAAAGTGACAATCGGAACCAACAAGCCTTCCACGTACCGCCCCTCCCCGCGGAACACGTACAAGTAAATGAAAAACCACAAAATCCACGGCAAAAATCCCATCGACATGAAAATGTTCAGCCCCGGAAGCTTCTGCAAAAACAACACGAGCTGGTTGACCACGTAGCGTTCCTCCAAAAACCGTTCTTCGTTTTCCACGTACAGCCAGGAATATTCCCCGTCCACGTCATATTCATCCTGCAAATAACGGTTAAACTCGTAATACTCCAGACTGGAAATCTTGTTGACGTCGTAATACTGGTACGTGTTGTGCAAAAGAGATTCCACGTACACGTCCGGGTGCTTAAAAAACATCTTAAGCCATGCCTCAAAATACGCCAAAAGCTCTTCCCGCGTATAATCCTGCCGCCACTTCTCCTTCACTGGGTCGGAAAGTTCCTGATTATAGTCCTCGGGAATGTCGTCATACACCAGGACGGCGTCAATCGCCGCCCGCTCCTCGTCCGTCACCTCGCCGCCATATTCGACCACGTAACGCGAGGTCTGCTGGATGAGGACGCTTAGCCCTTCCTGGATACCGCCCGGGGCCACGCCAAGCGCGGGCAATAATACCCCGACGAACATGAACTTGTACAACATGACCGGCAGGAAGACGGCCGCCACCGTGCGCAACGCATATTTACGGTAATGCAGCACGTACGCCACGCCCACGATGAGCAAAATGTACATGGCATACACCTTGGTCAGCGTCATCAAAAGGCCCGACGCAAACAATCCCGTGTCAAACTTCACGGATTTTAGCGCCTCCCCGCGCGTCCTGGCCACCTCGTACATCATCAAAATGTACCCCAGGCAAAACGCCGCATATATCGTGTCCTTCACCATGCAGATGCCATATAAGGGAAAAATGGGCAAAAACGCGACCAAACACCGAACCGTTCCCACCCGCCGCCTGGATACCCCCACGTATTTCAAATACAACGAGGCTCCCGAAAACGTGCAGGCCAAAAACAACATGTGCAACAAAGAATACAACGCCACGCCCAGGCGGATGTCACCGAGAAAAAGTCCCAGCCGGATGAAGCCACCGAACAAAAGCGTCAGCAAATACGGATGGTGGTTCGTGATGAACGCATCCGCCCAGGCCGCCGCCGTCATGTCATTGATGTAACTGCGGATATGGAAAAACTCCATCATCTGGATCACGGTGTCCTCGTTGCTCGTCCCCGGATAAAAAATGACGAAATACGGCAGCCAGCACAAAAACGTCAGGCCGACCGACAGCCAAAACGCGCGTGCGGAAACCTCGTTTGCCAGAATTTCCCGCGCCCTCAACAACCAGTTTTGCAACGTCCCGGACAAATTCGCGACAAATTCCCGCAACATCCCGGACAAGTCCGCGACAGATTCCCGCCGATGATTATCACCCGCCCAGGCCGCTCCCGCGCTATTTCCACGCGTATTGCTCCCGGCCTTAAGCACTTTACCCGCTTCGGTCGCGCCAAAACCGCTCTCACGCGCGGCACTCCCGGCCTCATGCACTTTGCCCGCTCCGGCCACGGCAAAGCCGCTCTCACGCGCGGCACTCCCGGCCCCATGCACTTTGCCCGCTTCGGTCGCGGCATCCTGTACCAAATACGTCTTCACGAAATGGCACAAAATTTTCAATACGTAGTAGCAAAGAATCGCGAGGGAAAGCCCCTTGAACCACGCCCGCGTCCGATTTACATCCGTTTCAAACAACAAGTCCCACGACCCTGCCGACTTATAACTCATGCTCAATAGCTGCGCCAGGGCAAACGAACCCGAAAACAAAAACAACAAAACCCGTTCTTTGGCACTCCCCTGTAATTGCCGCCCCAAATAAACCACCACGGCAACCGCCAACAGCAAAAGGAACGTCCGAAGCCGGTCGGATGAAAAGGACAAATACAACGTGCGGACGTACACGAGCATTTCATTTTTCAAATCCAACCCATGGCTATTTTGCTTCGTGGCCTCGCTTGTCAAGGACAGCATCAAGCCACAGCTGCAAAACGTGCCGAGCAGCCATGCAACGACCAAATTTTTTCGATTCAATTTTGCAAACCATTCCCGCATGACTTCCCTCCATCCTTTTGCACCATGTCCGCCAAGCTCGTGAAACACCTCGCCAAATGTGCGCCTATGCATTTGCTCGGGCAAGCCCGGCACCTGCATTTCGCACGTTTGGCTCTGCCCTTTGCGGACATTATACCACAGCTTGTGAAGTTATTTTATCCAATTATTTGCTTTTGTGTTCAAAAAACATGTCCATTCTCAAATTCCTGCTCGTTCCATCAAAAATACATGCTTAAAATTTTCATCTGTTCGAAACATGTGCCGCCGGGCGCACCATGCAAAACGGCGGGGAAGCCACCCCCGCCCGCTTCACGCCCATCCGTCACGCCGCCTTGAAATTATACACGGGCTTCATGATGTCAACCACGTCCACCGACTCGCGTATCACGTCGATGATGTCCTCCAGCGCCTTGTACGCCATCGGCGCCTCGTCGAGGGTCGCCTCACTGACGGAGGTGGTGTAAATCCCCTCCATCGCCTTCTCGTACTCCTCCAGGGAAAGCCGCTGCCTGGCTCCCGTCCTCGACATCAGGCGGCCCGCCCCGTGCGGCGCCGAATAATTCCACTCCGCGTTTCCCCGTCCGACCGCCAGGACGCTGCCGTCCCGCATGTTAATCGGAATCAGCACCTTTTCGCCCTTATGCGCGGCAATCGCCCCCTTGCGCAAAATCATTTCCCCAGTGTCAATGTAATTGTGAACCGTGTGGAACGCCCCGCCACCGTCAAGTCCCGCCCGCTCCAACAAAATTTCGGCCATTTTCTCGCGATTGCGACGGGCAAACCGCTGGCAAATCTCCACGTCGTGCAGGTAATCCTCCAAATACGTACCATACAAATAACACAAGTCCTCCGGAATCGTCGCCTCGCGCCCCTTCCACGCGATTTTATCGAGCGCGGCCTGAATCTCCTTCCTGCGCCCGGCCGCCTTATACGTGCGGATAATCTCGTCCCGCTCCTGGAAATAGGTTTCCTTCCCTTTGTCCAGGTCTATGGCCAGCTGCTGGTAAATCTCGGCCACCTGCTTGCCAAGGTTGCGGCTGCCGGAATGGATCACCAGGTAATTTCTCCCGTCCGCCGCCTGGTCCACCTCGATAAAATGATTTCCCCCGCCGAGCGTGCCAAGGCTTCGCTCCAATCGTTTCGTGTCACGCAGGCTCCTGTAGCAGCGAAACTCCGTCAGGTCGAAACGTTCCTTCCGCCCCTTCCACACGCCCATCCCCGACGGGATGAAATGCGCCGCCTCGTCAATCCTTACAAAATCCAGCTCCTGTATCCCCAAATCGACAGTGTACATCCCGCAGCCAATGTCCACCCCGACAATGTTTGGCACCACCTTGTCGCCCACCGTCATCGTCGTGCCAATCGTACAGCCCTTCCCGGCATGCACGTCCGGCATGATGCGAATCCTGCTCCCTGCCGTGAACTCATAGTCGCACATCCTGCGCACCTGCTCGATGGCCTCCTCCTCCACGACCCTCGCATAGCAAACGGCCGTATTTACCTTTCCCTTAATTTCCATTACTTCCATGATTTTCCCTTCTTTCCTTCCAAATGCATGTTCAAATGGCGTCATGTCCACCAGGCTCTTGCCCCCGCCAAGTTATTCATATGATACCACCCCCACCGCATTTTATCATGAAAAAAAGGTTGCGAACTCATGTGCGCGAAACCATCACCGATGGCCACGCCCCGCTTTGTCCACAACCCTTCCCGTTCTTGAAACCCGTTTATCCTTGTAAATGCTTCCTCCTTCGCGCTCATTCCCCTATCCTTGCAACCGCTTCTGCCTTTCCAGCCGCTCCCTTATCTTGTCCACGAACGCTTCCGGAGCCACCACCCGAAGCCTCGGCCCGAACGACAAGACTCGAATGAGCACCTCCGTCTCGTCCTCCCCGTCATAGCGGATCAAGAAATGATACCGTCCCTCTCCCAGCCGTTCCGTCACTTTCTCAAAATGGGAAAAATGCAGCATCGCGCGTTCCAAGGCATTTCGCTCGTCGGTCAAAACCATCTCGACCTCCCGCTTTTCACATGCGGGCAGCCTCGCCCCCGTCTCGCATTCCGCCAAAAAACGGCATTCCAGAATCCGCGCCACGTTGATCGTCACCTTTCGTCCCCCTGCCACGGCGAGAAGCCGGAACTTGTCGTCCTTCGGGGAATACTCCAACTTGCACGGCACGCAAACCATCCGGCATTCCTTCCCTTTCCTCATGCGAAACCGTACCCACAGCTTCCGCCTTTCCTTTAACGCCGTCAAAACCATGCGAAAATGCTCCACGTACCGCCAGTCGCCATACGGATCACCGTCCGCATAACGGTCAAAATAAACGAACATGTCCGGCGTAAACAACGGCTCCACATCCTCCAATCCCGCCTGCGACGGCCGGAACAAGGCAATCCGCGGATCCAATGTCAACGATTTCAACCACCGCTTCTCCAACATCGTCATCGGCATGGAAGGGGCATGTTTAAGCAATGACTTTCCGGTTCCGTCCAGGAACGGCCACCTCCCGTCCTTTAACGCCGCCGGTATGGTGAGGATGCTCTCGGCGAACGCCTTTTCTTCCACGATTTCACGAACCTTCTTTTCCGAAACCGGTTCCCGCGACGCAAGCTCCAAAATCTCCGCGACCACCTGAAAATACGTACCGTATATTTCACTGAAAACCATCCCGTTCCCCCTTGCCGCGCCTCAAACCTGATACGCGTCATACAATTCCCGCATGTCATTTTCAAACGTCGCGGCGACGGCCGGGTTCGAGCACTCCAATTTCACGATCCTGCCAATGAACGTGCGAATCCACGGCAGCATTTCCACCGTGTCACGCGCGTTTGTCGTATATCGGTACAATTCCACCGCGTCACACGGTTTTGGCGCATATGGGCGTGCTTTTGACATGCCATGTGCCCAGGCCACGTTTTGGCATGCTTCCCCGTCCAGCTTTTCGACCCTGCCGTTCCGCTTTTCCCGCTCAAGCCGCCGCACGATATGTTCCTCGCCACCGTGAACGGCCACCGTCATCTCCAAATGCTCCGTCCGCCGCTATTGCCCGGCGGACACGCCCCACAAGTTCTTGCGGAATTTCTCAAAACGCCGTTCGTGGCTTTCCCAATTTTCTTCCCGCCGCCCCTTCTCCACGCCTTTGACATGGTCTAAGCGGAAAAAAGACAACTTCCCCAGCACGTACTCATAGCCCAGCACGTACTCGCGCCCCGTCTGCGTGCTAATAAAAATCCGCACCGGATAGATGTCATACTTTCGTGCCGCTTCCCGCCTGCGTCTCGAAACGGCAAGCCGCACCGTGCACTTGTCATGCATCGCGTCCAACAATCCATAAAGCACCTGGCAATCCAACGCGTACAACATATAATGGTGGCGAAACTGGAAACACTCCGTCCCGGGCGCGTCGTCCCCCGCCGCCACTTCTCCCGCATTTCCCCGCGCCAGCAGGAAGGAGCCAATCACGCCCAACGGATTTTCCTCCGAGAAAAACGCGGCGGCATCCGCCCACGACGGCAAGTCCACCCTACTGTTCACCCTGCGGTAGAAAATGCTCTTCCCGTCCTTTTTCTGCTCAAACAAGCCGATTTTCACGTACTCTTTCAACTTGTTGCGTACCGTGGACTCATCCAGCAAAAACGGCCGCTCCGATTTGTCAAAATATTCCTCCTGCAACCCGTCCACGATTTCCCGAAACGAAAGCCATTCCTTCTCTCCCAGCAAGTCCAGGAGATAAAAGTGCAGGACAATGTCATTGTCCGTAAACGACTTCGCCCGAAACGCCTGGTAAAGCGGATTATGTAAAATGTCCCGCCCATCCACGGACAAGAACCGTGCCCGTCCGGACGGCGACCATGTAAAGGACATGTACCCGCCCAGCCAGCTCTCGATACGCCGCCTCTCGTTGTCATAGCTGCGGGCGCTTTTCGCGCCAATTTCGCCACGGCGGCGAAATCCGAACACGTAAAACTCCCGCATATAATCGCGGATGGATTCAAAATTTTTAATCAACTCGCCGTAAGCCATCACGCTTCCCCGTTCTCGAACTTATCCCTTGTCCGGCCTTCAGTCCTTCCCTTGCAGGGCCTCGTCCAGAACTTCCAATACCCGCGCCTGCTCCAGCGGCTTATAAATGAAGCCTTTCGCGCCGATGGCCTTCGCTTCCTTGATTGTATCCTCGTTTGCCAATGAGGAGCTAATAATAATCCTGGCCCCCGGATGCTTCTCCAAGATTTCCCTCGCGGCCTCCAGGCCGTCCATCCCGGGCATCACGATGTCCATGGTCACAAGATCCGGACGGACTTCGTCGTACTTTTCAATGGCCTCTCCGCCGCTCCGGCAAAAAGCCACGATTTCATAGTCCGTCCCTTCCAAAACCGCCTGCATCTGCAACTGAATCCCCCGCAAATCATCTACCACCATGATTCGCTTTCCCATAGAAATCATCTCCTTTGAAAATTGTACATGAACCTTTGACACTTGACCTTTCAACACCAGAATCTTATATCAGGCGTATCTCACCTTTCCGCAATACCGCCGTACATGGTTCCACTTCATATTTCAGCTGATGGCGGACGCCATTGATGATAATCTCCGTTCCCGCATAGGCGGTCATGCACGTCAGCCTCAGCCCTTCCTGCCCCTTCGTACCCTCTCCGTTCTTCTCAAGATCCTTTTGGAACTGCTCAAGCCGTTTTTTGTCCACCGAAAGTTTCATCCGCACCATCGGCAGGGACCTGCGCCTCTCGGGTCCGTCCGGCTGACGCTCAAGCTTGTTGAATTCTTCCTGCAATTTCTTTACCTCCTGCTGCAGGCTTTCATACTCGAACTCGTCACTCGGCCTCCCGCCCAGGGATATCGTGGTAACGCCCTCCGCCCTGGAACCCACGACGTTCGCCCGGACTTCCCTGCCCGCCCGGATTTTTCCGCCGATGATGATACCGCGTCCGGAGCATGCGTTCACCGCCCCGTCACAATACGAGTCGCAATTCACGATAAAGTCCGTTATCAGGTTTTCTCTCGCACAGAGAACACTGTTTTCAATATACCTCGCATAAATGCTGCGCCCCGTTCGAATCACGGCCTGGTCGTCGCCCTTGATTCCTTTCGCCACGACAAGGTCGCCCCCGGCCTCGATCGTGCATCCTTCCACGACGCCGTCCACGGTGACGTTCCCCGACGCCTTGACTTCGAACCCCCCGCAAATGTCGCCGCGAATGTGCACGTCGCCCAGGAAATTGATGTTTCCGGTAGAATAATCCACGTTGTTGCTGATTTCCAACGCCGTCTTCACTTCGAAGTTGCATCCGTTAAATTCGATTCGGCCGGTCTTGGCCGCCTTCAGCATGGTGCCGTCCTCGGACAACTCGGTGTTCCGCCCCTTTGGCACCGTCGCCTTCCTTCCCGCCTTCGGCGGGAGCGTCTTCCCCGTCACGGTGCTCCCCGCCTCCCCGGCGGTCGGGGCGACGATTTCACAAATCAGGTCCCCTTCCTCTATCCCGCGGACGGTATTCAGCTGCATGTAATCAATCTGCCCGCCCTCGGTCATCGCGAGCTCCCTTCGATCGGTACGCGGAATCGCGTCTATGACATAGCCGTCCTTTCCATGGGCCGGCAAATTCCCCTCCGCCACCAGGTACAAATGGAAATACCGCTCCTCGTCCTGCGGCAGTCCTTCAAGTGCCGCCTCGTCCACGCCGAAATCTACGCCGTTCTCCCTTAACGCGTCCTCCAGCATGCCCCGTTCCAGTTCTTTTCCACCGCCTGACGGTGGGTAAGCCAACACCCACGCGGTCATCAAATCCTGCGTCAAAAACACCACCACCTGGGCGTCCAGCCGGGGAATGACCTCTACTTTGCTTTCTTGCCCGGGTTCGCCGCTTCCAGCCGGCGCATCCTGCAGGGACTCCACGTCTTCCGCCGCCCCGCCTTGCCCGGGTTCCCTGTCCTCCCGGCCGCCTTCTTCCTCTTCCCCGCCGGTAGGGGCGGCCGTCTCCCATCTGGACTTTGCCTCCTCAAAACGCGCCTTGGCCGTGGTTTCAATCTTCTGGCCCAAACGCAGCAATTCGTACTCCAGCTTTTCCTCCGACAGCAATTCCGGCTGCCTTACCCCTGCCAGGCGGATTTCCGGTTCCGGCAGTTCCTGCCGCGCCTCACACAGTTCCCACAGCTGGCACAAGGCGTCATCCAACAACAACTTAAGCCGCGCCGGATCCTCCACCGGCGGCGCGCCCCCCTCTTCCTGCCGTTCCTCAATTTGTTCCTCTTTCGTTCCTTCTTTTGTTTCTTCCCCGGCCTTTGAACCGAACCACCGGGAAAGTATGGAATTTTTTAAACGCATGCCACTTCACCTCCCAAGTCCTTACGCAAACTTCCTTCCAAAATAATAATCGCAGTTCTCTAATTACATATTATCAACTATACCCACCACTTGTCAAGAAACTATCGACTTTTATTTTCGCATCCTACCGGGCATACCCGTCCACATAAACGGTTGAATTTGTCGCCTCGTCCCTGACCTCGATTTTCATTTCCCGGGAATAATCCAGGGGGAAGAGGAGCGGCTGCAAGTCAAACTCCTTTAACACCGCTTCCCGAGTCCACGCCTCCAGTTCGTCCGGTTCCTCATAATGCTTGGAATTCGTGCGCGCCATGCCCTTTTCGGACACGTCGGTCACGCTTATGGCACGCACGGAATAATCCGCCAGCCCTTTTTCCGTCTCCACCCCGTATTCCCCCAGCAGCCCGCACGTCCTGGTAAAGAACGGATACACCACCATCCTGTTGGAAAAATATGGTGCCTCCGAAGTAACCTCCACGAAGCCGAGCGGCAGGTGCTGGCGGAGATTTTCCATTCCCATGTCCTCCACGTCCGCCCCATAAGCGTCCAAAAGGGCATCCTTTTCCTCGTCCGTCAGCTTCAGGACCGTGTCCGTGACGCCGTCCGACCACTGAAAACGTGCATCCGACACGCGTCTGATTTGTCCGGCCAGATAGGCAATGTCCTTGTACTCGTCCGTATCATATACGGAGGCAAAACTTTGCAGGTCTCCCTCGCCAATCGGATACTGACGGTAGAACTCGCTTCCATTTTTCATGCGGTAACGAACGGTCACTTTGGAAACGCCGCCCGCCCCCTCCACCGAGTCCGCTTTTGTCATGCCGTTTTCTGAAACCAGGGACGTAATCCACGCAAAAGCGGCATCCTTCCCTTCCGCCGTCAGCGCGTACTTGTCGAGCTGCCGTTTCGTCTCATACTGCTCCCCTTTTTCCAAGGCGCGCATATACCCCTCGTAATCCATGTCCAATCCGGCAATGCTGACCCCGATTTCCTCTACCTCGTCCCATTCCGGCACGAAGGAGTCAAACGAGGACGCGCCCGCCAAAAAAAACATGCCCGTCAACGCGGCCGCCGCGCATTCCAAAGCAAGCTGCCATTTTCTTCGCAGGATTCTTGCGGACAATTTCTTTTTACCGCTTCCCACGCACCATTCCAGCAAAACATGCGCCGCCAGCGCGAGCATCGCGCCGACCAGCGCGCCAGCCACGCAACCTGCCACGGGACATGTTTTAGAAAGCCCTGACAGCTCCACAAACAGGCTCCCTCCCCACGCCCCGGAAAGAAAAGAAAGCAGGACCATTGCCACCCGCTCTGCCAAGGGGAGGGCAAACATCCTTCCCACCCGCTCCGTCCTCCTTTTCTCCCGTGCCATGGAAAAAAGAAGAAGGGGAAGAAAAATCCATGCCGCCACGGCCATGACGTGCAAGGCGGACGGCACGTACTCGAGCACCTCCTGCTTGTCAAACAAATTCTGCCCGGTCAGATGCCCGGCCAAAAACAAGGGAGACAAGACGATATCCAATTTTTCAAGCAAGGGGATTTTATAATAAGCGTGAAAATTTGTTTCCGCCCACGTGACAAATACGTTTTCAACCAGGATATGCCCATACCCCAGGCAGAGCGCGTACCCGAGAATTGCCGGAAGGATGTTCCCGCAAATCGAAAGGAAGAAAATTCCGATATGGTAGAACACGAGGAACACCGCCGTAAACGCCAGGATGCCATGTCCCGTATAACTGGACGAATACGGCAGAAAATCCACGTCCAGGTTCGCCTCGAACAATCCGCAGGCCGTCACCACCAGCACGAGGGGAATGATAAAATGTAAAAGCCCGTGCACGTACCGCCCCCAGAATATCGTGTTTTTCCGAACCGGCAGGCTATGGTAAAAATCCAGCTTTTTCGGCTGCAATAGGTAAAAATATTCCAAAAAGGAAATGGCCGCCCCGAGTCCGGCGCAAATCCACAAAAGTTCCTGGCTGCCGATGCCAAAAAAACAAGATTCCGTGTCAAGTCCCAGCCTTGCCATCGTCATCAGGGCGTATCCCGCCAGAACCCCCCAGGACAAAAACGCCACGACATGACCCCTGCCCGCTTCCTTTACCCATTTAAGAAAGTACTTTTCTGATGTCATATCCCGCGCCCTCCATTTCCGCGATAAACATTTCCTCCAGGTTCAAAGGAACCTCGCCTACAAAAACCGGGTTTTGTCCATTGACAAGTGCCAGAATTTCGTCCGCGTCCCCCCTCGTAACCAACGTGATAAACCGCGCGTCCTCATGAAAGCGCACGATTTGCGGATGCCTCCTTATGCCGTCCAACTCGGCCTTTAGCGGGAACACGCACTGGAATTTCCTGACGTTTCCCGCCTGCGCGCGAAAGTCTCCCGCCGTGACCACGCCGCCTTTGTGAAGAATGGCAATATTTCCGCAGACGTCCTCCAGCTCCCCCAGCTTGTGCGAGGCCACGACAATGGTAAATTCCCGCGCCTTCATCTCCTGCCGGAACAGGTTTTTCATGATTTCCGTGGCAATCGGATCCAGCCCGTCGAACACCTCGTCACAAAAAAGGTATTTCGTGCGGGAACACAATGCCAGTATGAGGAACGCCTGCCGCCTCATCCCCTTTGAAAACGTCCGTATCGGCTGCAGCATGTCCAAATTGAGTGACTCCGCCATATACGAGACGGACTCTGCATCCATGTCCGGATACTGCTTTCCAAAAAAATCCGCCATCACCCGGATGGACGCGTTCGGGAAATAATACGGGTCGTCCGGCAAGTAAAAAAGTTTTTCCTTGCACGACGGCGAAAAGGGGGCCTCCTCCCCGTCCAACCGTATCTCTCCCCCGTCCGCCTCAAGAACGCCGGAAAGCACCCGAAGCAGCGTCGTCTTTCCCGCCCCGTTCGTCCCAAGCAGCCCCAACATGGTGCCGTCCCCGATTTCCAACGAGACGTGGTTTACCGCACAAACGTCGTCAAAATATTTTGTCAAGTCATTGATTTTAATCATAAGCCTTCCTTTTCTGCAAGCCCTCCTTTTATAACCTTCCCCATGCGTCCGGCCCATTGCCGCAGGTTCAGCCTCATCAGCCATGAATCCTTGCTTAAAGGCCAGCCCCGAGCCGTTCCTCGATGCCTTCCTTGGCATCCTCCTTGAATTCCTCTTTCAACCCGGCCTTCATCTCTTCCTTGGAACCCGACTTTATTTTCAATTCTTTGTCCAAGCCGCCCTCAAGACCGGTCTCCATTTTTTCCTTTACTTCCTCTTTCAATTCTTCCTTCAGCT
>Ga0073906_1004105_pt1 | contig 15210 bp, 16 predicted proteins | sample Inofromicrocosms_FD_65485 | JGI IMG/M metagenome (GOLD analysis project Ga0073906, IMG submission 65485) | Mouse cecum microbial communities from Vienna, Austria - Inoculum for glucosamine and mucus D2O microcosms | ecosystem: Host-associated > Mammals > Digestive system > Large intestine >... | reverse complement strand
TCCTGGTACTCCGCCCGCTGGAAGCCCTCCGGCAGCGTCTCGCCGATGGTCTGCTGGATCACCCGGGGGCCGGCAAAGCCGATCAGCGCCCCCGGCTCCGCCAGGATCACGTCCCCCAGGGAGGCGAAGCTGGCCGTGACGCCGCCGGTGGTGGGGTCGGTGAGCACGGAGATGTACAGCAGCCCCCGCTTGTCAAAGCGGCCCAGGGCCGCGCTGGTCTTGGCCATCTGCATCAGGGACAAAATCCCCTCCTGCATCCTTGCCCCGCCGCTGGCGGAAAACAGGATCAGCGGCAGGCGGTTCTTCTCCGCGTACTCGATGGTCAGCGTCAGCTTTTCCCCCACGGCGGCGCTCATGGACCCCAGCAGGAACTGGCTGTCCAGCACGCCCACCACGCAGCGGCGTCCGTCGATGGTCCCCACGGCGGAGACGGCGGCCTCGCTGAGGCCGGTCTTCTGCCGGGCCTCCGCCAGCTTCTCCCGGTAGCCGGGAAAGGACAGGGGGTCCTGGGCGGCTATTTTGGGATACAGCTCCCGAAAGGAGCCGTGGTCCAGGGTGATGCCCAGCCGGTAGTACGCGCCCACCGGAAAGTGGTGGCCGCAACGGGGGCAGAGATACAGGTTCCGGGATACCGCCTGATGGCTGCTGTCCTGCCCGCAGCGGGGGCAGGCGACGGCGTTTTCAGGCGGGACGTACCGCTCCCGCAGGGCCTTCATGGCCAGCAGGCGGGCGCGGCGCTTGGCAAATATGCCGCTCATGTGTTCTCATCCTCGCTTTCGGACAAATGCCGGGTAAAGTCCAGCAGTTCGGGCAGATGGGCGTCCAGGCAGTCCGTGGCGCAGCCGCCCCGGACAAAGGCGGCGTGGTGCATCAGCTGGTAGCACAGCTCCGCCGTGGTGGGGAAGCCCTCCAGGGCGAACTCCTCCAGGCACCGGCGCATTTTCCGGATGGCCTCCAGCCGGGTGGGGGCGTGGACCATCACCTTGGCGGCCAGGGAGTCGTAGTAGGGCGGCAGGGGGCAGCCCTCGTACAGCCCCGTGTCCACCCGCACGCCGGGCCCGCCGGGCAGATGCAAAAACTCCGTCCGTCCGGGGCAGGGCCGGAACCCATTGGCGGGGTCCTCGGCGTTGATGCGGCACTCAATGGCGTGGCCGGTGCAGGCGATGTCCTCCTGGGCAATATCCAGGGGCAGGCCGGAGGCGATCCGCAGCTGCTGGCGGATCAGGTCCACGCCGGTGACCAGCTCGGTGATGCCGTGCTCCACCTGGATGCGGGTGTTCATCTCCATAAAATAGAAGTGCTCCCCGTCCGGGTCCAGCAGGAACTCCACAGTGCCGGCGTTGACGTAACCCACGGCCTTTGCCGCCCGGACCGCCGCCTCCCCCATCTCCCGCCGCAGCTCCGGCGTGAGGCCCCAGGCGGGGGCCTCCTCCACCAGCTTCTGGCTGCGCCGCTGGAGGGAGCAGTCCCGGTCCCCCAGGTGGACCACATTGCCAAAGTTGTCCGCCAGGATCTGCACCTCGATGTGACGGGGGTGCAGCACCAGCTTTTCCAGATACATCTCGTCATCGCCGAAGCAGGCCCGGGCCTCCGCCTTGGCCTCCTTCAAGGCGGAGGGCAGCTCCGCCGGGCCGGCGCAGCGGCGGATGCCCCGTCCGCCTCCTCCGGCGGACGCCTTCAGCATCACGGGGTATCCCACCCGCTCCGCCGCCGCCAGGGCCTCCGCCTCACTGCGGACCGGGCCGTCGGAGCCGGGGGTCACCGGGACATGGGCCTCTCTCATCATGGTCCGGGCGGCGGACTTGGCCCCCGCCCGCCGGATAACGTCCCCCGAGGGGCCGATAAAGACCAGCCCCGCCTGGGCGCAGGCGCCGGCGAAGTCCGCGTTCTCGGACAGGAAGCCGTAGCCGGGGTGGATGCCGTCGCAGCCGGTGGCCAGGGCCGCCGTCAGAATGGCGGTCCGGCTGAGGTAGCTGTCCGCCGCCCGTGCCGGACCGATGCACACAGACTGGGTGGCCAGCTGGACGTGGAGGGCGTCCCGGTCCGCCTCGGAATAGACGGCCACCGTCTCAATGCCCGCCTCCCGGCAGGAGCGGAGGATCCGCAGGGCGATCTCGCCCCGGTTGGCGATCAGGACCCGCTTCAGCATGGCCGGTACCGGAAGAGGGACTCGCCGAAGGACGCCAGCTGTCCGTCGGCCTTCAGGACCTCCTCGATGACGCAGTCGCAGGGGGCCGGGACCTCGCTCATCATCTTCATGGCCTCGATCAGGCACACGGTCTGGCCCTTTCCCACCCGCTTGCCGGCGCTGACAAAGGGGGGCTGGTCCGGGGCGGGGGCGGCGTAAAAGGTGCCCACCAGGGGGGCGTCGATGGTTTCCGCCGCCTCCTGGGCCGCCGGGGCGGAAATCGGGGCCGCCGCGGGCGCAGGTACGGGTGCGGCGGATACCGGCCCGTTCCGGCCCAGCTCCAGGGTGAAGCCGGGCTGAGAGAGCTTCAGCGTCTGGAGAGAGCTGCGCTCAAAGCGGTCCAGCAGTTCAAAAAGTTCCGGATTGGTCATGTCGATCCCCTTCTTCCCGGTGAAATTCAAACCTCGTGGGACTCCAGGTATGCCTTGATGTCGCCCACGGTCTTCAGCGTGGGCAGGGCCTCGTCCTCCACCGTCACGCCGGTGGCCTCCTCAATGGCCATGGCCAGCTCCACCATCGCCAGGGAATCGGTGCCCAGGTCGTCCACCAGCAGGGCCTCGTCCGTCACTTTTTCCAGGTCGCAGGTCAGGGTCTCGGCGATCACGCCGCGCACTTTTTCAAAATCCATGGTTGTTCTCCTTATTTTGTCAAAAATGATTCATAAAATTTATCTAAAAAAATTTAGCTAAATTTTGTGAGTGTATTGTATGCGTCCGGGCCGGAATTGTCAAGCCAAAGTTTGCCGAATAAAGCGGGCGGTTTTGGGGGAGTGATGGGCATTTTAGCCAAAAAAGCGCCCGGCGCAGTCATTCTGCACCGGACGCAATCGAAACATGTGATGGAATTATGCCTCTCCGCCGCTGTCAAAGACCACCTGCAGGTGGGGATTTTCCCGGCCCGCCTCCACCAGAGCGCCCAGCAGCGCCGCGCTGTAGGCGCCCAGGTTCTGCGCCAGGGCCTCCCGCCGGTAGACGACCAGGCGTGTGGACTCCGGCAGGTCTGCGGAGAGGATATCGTAGAGGGCGTCCAGGTTTCTCCCGTAGTAGTCCGGCAGGCCCAGACGCCGGGACAGATAGTCGTGGACCTCCTCCTGGGTGGTCATCCGGCTTCCGTCAAGGACAATGGTTCTCATTGGCTACTCCTCCCCATAGAGTTGTGTAAAGCTCTCATAGTGGTCCTCTGTGTAATAGACCAGCCCGTCGTTGGAGAAGATGATGCGCTTCGCGCCCCGGCTGCTCTGGCCGATGGTGTCGATGTCGCACTCATAGTAGGTCCGGCCCTCCGCCTTGGGGAGCAGGCCCTCCCGGTTGCCGAACCGGTCGCCGCCGATGGCGCACCCCGGCGCGTAGACCTCCACGCTGCCGCCGCTCCAGCCCAGGTCCCTGGCCTCGTTTTTGGTGATGTAGTTGCTGGGCAGATGGTCGTAGAGATGGAGGTAGAGGGAGACGTCCTCCTTGCTGTTATAGGTGCCGTCCTCGTCCAGCTCCGGGGCGGCGGGGTCCTCCCACTGCACGTCCTCCGTCCCGGCGGTGGTGCCGGGATCGTCCTCCGGGGCCGCTGCGTCCTCCGGCACTGCCGTGTCCTCTTGGGAGGGACTGTCCACAGTGTCGTTGGCCGTCAGCTCCGGCAGATAGGTGACCACGGCATCGGAAATGTTGTCCGCTCCGCCGCATGCGGCCAGCGTCAGGGCCGACAGCGTCAGCAGGATGGAAAATAGCTTCTGTTTCATATGCACCTCGAAAAGTTGTCATTGTCTTCCGGGCGGGCCCCTGTTCTTCCCGTGCCCCCCGCAGCGCTGGTCTTTAGGATAGCAGAAAGCGCCGGGTTTGACAAGCCCCTTTTCCCACCAGCCAGGGGCCGCATCCCGTGCAGGATGGCGGGGCGGTCATGGCAGGAAAGCGTGGGAAATACTGAATGGGCGTGTATAATGTCGTTATGTAAACATAATGCAGCCGCCGGACGGTGGAAATCTCCGGCACAGGGGATGTTGGGAGCTGTGGGAAAGTCGGGAAGCCGCTGTGATCGGAGGCGGGCCGTGTGTGGAAAACTCTGTGGAAAATGTTCATAACGCATTGTACTAGAAAATTATTGTGGAATTTATGTGAACTCGCGGAACAAAAGTTCGACGGAGAAGGATACAGAAGTCATTGGTTTTCCTCAGGCAATTTTGCGAAATTTGTCGAATTTTCCGGAAGGGACGGACCGCCGCAGGGCGCGTCCCCCGCCGGTCCGCCGGTATGTTCTGCATATTTGCCGAGTCATCGTGCAAAGCGGCCTGCAAAAAATACAAGCGGTTATCGCACAGACGTCCTGAGCCGGGCGGGAACAGATATCCCCTCTGTTTCCCCGGATCTGGCCGCCCGTTCTTGACAAATCCGGCGGAGGGACAGTATAATAGGCGCGAACTGACGGACAGAAAAGGAGATACATAGCCGTTATGGGAAAATTTGATAAAATGCTGCTGGTCAGCGATTATGACAACACCCTGCGCTACACAGAGACCTCCCTGCGGGGCGGGGGCGAGGCGCCGCCTGTTCATCCTGAGAATCTGCGGGCCATACACTACTGGATGGACCAGGGCGGCGCCTTCGCCATGGCCACCGGGCGCTCTCTGGCGGCCTTCCGGGCCCCGGCCAGGGACATCCCCATGAACGCCCCGGCTATTGTGGACAACGGCGCGGCCATCTATGACCTGCGGACAGAGACGTATCTGGTCAAGAGCTTTCTGCCGGACGGGTGTCTGGAGCATCTCCGGGCCGCCGCCGGCGCGTTCCCGGAGCTGTCTCTGGAGCTGTACCACGAGGGGGACCTGATCCAGGTCGTCCACCAGACGCCGTGGAACGAGCAGCACGCGAAATTGACCAGGCTGAATTACCAGGTTATCGCGGCGGTGGAGCCGGAGCTGGTGCCTCTGCCGCTGGTAAAGGCCCTTTTCGTGGCGGACATGGCCGTGCTGAAGCAGCTCTGCCGGTTTATGGCGGAGAAGGGCTGGGCGGAGCGGTACGAGCTGATTTTTTCCAGCGACCATCTGCTGGAGATGACCGCCAGGGGCGCGGACAAGGGGCGGATGGCCCTGCAGCTGAAAAAGCTGTGCGGGTGCGAGCAGCTGTACTGTGCCGGGGACCACGCCAACGATCTGCCCATGCTGCGGGCCGCGGACCGGGCCTTTGTTCCGGCCAACGCCATACCGGAGGTGCTGGAGTCCGGCGCGACGGTGGTGTGCCACTGCCTGGACGGGGCGATTGCCGAGGCCGTGGGGATCATCGAAAGAATTTGACATTTCCTGTCCGGCGTATTATAATACCCCCGAAAATCGGGCGGAGGCCCTGACTTGCTGGGAGGCATGTGTATGATACAGGCAGTTGTGTTTGATTTGGACGGTACCCTGTTGGATACGATCCCCGATATTGCCGGCTCTCTCAACCGCGCGCTGGCCGCCTGCGGCCTGCCCACCCACCCGGTGCGGGTATGCGAGCGCTTTGTAGGCGGCGGCATCCGGGAGGCGGTGCGAAAGGCTGCGCCGGAGAATACGCCGGCGGAAGTGCTGGACCAGGTTCTGTCGGCCTATCTGGCGGACTACCCGAACCACTGCACAGACACCACCCGCTGCTATCCCGGCGTCCCGCGGCTGCTGGCGGGCCTGGAGGAGGCCGGGATGGTCCTGGGCGTGCTGAGCAACAAGACCGAGGGGCCTACCCGCAGGATCATAGAAACCCTTCTGCCCGGCGTCCCGTTCCGCTGTGTGTTCGGGCGGGTGGACGGACGCCCTTTGAAGCCGGACCCTGCAGCCGCCGCGCCCGTGCTGGAGGCGCTGGCCCTGCCCCCGTCGGACATCGCCTATGTGGGCGACAGCGGGACGGATATGCAGTTTGCCCGGGCGGCGGGGATGCTGGCCGCCGCAGCGCCCTGGGGATACCGCTCCCGGTCGGAGCTGGTGGCAATGGGCGCGGAGCTGACGCCGGACAGCCCGGAGGGACTGCTGACGCTGTTATTGGCGGCGGCGTGATCTCCTCTGGCCGTCCTCCGGAGCGCCGGCAGTCTCCGCTCCACCCTGTTTCGCAATCATAAAATCGACATCCGCACAGGTAAAGAATTGAGGTGACCGGATGAATGCCATTGCCGCAGTCAGCCGTTCCTGGGGGATCGGCTGTCAGAACAAACTGCTTTTTCATATCCCCGCTGACTTACAGCGTTTTCGCCATCTGACTGCCGGCGGCACGCTGATCATGGGCCGAAAAACATTCGAGTCCCTGCCTGGGGGAAAACCGCTGCCAGACAGGCGCCACATCATCCTCTCCCGCAATCCGGATTTTGAGCGGGAGGGCATAGAAGTGGCTCACTCCATCAGGGATGTCTTTGCCCTGACGGCGGACAGCAGGACCGAAGAGCTCTGGATTTGCGGTGGGGGCGAGATCTATCGGGCATTTCTTCCCTACTGCAGCCGCTGCTATCTTACCTATGTGGATGCGGATCCGCCTTACGACGCCTGCTTTCCGGCATTGACAAGCTGTCCGGAATGGACGGTCACGGATGACGGCGGGGTTGAAACGGACGGCGTGCTCCGCTATCGCTTTGTCAATTATAAAAATCGCGCGCCTGCAGAGGCCTGATCTTCAACGATTGAAGACCCCTTGGACAGCCCGGCTGGGCCCCAAGGGGTCTTCTTTTTATCAGGCGCTGCCAGCGTGTTCCTTCCATTCTGCCAGGAGCTCCAGCGCTGTGCGGTTCAAAACCGGATGCCGGACATAGGGAGCGATCTGACACAGCGGTTCCAGCACAAATCCCCGTTTTTGCATCTCAATATGCGGAATATGCAGCTGTTCATCGTCCAGGATCAAGTCGTCATACAGCAGGATATCTAAATCCAAGGTGCGGGGCCCCCAGCGGATGACCCGCTCTCGATTCGCCGCCTGCTCAATTTCATTTAGGCGGGAGAGCAATTCATGGGGTGTCAGCAGGGTCCTGATCTTCATTGCGCCATTCAGGAACTTGTCCTGTTCCACCACGCCGTACGGCTCTGTCACCAGAAAGTCCGAAACCGCTTCCACCCGACAGCCCCGCGTATGCCGCAGGTGCTCCACGCCCATTTCCAGGTATCCCTGCTTGTCCCCCATATTGGAGCCCAACGCAATATAGGCCGTATGCCATCCCCGCTCGATCTCCACGGCGACGGTTTTCAAGTGCAGTCCAACCGGCGCCCAGGGCTTTTGCACCTGCAGGCGCACCCGCTCCAATCGCTCCGTCTGCAAAAGCAGCTCTTCTGCCAGACGTTCTGCCGCCGTTTCCAACAGATGGTAGGTATGTTCCTCCAGAAATCGTTTGATAAAATGACTGATCTCTCCGTAATGGATGGATCTCGTTAAATCATCAGTCTTTCCGGCCTCTCTGGTGGAGGTATACAGCACAGCCGAAATGACAAATTTCTGTCCCAGAACATTTTCCTCCGGAAATACGCCGTGTTTTGCAAAAACCTCCAGATTTTTGATCTGTATTTGATCCATAGCACCCAACCTCTTATGTTTTCTCCATTCCGGCGGACAGGATGGCCTCTGTCATCTGGATAGCCCGCCGGTTGGCCTTGACGTCATGGACGCGGACAAACGAGCACCCCTTCATAACCGCCATCACCGTCGTCACAAGCGTTCCCTCCTCCCGCTGGTCCGCCGGGAGATCGAGCGCCAGTCCGATCACGGATTTCCTGGAAGTTCCCAAAAGAATGGGGTAGTGCAATCGCTGAAACCGCTCTAAAAAATGGATTGTCTCCAGATTCATTTCGTATGTCTTCCCAAATCCGATTCCGGGGTCCAGAATAATTTTGCTGTCAGCAATTCCAGCCGCTTTCGCTAATTCCACGCATTCTGCCGTCTCCCGCAGCATATCCTCATAAAAATCCGTGTACGCCGCTGCAGCTTTGTTGTGCATCAGGCAGCAGGCCGTCTGTGTGCGGGCGATCAAGTCCGCCATCCCGGCGTCATACTTCAACCCCCAGATGTCGTTGACCAAATCCGCGCCGGCCTGTATGGCAGCCTCCGCAACCTTGGCCTTGTATGTATCAATGGATACAGGAAGCCCCGTCTCCTTTTTGACCAGCTCCACAACCGGCGCGATCCGCTCGATTTCCTCCTGCTCTGAAATCTGCCGGTGGCCCGGCCTGGTAGACTCTCCGCCAATATCCAGAATGTCCGCCCCATCCTCTGCCATCTCCAGCGCGTGAGCCAACGCGGCGTCCTTTGTGTTCCACCTGCCGCCGTCTGAAAAGGAATCCGGCGTCACATTCAGGATCCCCATAATATAGGTGTGGCGCGCTGTATCAAATTCCCGGTTTCCAATATTCATATTGTCTCCTTTTAGACCTGTGCCTTAATAGGTGATTTCCCGATTTTTCTTTTCCTCCGGCCAATCGCATTCGTCCTGCGCCGGACAGAAAAAACAATTCCTGGACAGCTTGTCCGCCCGGTAAAACAACGCAGGCAGCGTGTTTTTTTCGGCAGCTGCCGGTTTGCTCCGATGGCAGAGGATCAGCCGCAGGATATCGGACCGCTCCTGCCGGTCAAAGCCGCAGTCGATAAGAATGCCCTCCGCGATCTCCGCGCCCGCCTGCTCGTGCGGGATATTCTGCTGATATTGCAGGTGGCGGCCAATGTCGTGCAAAAGTCCTGCCGCATACACCTGTTCCTGGTTGACCGGCAGTCCCTGCTCCGCCGCTAACAGACAGGTCACCCGCGCTACAGTCAAAAAATGCTCCGGCGTATGCCGGCAAAACTTCCGCCCCGCCTCACAGCGGCGGATCTCCGCCAGGCAGGCCTGATAGCTTGGATGCCGCCAGATCCGGTTGACTCGTTCCCTTCTCACAGCTGCTTTACCATAGCCAGGAAGCGGTCCTGCAAGTCCCGCTGTTCCTGAAATATCCCCAGCGCTGTCAAGGTCACGGTCCTGCTCCCCGGCTTTTTGATCCCGCGCATGGTCATACACGTATGCTCCGCTTCCAGCATAACGATCACACCCTTCGGTTTCAGGTTTTCCGCCAGCGCCTGAGCGATCTGGGCCGTCATTTTCTCCTGGATCTGCGGCCTTCTGGCAAATACATCCACCGTTCTGGCCAGCTTGCTCAGGCCCGCAACACGGCCATCCGGCACATAGCCGATATGCGCCTTTCCATAAAATGGGAGCAGATGGTGCTCACAGGTGGAGTAAAAGGTGATGTCCTTTTCGATCACCATGTCGTCATTGGCGACCGTAAACTGTTTCTGCAGATGCTTCGCCGGGTCCTCATAGAGTCCCCCGTAAATCTCCGCGCACATACGGGCAATCCGATCCGGCGTCTCCAGCAGGCCCTCTCTTGTGATATCCTCGCCGATGCCTTCCAAAATCAGTCTTACGCCGGCTCTGATCTTGTCGTAGTCCATCATGACAAAAACGACCTCTTTTCAATAGAAATGCACCTCCATAATGTGACAGAACATATGACGAAACAGCCCTTCACAATACGAGATGCAATCTTATATTGTTGCAACGGGTGCGGTAATCACATCGTAAGACTGAGCTTTTCGTTTCGGCAGCAACTCCCCATCTGCCAAACACTTGACGCATGAAAACCTATTTTGCATATTATTCTATTTTCAGGAGGCTTACACAGTATACCACATTGCCTGGAAAAGGTCCATAGTTTTCTCAAAATATCGGGGAATCTTTTTGCAGAGCACGACCGGGTCCCGGCCTGCGGAAACGCCCTCTCAGTCAGCCACAGGCTGACCGAGAGGGCGCTCCACCACTGCGCCATCCGCTCCCGGCACAGGGCGATAAATGGTGGTACCATCCACAATGCGGCAGGCGCTGACCTGCAGGCCCGCTTACGGCAGCTCTGCCACATCCAATACAGCGCCCTCCACACATAAGGCGTCTGGGGCATCCAGCACCAGAAACAGGCATGTCTCACATCCACAATGTGAGCGGGGGTGCAGGACAGAGAGCATATGCAGAGACTGGGGTCTGTCGGTCAGGTCCTCCATGGAAAAACACAGCGGCAGCGCGTCTGTAAACATGCCGCAGGGCGACTGTTTGAGAAGAATCGTTCCTGCCCCTTCTGCCGGAGCTGCAGCGCGGACATTCAGTGTGTACTGGACTTTGTAAGTTTTTCCTGGAGTCAGATAGATCTGGGCGGGAGCGCACTCGTTCCAGCGAATGGCTTTTCCCGCCCGGCTCCGTTTTCTCCAGGTCATGCGGCAGCCCGGATTCCAGCGCGCCGCTTCCTGCCGGCCTGTCAGCTGGAGGGCGCTGCTCCCACAGGCCTGCGCCCGACAGGGGGGCGGAGGGCAGGGGAACGGAGGACGGGGGGGCGGAGGACAGGGCTCCGGCTGGCGGGGCGGAGGCGCTGCCGGGGGAAGCGGACAGAATTCCAGCACCTGGCTCAGTCTGCTTTTCAGCAGCATCTGGTTCTGGGTGACCACCTCGACAAGAGCGGCCACACTTTTGTTGACAGTCTGCACATTCTGCGGCCAGTTATGGGGATTTGTACCCAGCAAAGTTTCTAAGATATATTGCAGTTTCTCACCCTCGGCATTGAGGATATGGCTCAGGGCAAGCTCCTCCATGGCGATAGACGCAATAATCATGGTCAGAGCCTCCTCTCGTGTCATACCCGCCCCGTTGGGCGGAAAGGAAGGCATCGACATATTCAAAACTCCATCATGCGTTCCGGGTCGTGCCGGAACGAGAATGCGCGGCAAGATATCCATGCCGCTGCTCTACTCTATGACAGCCGGGGCGGCTCTGTTCCAGCAGGAACGCTCCAGCCGGCGGATGCATAGACTATCCCGAATGCGGCTCTGCGGGAGCAGATAATGAAGTATAGAAGGAGGTCCCTCTATGGTAAGCGTCAGCCTGTGTATGATCGTAAAAAACGAGGAGGACGTACTGGCACGCTGTCTGGAGAGCGCGGCGGATCTGGTGGACGAGATCATCATCGTGGATACCGGCTCCACCGACCACACCAAGGAGATTGCCGCCCGGTTTACTGGCCAAATCTTCGATTTCCCCTGGCAGGATGATTTTTCCGCCGCCCGAAACGAGTCCTTTTCCCATGCGTCCATGGATTACTGCATGTGGCTGGACGCGGACGACGTGCTGCTGGAAGAGGACCGAAAGGCATTTCTTGCCCTAAAGGAGACGTTGGATCCCGCCGTTTCGGTGGTTATGGCGCCCTACCACGCCGGATTCGATGAGAGCGGCCATGTAACTTTCTCCTACTATCGGGAGCGCCTGATCAAAAACCATACCGGAATGCGCTGGACAGGAGCTGTCCATGAGGCGATCACACCGTTTGGAAAAGTCCTGCATGCGGATTTTGCTGTCACCCATCGCAAGACCCGTCCCTCCGACCCTGACCGGAACCTTCGGATCTATGAGGCGCAGCTGGCCGCCGGAAAGAGTCTGGAGCCCCGCCAGCAGTTTTACTATGGACGGGAGCTGTACTACCACCACCGCTGGGCGGAGGCGCTGGCCGTCTTTGAGCAGTTTCTGGAGGAAGGCCGGGGATGGGTGGAAAACGAGATCGACGCCTGCTGCCACTGCGCCTATTGTCATAAGGAGCTGGGCCATGACCAAGCGGCGTTGGCGGCCCTGTTCCGCACGTTTGCCTATGACCGCCCCCGGGCCGAGGCCTGCTGCGAAATCGGGTCCTGGTTTTTCCAGCGGGAGCGGTACCGTCAGGCCGCCTACTGGTATGCCCTGGCCCTGACCTGCGCCAGGGACGACAGCCGGGCGCATTTGTCTCCCCGGACTGCTACGGCTACCTCCCCTGCATCCAGCTGTGTGTCTGCTACAGCCGTCTGGGCGATCCGAAACGAGCGGAGGTCTTTAACGAGCTGGCCGCGTCCTGCAAACCGGATTCGCCGGCAGTCTGCCACAACCGGGCAGTTTTCCAGAGCCTGCCGGAACAGATGGTGTAACTCCATACCCACTCTGCAGGACTGCAGGTGTGTCTATGGCAATCTGCAAAATTGCTGCCACTTTGTCAGGAATTTTGAAAAAATCACAGGAAAACCAGTTATCTGGGCAAAAGCAAGCAGAACGGCACCGGGAATATTTCTCGGGCCGTTCTGCTTGTTTCAGCGGATCATGATAAATGCAGCCAGCGGCAGGAACGTACTTTCTGCCGCCGGCGCTTTGTTTAGCAGACAAAGTCAGCGCAGTGCATAAGTGCTTTTCCTGCTGCGCTCCATATCCGCATATCTTCCAAATAATTCATCCTGTTTCTGTATAAAGTCACAAACTTTTCGTCTGTTCGCCTACCAAAGCACATCCTATTCATTCTGTTTATGGATAGCCATACGCAAATCAAAATAGCTGCTTGAACGAATCCAGCAGCTCCGCAGCCACATCCGTCAACGGCAGGCGGCGGGACTTGATATAGCCATACTGTGCGGAGACGGTACAATCTGCCAGGCGCAGCAGGCGGATATCCGGCCAGGCCCTCCTGCTCTGGAACGCCTCCGGCAGATCGGCAATCAGCCCCACTGCCGTCGTATTCTGGATGATGCTGTAAAATAAATTGCTGTAATTGACCTTCACCTCTCCGTTTACCCGGTTGCCCAGGCCAAGGACGTGGGGCAGGCAGTGGCTGGGGTCCTCAGCGGCGCTGCCGTACTCCACCACGGTGAAGGGAAACAACTCCCGTATGGAGATCCCGCCGGTCCTGTCATACAGCGGATTCTGGTGACCAACTACCGCGCAGATCGGCGCGTCACAGATGGGGTAATAGTCGATGGAGCGGTCAGCCAACTTCCGCTGGATGTTCTTCAAATAGGTGGAAACCGTCCCGATTACGGCAAAATCGACCTGACAGCTCTCTACCAGCGGAAGCAGCTCGCTCAAATAGGAGTAGTTTCGAAAAGAGAAATTGACAGGGATGCCGTTATAGCGCTTGACCAGATTGGCAAACACCGGCGTGGTCCAATTGCTGTTCAGCGTGGCGACCCGCAGCGAGAGCCGGGCAGGATAGTCCGGGGTGTGGAGGAATTGTGCCAGCTGTTCATACTCCCGCTTGATAATGCGGAAATGATCAATGACTGCATTTCCTTCCGGCGTGGGGATCACGCCGGAGGCAGAGCGGATAAACAGCGGAAACCCCAGCTCCCGCTCGATCTGCTTGACGGCATGGCTCAGGTTGGGCTGGGATACATAGAGATTCCGCGCGGCCTGGCTGAAAGAGCCGGTATCCGCAATCTCCACCGCGTAAAAAAATTGTTCAATCTTCACAATTTGCCCTCCGTTCCGCTGGACCTATTCACACTTTTTATCTATATAAATCGAAATTATATATTTGCCGTCAAAAAAAGTCAAGTGTACAATACAAACAAGCCAACGCAGCAAATAAACGCTGATTTTATGCAAAAGGGAGGGTATACATGGAGCAAATTCATTTTATGACCGCTTATCTGGATCAGCACAGCAAAGACTATACGGAGATGAGCGACACGATCTGGGCCTATGCGGAGCACCGTTTCCAGGAGTACAAATCTGCGGCGCTCCAGCAGGCGTATCTGGAGCAGCAGGGCTTCCGCATCCGGGCAAACCTGGCCGGCGAGGAGACCGCGTTTATTGCGGAATACGGCGCGGGGAAACCCGTCATCGCCTTCTGCGGCGAATACGACGCCCTGGCCGGACTGTCGCAGCAGGCCGGCGTCCCCCGGCGGGAGCCGCTGCCGGATCAGCCCTATGGACGCGGACACAATCTGCTGGGAACCGGGTGTCTTGCCGCCGCAGCGGCGCTGAAGGCCCGCATGGAGGCGGAGGGACTGACTGGAACCGTCCGCTACTACGGGTGCCCCGCCGAGGAAAACGCAGGCGGAAAAGCCTTCCTGGTGCGGGAAGGGTACTTCGACGACTGCGATATTGCGCTCTATTGGCATCCGTTCGCCTATAACCAGGTGGTGTATGGCAGCTCCAACGCCAACTTCCGGGTATTCTTCACGTTCCACGGCACGGCGGCCCACGCGGCCAGCGCGCCCCATCTGGGCCGGTCGGCCCTGGACGCGGTGGAGCTGATGAACGTAGGCGTCAACTACATGCGGGAGCATATGATCGACGAGGCACGGGTCCACTATGCCGTCACCGACACCGGCGGGGACGCCCCCAACGTGGTCCAGCGGCAGGCCCAGGTGCTCTACGCCATCCGCGCCCCGGAGCTGGGACAGGTCAGGCACCTCTATGACCGCATTGTCAAAATCGCCCAGGGCGCGGCGCTGATGACGGAGACCACGGTGGAAATCAAGCAGGTGGCCTCCTATGCCAACATGCTCTCCAATACTGTGATCTGCCGGCAGATGGAAAAATACTTTGCCCAGCTGCCGCCCGTCCAGTACACGCGGGAGGAATTGGCTTTTGCCCGGCAGTTCAAGCAGACGCTGCTGGAGGAGGACCGGGAGGGGCTGGAAAATGGCGCAAAGGCATTCTTTGGCCGCGAGCTGGCTCGGGAGCAGCTGACACAACCCATCTATACGGCTATGGCGGAGAACAACAAGCATATCGCCATGAAGGGTTCGGCGGATTTGGGGGACGTAAGCTGGAAAGTACCTGCCGCTTACTTCTATGGCGCCTCCTGGGCCGCCGGGACGCCGCCCCACTCCTGGCAGGCTGCCGCCCAGGGGAAGTCCGGCATTGCCCACAAGGGCATGCTCCACGCCGCCAAGGTGCTTGCCTGTGTTGGCTATGACTTCCTCACAAGCCCCGACCTGGTGCGGCGGGCAAAGGAGGAGCTCCTGAAGACATTGGACGGAGAGGTGTATGTGTGCCCCCTGCCGCCGGAATGCAAACCGGAAGTATGGTAAAAAACCAGCGCCTGCATCAAACAAAAACTTAGGAGGAGAAACACTATGACACAAATGACGCTATGCCTGATCCTGTTTATCCTGACGCTCATCGGCTTTGCCGTTGGCAGCAGCTACGTATCCATTACGGTCATCTCCCTCATCAGCATGATGGTCATGGTCCTCACCGGCTGTCTGGAGCCGGCCACGGCCCTG
>Ga0073906_1004102_pt1 | contig 15215 bp, 11 predicted proteins | sample Inofromicrocosms_FD_65485 | JGI IMG/M metagenome (GOLD analysis project Ga0073906, IMG submission 65485) | Mouse cecum microbial communities from Vienna, Austria - Inoculum for glucosamine and mucus D2O microcosms | ecosystem: Host-associated > Mammals > Digestive system > Large intestine >... | reverse complement strand
TTACAGTTCCTGTCCCCGATTCAAGCTTTGAATCGAAAAATTTCGTAATTTCGCACTGGCCAGTTGACTCCGCCTATGTCCGACTGGTGTCAGGGATTTGGTAATGGCAAAAATATTTGTTAAGTTTGCTGAATAATCATCATGAAAAAACAGCGTATATGTTAAGCAAAAAGAGACTGATCGCGGTGATGCTGGTGTGCGGCATTTGTGGCTACGCCATGGCATCCGAACCGGAAGTGGAGAATCCCGACAGCACGGGATTCAAATTCACCGATGTGAAAATCAACGCCCACGGGCCTGTGAGCGACCAGAACAAGTCGGGCACATGCTGGGCTTTCTCGGGACTCTCCACCCTCGAAGACAACATTCAGCGCAAGACCGGCAAGCACATCGACCTCTCGGAGATGTATATCGTCCGCAACGCCTATATCGAGAAGGCAAAGAAATGGATGCGCATGAACGGCAAAATGAACTTTGCCCAGGGCGGAAGCTTCGGCGATGTGCTCGAAATGAGCAAGAAATATGGCGCCGTTCCCGAGTCGGTATACTCTGGCCTGAACTATGGCGAGGAGAAACATTCCCATTATGAACTCGCCGAAGCCCTCGAGGCATATCTGCAGGCTATCCTCAAACGCGGTTCCAAGAACTCCAAGCTGAGCACCGCCTGGCTCCCCGGATTCGTCGGCATCCTCGACGCTTACCTCGGCAAAGCCCCTGAATCGTTCGAATACGAAGGCAAGACATACACTCCGCAAAGCTTCGCCAAGGCCATAGGTCTCGAACCCGACAACTTCATGAATGTGGTGAGCTTCACTCATCATCCCTTCTACGAGAACTTCATTCTCGAAATTCCCGACAACTGGGCATGGACATATTCACAGAACGTTCCGATGGAGGAGCTGGAACAGATTGTGGACAATGCCATCGACAAGGGGTATACCGTATGCTGGGCAGCCGATGTGTCGGAAGGGGGATTCAAATGGCGCAAGGGTTATGCAGTGCTTCCCGCCGCCAAGTCTGACAAAGACATGACCGATACCGAACTCAGCCGCTGGGTAAAACTCAGCGACAAAGACCGCGAGAACAAGAAATACGAAATCACCGGCCCCGTGGCTGAAGAGAAGGTTACGCAGGAAAGCCGCCAGACCGCCTTCGACAATTTCGAGACTACCGACGACCATGGCATGGTGATCGTGGGCTCTGCAAAAGACCAGGAAGGCAACAAATACTACAAGGTAAAGAACTCCTGGGACACCAACCAGCTCTACGACGGTTATCTCTATGTCTCAATGCCATATTTTCTGGCCAAGACCATCGGCGTAGGCGTCCACAAGGATGTCATTCCCGCCTCGATATCCAAGAAGATGAAATAACGCCTTGCCGCGCCAACTATTACCATACAGGCCATTCCCGGACCTCCAGGAATGGCCTGTAATATTTTTCCACAGTACACTAAGGCTCTGTTCCTTAAATATCAGGCCATGCTCCCGGTGTGGCTCATGCCGAGATAAACCACGGAGGAACCGATCATGAAGACTCCGATGCCGATGCCCAGAAGGAACAGTATGTGCGGCACACACAACGCCACAACCGCAGCGGCCACGCCCAATACCATCAGGATGATTCCGAAGACATTCTCCGGATTTCCCTTCTTACTGAGATTCGCTTCCTCGCGGCCGGCGGGATAATCTTCGTAAATTATGACATTCTCATCACAGATCATGACCTTCTCTTCAGAGTCCTTGCTGTCGGCAACCAATGCGTCCGCCTCAGCCTCGCGTCTGGCCACTTCTGCCGCCGAAGCCTCCTTATAAGCTGCCGGATCCAAGGCTAACGCGGAACCTGCATCTACAAACGACAGCAATTTCTTTCGGCTGAAATTCTCCTCCAAAGCATGATAAAGGTCGCGCACGTATGGCTGCGTCCATGTCTCCTTGCCGCGAATCTCTATATTGCCGTTGTCTTCCTCAAACAGTCCGGGAGATTTCTCCATCGCATACCTTACGGTATCCAGTGTCCTTGTCTTGCCGGCTTTGCTGATGATAAGGTCAAGTATGATTCCGCGCACTCCCTGCACGTCCTCAGCCTCTATCAGGGCATCTATCTTCTTATGTCTCTCCATAGCATTCCTCTTTGGTTCCTCTTTGTTCTATAAAACATGACCGGAATCAAATAGTTTGGAACGCAACGGGGAAGGGCCTATGATTTATCTTTCAGGGCTTCCTGCAATATATCGGCCTTAGCCTTGCCCACCACCTTTACAACATCCTGATAATCAGCTTGTTTAAGGCGTTTTAGCGATTTAAATTCCTTCATGAGCCTGGCGGCGGTTGCAGGTCCTATACCTTTTATGCCGTCGAGCATGCTCGCTGTCTGGCCTTTGCTGCGGCGGTTCCGGTGATGGGTTATGCCGAAACGGTGCGCCTCGTCGCGCAATGCCTGTATCACCCTCAGACTCGGCGACTTCTTGTCGAGGTACAACGGATACTGGTCGCCAGGATAATATATCTCTTCGAGTCGTTTGGCAATACCTACCAGCGACACCTCACCCCGGATACCCATCTCGTCGAATGCCTCCACGGCGGCGCTCAGCTGCCCTTTGCCGCCGTCCACAACCACCATCTGCGGCAACGGCTCTCCCTCGGCCATCATCCGCGTATACCGACGGTGAAGTACCTCCTTCATCGACGCGAAATCATCTGCCCCCACCACTGTCTTGATATTGAAATGCCGATAGTCGCGTTTCGACGGCTTGCCGTCGCGAAAAACCACACAGCTCGCCACCGGATTCGTGCCCTGAATATTCGAGTTGTCGAAACATTCTATATGTCTCGGTTCCGTCGGCAGCCGGAAGTCAGACTGCATGCGTTTCATCAGCAGATCGGTGCGGCGGTCGGGATTCAGTGCCTCTCTCTCCCTTTCCCGGTCGCGCATATACTGGGCCACATTCTTCTCTCCCACCTCCAGGATGCGCTTCTTGTCGCCACGCTGCGGTATCGTGAACTTGACACCCCTGAACTCCACATCTGGCAGAAAAGGCACCACCACCTCCTCAGACTCCCTACCGAATCTGTTTTCCACCTCCGCAATGGCCCGCGACAGTATCTCCTCGCGCGTCACCTCCGCAGAACTGTTCCTGCGGAACTCGAGATTGAGACTCTGCGTCACGGCTCCCCGATGCAGATGCATGAAATTGACGAAAGCCCTGTCCTCATTCTCCACATATGCGAACATGTCTACATCCGGTGTGGTGCGCTCCCCTATGGTGCTCTTCGCATTATACTGCTTTACCGACTCATATTTGAGCTTTACCTCCTGCGCCTCCTCAAACTTCCATTGCTCCGCCAGCCTGTTCATCTCATCGAGGAGCGAGCGTTCCAGCTCTACTGTCTCGCCGTTGAGTACCTGACGTACACGTCCTATATATTGGCCATATTCCTCGGGACTTATCAGCCCCCGGCATGCTCCTCCGCATTTCTTGATATGATAATCCAGACACAACGAATACTTGTTATGGCCTATTCCCGATTCATCTATGGCATGGCGGCAACTGCGCAACGGGAATGTATCGCGTATAAGCTCCAGGACAGTCCTTGCTGACTGCACGTTGCTATAAGGACCGTAATATCGTGCGTTCAGACCTTTCTCGCGGGTCATAAAAACCCGGGGGTACAATTCCTTGGTCACCACAATCCAGGGATATGACTTGTCGTCCTTCAGCAGCACGTTATAATGCGGCTGATACTCCTTGATCATGGCATTCTCAAGGTGCAGTGCATCCTCCTCGCTATGTACCACGATAAAACGGAGGTCGGCGATATTGCGGACGAGCATGTTGGTACGGTTCGAGTCGTGACGGCGATTGAAATAGCTCGACACACGGCGTTTAAGCCGTTTAGCCTTCCCCACATATATCACCTTGCCGGTGGCGTCTATGTACATATAGACGCCCGGCAAGTCGGGAAGGCTCAGAATCTTCTCGCGGAGCTTAGGGCCGGGGCGATTGTTGACCACATCCTCCCGGCTACGTTTCTCCTTGATCTCGACATCGAAACCGCCGAGTTCATCGATATCCCTTCCGGAAGCGGCAAGGAGCTCGCCTATGCCACCTAAAGAAACCTCCGATGAAGTCTTTGCGGATTCATCGGAGTATTTCTCTACAGTATCGTAATTGAAGTTCTCAGACATATAGTCATCAACGTTACGCTTGAGAATTCAGAAAGTCAGGAGGGAAGTAACCTCGCATTCAGCGGGGAGGTTGTCGCGGCCTTTGAGGTCGGCGAGCTCCACAACGAAGTTGATGTAGACTTTCTTCGGGTTCATCGACTTTACGAGGTCGTAGCAGGCGCGCATGGTACCGCCGGTGGCGAGAAGGTCGTCATGCAGAAGCACCACATCATCACTGTTGATGGCATCGCTGTGGAGTTCGATTGTATCGACGCCATACTCTTTGGCATATGCCTTCTTGATGGTTACGGCGGGCAGTTTGCCCGGCTTGCGGGCCGGCACAAAACCGCATCCCAGCTCATAGGCCAGGATGGAGCCGCCGATAAAACCGCGACTCTCTATACCCACCACCTTGGTGATACCCTTCTCGCGATACAGGTCGGCCAACGCCTGCGACATGACATGAAGAGCCTCCCCATCTTTCAGAAGAGTGGTCAGGTCGCGGAAGATGATTCCCTTGCTGGGAAAGTCCGGAATCGTCCGGATGCTGGTTTTCAAATCTTCGAGTTCCATATTGTTTATATAAGTTTTTCTTATCAGGAGACAGCCTGCAAATTCGGGATAACCCCGATGTTCCACGTGGAACAATTTCTACATTCCGCTTTAAGTTTTTGTTCTATACTTCTCTAATTATGAGCCTGTTAGCGACCCAACAGCAAAAGAAGGATACTGATATCGGCAGGGCTTACTCCCGGTATGCGCGAGGCCTGTCCGATGGTGGCCGGCCTTATGGCCGTCAGCTTCTGTCTCGCCTCCGTGGAGATACTTTTCACTGTCATGAAGTCATACCCTTCAGGGATTCTGACATTCTCCAGCCTTTGCTGCTTCTGAGCCATGTCGGCCTCTCTGGAGATATAGCCGGCATATTTTATACGTATCTCGGCACTCTGTATTATCTCCTCGCGCCTTATCCCCTCTTCGGCCTTGTCCACCTCGAGAAGCCTTTTCTCTATCCATGGCATTCCTTTGACAAGTATACCGAAGCTCAGCTGAGGACGCTTCACGAGGTCCGAAACTTTCACGGATGCTGTCAAGGGTGCCGTTCCCAACGATTCAAGCCAGGCATTCACTTCCGCAGTCGCCTTTACATTTGTACTTGACGCCCACTCGAGCAATGCCTCTGTCTCCTTTTCCTTGAGCCGGAGACTGGCGTACCTCCTCTCATCGGCCAGACCTACTCTGTACCCTATCGGCGTAAGTCGAGAATCGGCGTCGTCCTGCCGGAGAAGAATCCTGTATTCTGCCCTTGACGTAAACATACGGTATGGCTCATCAACCCCTTTGGTGACGAGATCGTCGATAAGCACTCCTATATATGCCTGGTCTCTGCCAAGCACAAGCGGTTCTTTCCCCTGCCCTTCGAGCGATGCGTTAAGGCCTGCCATAAGTCCTTGCGCCGCCGCCTCTTCGTAGCCGGTAGTTCCGTTGATCTGCCCCGCAAAATATAGGCCGTCAACGAGTTTTGTCTCCAATGTATGTTTCAGCTGCGTGGGGTCGAAAAAGTCATATTCTATGGCATATCCTGGCCTGTAAAGCTGTGCGTCGCGTAATGCGGGAATATGTGCCAATGCCTCCGTCTGCACCTGCCAGGGCATCGAGCTCGAAAAGCCGTTGACGTAATATTCCACCGTATCCTCACCTTCCGGCTCAAGAAAGAGTTGATGCGATTCCTTGTCGGCGAAGGTCACTAATTTCGTCTCTATGCTGGGACAATAGCGTGGACCTATGCTTTGAATCTGGCCATTATACATCGGCGACTCGTCGAGGTGCGACGTGATAGCCGCATGCACATCGGGATTTGTACGCACTATCCAGCATGGCTGCTGCCGCAACCTGCGCCGTATCTCGGGCAGAAAGGAGAACTTCTCCCATTCGTCGGGGTCGCCATCCTGTCGTTCGGCAAGAGAGAAATCGATACTCCTGCCATCGATGCGTGCCGGGGTGCCCGTCTTCATACGTGCTGTCCGGAAACCATTGTCGCGAAGGCGCTCTGTAATGCCTCTGGAGCTCTGTTCGGAGATTCTTCCTCCTTCTATCTGCGTGCGGCCGAAGTGCATCATGCCGTTCAGGAAGGTGCCGTTGGTCAGCACAATCCGTGGCGCCTTAAAACGTATTCCCAACGCGGTCACAACCCCTGTTACGCGCTTGCGGCCGGCAGATTCATCCTCTATGACAAGGTCCGTGACATTATCCTGAAACATGTCGAGACCCTCGGTCTTTTCGAGAGTTCGGCGCCATTCCGAAATATATTTTTCGCGGTCGCTCTGGACGCGTGGTGACCATACTGCAGGTCCTTTCGACCTGTTGAGCATCCGGAACTGTATGGCTGTCTTATCGGCTATGATACCCATCTGGCCACCGAGAGCGTCAATCTCGCGCACAATCTGACCCTTGGCTATGCCGCCGATGGCAGGGTTGCATGACATCTGCGCCACTCTGTTCATGTCGAGCGTCACCAGCAGGGTTCTTGAACCTGTTTTTGCAGCGGCCACTGCGGCCTCGCAACCTGCATGGCCTCCGCCTACCACTATAACATCGTAATCGAATCTCATACCTCTCGGCTTTTCATCGCTGTCAGTTTATCATATAGCTGCAGAGCACGGTTCTCCGCCGCCTCCATTATGGCTCGTTCTCCCTCGCCTTTATCGTTGATACCGCAAAGATGAAGCACGCCATGGATTACCACCCTGAGCAATTCGCGCGAAAAGGGGACTCTCAACAATTCGGCATTGCTCGCCACTGTGTCGAGTGATATCTGCATCTCGCCGCTGATGAATTCGTCGCGCGAATAGTCAAACGTGATAATGTCGGTATAATAGTCATGGCCGAGGGCCTGGTTGTTGGCTTTAAGAATCTCCTCGTCGCTCATGAACACATACAGAAGTCGGCGAACCGTCAAGCCATAGCTTGCGGCCACCTCCACAATCCACTGCCGGAGCAGGGGTTGGTCAAGCGAGGGCATCGCCACATCCTGCGTCTCGAAATCTATCCTGCCTGTTTTTGACATTGCTCGCATTTTCACAACAACTACATGACACCATCCGGACCTTGCGGCTCCCGACAGCATCTGCTCAATTTTCTTCTACAAAAATACAAAATTTCCTCGAAACAATCAAGACTCGCCAAAGTGCACTCTCAAGCATCAACAACCATCACCCTGTTCACAACAAACATACTATTCTGATTTTCAGCACATTAACACATTTAATCAGAGCTTTTAACCGTCTGACGTTCGCACGAGCGGCATTTCGTGACCGCTTGTCATGAAATATTCCATTCTGAGAACAGCTCTGCGGCCTATTTTGTCGAACTTCTGATTGACTCCAGATCCTGTTGGGAAAGACCGGTAACACCACAAATCATTTTATCCTCCATCCCGGCCTCAATCAAATTCCTCGCGACCTGCGCCACTCCCTCGGCTCGTCCCTCGGCTCGTCCCTCGGCCCGTCCCTCGGCCCGTCCCTCGTCTCTCGCAGTGTCAAGCACATCGTTCTGAACCATTATCGTATCCATATGGGCATCATATGCCCTACGCTCCTTCGTCGACATGGATAAATATTGAAGTTTCTTCTTTACTTCCTGCAGTCCCGGCGTACGCGTGTTCTCCTTGACTTTTCCCGTCTTCAGGTAAGTCATCCATTCGTCGAGCGGCGTTTCCGGTATTTTGTCATATACATTGACACGCACGAGATAATATTCGGGAAATACCTCGCGTGGAAGGTGTGGAACTATCACGCCTTCCTCTTTAGTATTCACCAGCAGATCACTTCCTGTATGAATACCTTTGAATCGTGTCTCGCCATGATACACATAGTCATCACCTTGACCATAATCGCAATAGAGGATGCTTATTGAATATACCTTTTTTACCTGGTCATACTTCTCTCCTATGTTGATATGTTCCGTGATAGCTTTGCACGTGCCGTAAAGAATTCGCTGTAGATAATATAATTGCCGCGTGAGCTGAACCTCGACAATAATCAGATGACCCTTGCTATTCTTAGCCTTTATGTCCACGCGGTTGAATTTGTCTGTATCGGTTTCCTGGTTCGACTCGCTCTCTAGCAGTTCAACTATCTTCACATCTTCGCCCAAAAGCACAGAGATAAAGCCTTCGAGTATTCCGAAATTACTCTTATCCCTGAGCATATGCTTCATAGCCCAGTCAAAACGGATGTATGTATTCTCCTGCGACATAACACTTCTAATTTTTTACAAATATAACAACTACTTCCTATTATTGCAAATCAATTTTAAGGAACGCGCCCTTAAGTTATATTTCAATATTCCCTATACATGGAAGATTTGAACTATTCCCAAAATTAAGATATCATGACTCGGTAATTGCCGAAACATCACTTGTCAATATCCCTAAATATTGACCTGGCCAGCGAAAGTAGTTCTCTACATATTATGAATTTTGTTCCAAAAAATGGCCTGTTTGTTCCAAAATTAAATATCTTTCAAAATTGCTATTGTATTTTACAATTTATATATATATATTTGCAGCGATTAATATCGTCCAAAATCAAGGGAAGTATTAATTTCCATAGAAATCAATCTACAGACCATACTGCAAAGGCGCGAAATCCGAAAAGCGAATAGAGTAGGATTTTTTTAATATAGAATTAGAGATATTTGCAAATTATCAAATTCGGTTAAAGTCCGACCTAAAGACACGAGAGTAATAAACTTTAATTAAATGAGTATGAATACAAGAATTACCAAAGTACTGTATCTGGCAATCGCGCTGCTACTTACAGTGATGATGCCGGCATGTACATCATTTGATACTCCTGAATCTCAGGAGCCTCAAGAAACAACGGCCCGGGTAGATAAGGCCATTATCGGAGCCGCCGACAACTTCATGAATCTTGTCTATCCTGCGACAAGGGGAGCAAACCGGCAGGTAAAAAACGTACGACACATGCTTTCCGCTCTTACAAGAGGAAGTGCCTCGCAGGATACGCTTTTTACAGTGGTCAACTATGAGGATGAAAGCGGATTTGTTCTGATGGCGAAAACAGAAAACGGTTATGACCTCTACGCCATAGATGACAGTCACTCCATGGAGTTTACGGATACCACGTTCAACGAGGGATTGCGTTTCTACTTGTCGCAAGCACGTGCCAATGCATTCCCCGGCACAGGAACGGATTCCACGATAGTTGCGCCTCCAATAACAAGCGAAACATATGAAGTTGTAAAGCATGGGCCATTCTTAAACAATTATGTATCCAACTGGAGTCAAAGGTTCCCATATAACATATTTTGTCCTGTAGCGTATAATTCCGCAACAGGGCAATATGATAACTGTCTTACAGGATGTGTTCCTTTAGCTATGGCAATGGTTATGGCTTATCATCATTGGCCTTTGACAGCTTCAAATCATGGCTTTGATTGGGTTATTATCAATGGTAATCCAAATACATTTATACCATCATATGCCAAATATGCGTATGAGGAGATTGCAACGCTCGTAACTATGTTGGGAAATTCCGATAATCTTAAAACCACATACGGACTTTATGGAAGTTCTACACCTCTTCGAAACATTGTGCCTGTCCTTAATAAATGGGGTTTCACACACAGTGGGGATTGGAATAAAAGTACAGCTGCTGATTTAGCTCGTCAAAACACACCTGCATTGATGTTTGGGGAAGAGGATTCTAACAATCTGGACGCATCTCACGTATGGGTATGCGATGGAAGAATGTATCTGAAATATAATAGTGATTCTGGTTTGGTAGATGATACGGACTATGTACCTCGAATGTATTATCATTTTGTATGGGGCTGGGGTGGTAGATCAAACGGATACTACAGGATTGGCAGCAAAACGGGAGTAGATGGAGATCCAATCACCGGCAATACAGTGGAAACACCAAACCTTTTCGTTCATCTCAAATGTCTAACAGACATCAAGCCGATAAAATAAAACACATAACAAGTGCATAATCATGTGTCGAATGTGAAATGTAATATTTGAGCATTCTCAATGTTAGGATGAATATATCTCAAGAAATGAATACATCGTCTATGGCAAAACATGCATAAGACATTCCTCTACAAGAAACTGCATTACACACATGATTAGCGAAAAGATAACTTAATAACGAATACGATTATGAAAAAAGACAACATCGCGAAGGCATCTTTAGGGATGCTTGCCGGGCTGGCGGCATTCGCTATGCTTACCGGCTGCAAGGATGAGAATGGAGGAGGGAAGAACACTCCTTACGTGCCGATAGAACTGACGCGTTCGCAACAGGAGGTTGTGGCCACCACCAACAAGCTCGCATATTCACTGTTGGAAAAGACATGTAAAGAGGGTGAGGACAACGTGTTCGAGTCGCCGCTGAGCCTTACCACAGCCCTGGCAATGCTCGCCAACGGTGCTCAAGGAGAAACGCAGCGTCAGCTCCTCGACGCCCTCGAGGCCGAAAATCTCGATGAACTGAACAATACCTTTTCCATCCTCTCTTCTCGTCTCCCTTCAGCCGACGGCAGAGTAAGACTCAGCATCGCCAACTCTTTATGGGTCGGCAATAACTACCCCATCCTCCCCGAATATCAACAGATTCTGAAGGATTATTATAATGCCGAGGCCTTCAACATAAAGCTGGGTTCCAAGAATGCTTTGGACAAGATCAACCAATGGTGTTCGGATAAAACTGAGGGGCTCATCAACCCCTTCCTCGAGTTTCCGCCGGAATGGCCCGTCAATCTCGTGAACGCGGTATATTTCAAGGGTCAGTGGACCAATATGTTCAAGGACCATGACACAAGACTTTTCACATGCGCATCGGGCAGAAAGAAGCGTATGGAGATGATGCGTCAGGAATATGAAACGCTGTCGCGCAGCTTCGACAAATGGTCGGAGACAGCTCGTCTTCCCTACGGCAATGGAGCTTTCTACATGGAGATATCATTGCCGAATGAGGGTATTACCCCCGAGGGGCTTTTAGCAATCCGGGCATCGGGACAGACCGACCCTGAGGCCCAGGACATCATCGACAGCAACATAACCGTCACCATGCCCAAATTCAAGATTGAAACCGAAGTCGACTTTGTTGGTGCCTTAAAGGCATTGGGAGTAACTGACGCCTTCGATGATAGCCGCGCTGACTTCTCACGTATCGCCACACGCCCCTTGTACTTCAACACAGTATTACAAAAGTCTTATGTGATTGTCAATGAAGAGGGTACTGAGGCCGTGTCTGCAACATATGTCGGTGGACTCACCTGCCCCGGTCCCGGCGACCCGTTTACCGTTGACCGTCCTTTCATCTTCTCAATCAGGGAGAAAAGTTCCGGTGCTATTCTTTTCTTAGGCATCGTACGAACGCTCTGAGATAAATAATTTCGACAGCAAACATATTCAGCAATTTCTTATCGTCTCGGCAGGCTTCACACAGGCCTGCCGAGACTTTTTCTTAGAGCGGGTTCCATTAGAGATAGAGTTCATTTAATCCCTGTTGATAACTTTTTTGAAAGATTTGCAGTTTGGAGTTGTAAATAGTTTACAAAAAATAACTAACTTTACAGTCCGAAAGGAAGCACACTGAATATCGGTCCTTTCCGTTCAAAGAGCACCAATGGCAACAGAGACTTACCACACGCCGGCATTGCTGGCCGAGACCCTTGACTTATTACATCTGAACCCGTCGGGGGTATATGTAGACGCCACCTTCGGGGGTGGAGGCCATTCACGTGCCATTCTGGAAAGACTCGGGCCCGAAGGCCGTCTCTTCGGCTTCGACCGCGACATCGACGCTCTGGCCAATGTGCCCGATGACCCTCGGTTTACATTTGTACATTCCGACTACCGCTTCATACCCAACTTCCTGCAATACCACGGCGTAGAGCGAGTGGACGGCATCCTTGCCGACCAGGGTGTCTCCTTCCATCATTTCGACAGCGGCGAACGGGGTTTCTCATTCCGCGAGGATGCCCCTCTCGACATGCGCATGAACCGTAGGGGAGGACGCAGCGCCGCCGACATCGTGGCCGACAGCAGCGCCGAAGAGCTAACCCGCATCTTCCGCACATACAGCGACCTCAAGAAACCGGGTCTCATTGCCGCAGCCATTGTCAAAGCACGCTCCCTGAAACCCGTGGACACCACGTTCCGCCTGGCCGAGGCCATAACGCCGGTGCTGAATCCCAAAAGTCTCAAAAAAGACCTCGCGCAAGCCTTCCAGGCACTCAGAATTGAAACCAACAACGAACTGCGCTCGTTAAGCGACCTACTGACTAACTCCCTCTCGATACTGAAACCGGAGGGACGGCTCGCAATCATCACTTACCACAGCATCGAAGACCGCATGGTGAAGAATTTCATGCGCTCCGGAAACATCGAAGGGGAGGTGCGACAGGACATCTACGGCCGCATCCTGACCCCCTGGACTCTGATAACGCGCTCGCCCGTAACACCCTCCCCCGAGGAAGTGGAACGAAATCCACGCTCCCGCAGCGCTAAACTGCGTGTGGCAGAATTGTCTATGACTGAATAAACTATGGCAACCGACAGCGACAATAAAAAAAAGAAAGAAAAGAAACAGCGCAAGACGCCCGGCTGGGTGGCTGAACTCCGCTACGGCCAGTCGATAAGCCTCGAGTTCTTCAAGACCAACGCATGGCTAATTCTTGTGATGGTGGTGATTGTTGTGGCCCTGATGGGCCTGCGATACAAGACAAAGACCAAGATGGCCCAGATCAAGAAGCTCAACGTAGAGCTGCAACGCGCCGAAAGCCATATGCTCGACGAAAAATCGAAGTACATGTCGCTCATACGCGAAACCGAGATGAACAAGATGGTCAACGAACACGGGCTTAATCTGCAGTTCCAGGAACAACCTCCTTACCATCTTTCCAAAACCGAATAGGCCGTGAAACAAAACAACAAAAAGAACATTCTGGTACGCTATGCCGTGGTAGTGATGGTGTTCATCCTATTCGGCATAGGGATAGTATTCAAGCTTTTCAGCACCACTGTTGTCGAGGCGAGCGACTGGAACGCCCGCTCGAAGGCTGAGATGTCGCGCATCGATACCATCAAGCCTGAACGCGGCAACCTGCTCTCCGACAACGGCAGCATCCTGGCCTGCAATCTAAAGGCCTACGACATAATGCTCGACCTGCGGCACAAGAAAGTGACCGACCTGCCCTCCATACAGCAGGACAGCATCGACATGCTCGCCGACTCTCTCGACAAGTATTACCCACGGCGCAAAGACCTTAACGTACATCCCGACACATTCGCCAAATACTCATGGCACGCTCGCCTCAACAGGGAGTTCAAGAAAGACCCCGACCGACGTACGCGGGCGCTGCGTCTGGTGCAGAAAGGCTCGCAGGACGACTATGAAAGGGTAAAACATTTCCCCTTTTTAGCTCAATTTTTGAAAAGCCGGCGCACCCCCCTCTACAAGACCTCGCGCGACAAACGCATCTATCCCTACGGCCGCATGGCCTACCGCAGCATCGGCCGCGTGCATGAGATAGAGAGCACCGGGCAGATCCACGGTTATTCCGGGCTGGAGAAAGACCTCGATTCGCTCCTCTATGGCAAGCCGGGCCTCGCCAAACGGGTGGCTCTGACGAAAGGGATAGGCAACTGGGTGACAACGCCTCCGCAGCGCGGATACGACATAATCACCACCATCAACATAGATCTCCAGGACATGCTCGAGGAAGAGCTGCTGAAAATCTGCGAGGAGTCGCACGCTCTGTGGGGCACGGCCATACTTATGGAGGTGCAGACGGGTGAAATCAAGGCCATCTCCAACATGGAGCTCCTTGACAACGGCACTTACGGAGAAGCGCTCAACAGGGCGGTGCTCCCCTTCGAGCCTGGGTCGGTGATGAAACCCATCTCGCTGATGGTGGCCTTCGAAGACGGACTGGTAAAGAACGTCGGCGACCTTGTGGACTGTTCGCCATTCATGCGAACCAGCGACCCGCATGGCTCTGGCATGAAGAACATGAAGCAGGTGATAGAGCAGAGCTCCAACACGGGCATAGCGCGCGTAATTTTCCGCGGATACTCGCAGAACCCCGAGAAGTGGTATGACCGCCTGGCCGGTCTCGGCTTCTTCGAGCCTATGCATTCGGGCATCGCCGGCGAATGCACCCCGCGCATACGCCGCCTCGTCGACAAGGACAGCCGCGGCAACAACATAACCATGACGGCGCGTCACCTCGACCTTGCCCGTCAGGCCTACGGCTACAACACCGAGCTCCCTCCCCTGTTCACTCTGTCGGTATACAATGCCATAGCCAACGACGGCAAGTACGTGCGGCCTCATCTGGTGAAAGGCCTCATCGACGAGAACGGCCGCGACTCCATACTTCCCATACAGTACATACGCCCCACGATATGCTCCGAGGAGACAGCCCGCAAGGTACGGGAATGCATCCGCGAGGTGGTATGGGGCGAACATGGCACGGCACGGATGGTACGCGACGACAGGGTAGAGGTGGTCGGCAAGACAGGTACGGCATATCCCGTGGAGAAGGGCGTCTACAACCATGCGCAGCGCCGTTACGCCTTCGCCGGGTTCTTCCCCTACTCCAACCCCAAATACAGCTGCATGGCCCTGATTCTCGCCCCTGCCGGAACCTCCGCCAACCGCACCTCCGGACAGGTGGTCAAGAACATGGCCGTCAAGATGTACAGCCGAGGCCTCCTCGACAATTCCTCCGACTACAAGGAGGAGCGCAAAGAGAGCAAGCCGGTGGTTTCAGCCTCTTCCACCGACAATGTCCACCGGGTAATGACCACTGTCGGCGCATCGTCGGTACGCCGTCTGAAGGCGCAGCAGGTGACAGGCGCCAACGTGATGCCCGACCTCGCGGGATACGACGCCCCCTCGGCTGTCAGAATACTCGAATCGCGGGGTATCAACGCCCGCATTTCCGGCTCCGGTTACGTCTACGCCCAATCGATACCCCCTGGCTCCGCTATACGGCGTGGCCAGACCGTA